>Ga0255341_1000026_pt1 | contig 305090 bp, 244 predicted proteins | sample wastewater_treat_8_FD_192418 | JGI IMG/M metagenome (GOLD analysis project Ga0255341, IMG submission 192418) | Wastewater microbial communities from Lulu Island WWTP, Vancouver, Canada - plant12 | ecosystem: Engineered > WWTP > Wastewater > Unclassified | place: Canada: Vancouver, British... | reverse complement strand
ATCAAGAATCATGGCAGAAGAGCAAAGAGTCTCTTCAAATATGGCCTCACTTATATTTCCAACTTGCTTTTTAGCAACGATATAGATAAATTTACCCAATGCTGTAAATTTTTGTCATGTACTTAGATACAAATATTATAATATGGGAATTGATTTTGCTGATAACGATAACACTTACCTGTCGCAGGTTTTTGTGATCAGTTATGCAAAAATGTTAGGAAACTCAGGAAATATAAGGGAAGGAGAGTCAGTCTTTCTTTCTTTGCTGCAGAAAGCCGGAAATCGGTATGGAACCAATTCAGCCATATATATTTATGTTCTCATGAATTATGCGGATTATCTCAGGGAGTTCAGGACTGATTTAAACAAATCCCTATTGCTCTATGAAAAGTGCATGGAATACCTGGCAACCAATATCACGGATAACTCACTCAAAGGACAGATAAAGCTTGGATACGCACTTACGCTTTCTGAAAACGGTGAAACACGGAAGGCCCTTGAAACCATCCAGGCTATCATCTATTCTGAGTTCACTGATTATGCCGAAGTTCCTGAAACGGGCAACCCCGATTTAAACCTTATCAAGCCCGACCAGTTGTCTCTGAATCTTTTCAAGGCCAAGTACAGCATACTCCAGAAATCCATAAGTAAGTCACATGATTTAAAACTTATACTGGAAGCTGCAGCTACATCGTCACTTATCGTATCCATCATCGACAAGGTAAGACTGAATATCAGTGAGGAAGAAAGCCGGCTTATCCTTGGCGACCGTTACAGGGATTATTATATATATGCTATCCGCGATTGTGGATTATGTTTCGGTGCAACGGCCGATAAAAGATATATAGACAAGGCATTTGAATTTTCGGAAAAAAGCAAGGTGGCAGCTTTGCTCACCGCCACACGGGAACTGTCAGCTACACAATTACATATTCCCGTGAAAATAGCGGAGGAAGAAAAAAAACTTCAGGATATCATTAGTTTTTACAGCGCCAAAGTGTCAGAAGTATCAGCCAGTGACAAAATCGCTTCCTCAAAAGTCTCAGAGTGGAAAGACATCATTTTCAACACTGCAAGAAAAAGGGATTCGCTTGTATCAATATTTGAAAAGGATTATCCCGAATATTATTTAATGAAATACAATACACGTGTCATCGGATCGTCGGGGATCCATAAATCGGAAGGAAGGAGAATAAATTATTTAAATTATGTTGCTGACGATACGGTGGTGTATATTCTCGTTGCCAACAGGAAGGTCTGCAAACTGGTTACAGTTCCGGTTGATCAGGACTTCTATCTCAAGGTTAGTAGATTCAGTGATCTGATAAAATTCTCATCCCCGAACAATGCCAGGGCTGATTTTGAAGATTTCCAGAAACTCGGCAGCCAGATTTATGACAAAATCTTCAGACCGGTTGAAAGCTTCCTTGTATCCAACAGGCTCCTTATTTCACCTGATAATCTGCTGGCCGTTATTCCTTTTGAATCGCTTCCAATGCATGAGACCGGAACAGATAAAATTTCCTACGGCAAATTGCCTTATATGATCAGGAAATATGAAATATATTATGCCTATTCTGCAACTTTCCTTGCTGAATCGTTGAAATCAGAGTTTAAGTTTGCAAAAAGCCTTGTTGCCTTTGCTCCGTCATATAAAAGCAAGCTGAATACGGATTTAAACATTGCGGTGCCGGTCCGCGATCCAGGATCGCTAACGGATCTGCCATATGCAAGGAAAGAGGCTGAATTTGTCAGCAGTTATTTCGGTGGGCAGCTGTATAAAGGCGGGGATGCAAGGGAGTCTGTTTTTAAGAAAGAAGCCGGGAAATATGATATTATTCACCTTGCCATGCATACCATGATCAATGATAATGATCCGATGCACTCAAAGATGGTCTTCGCCCAGGGATCAGATCAGCCCGAAGATGGCCTGCTCAATACTTTCGAAGTTTATGGGGTTCCCCTGAAGGCTAAAATGACAGTTTTGAGTTCATGCAATACAGGCACTGGGATGCTTTATTCCGGTGAGGGTATTCTCAGCCTTGCCAGGGGATTTGCTTACTCGGGTTGCGAATCGGTTGTCATGTCACTGTGGGAAATTGACGACAGATCAGGCTCTGACCTGGTTATGGATTTCTACCGGTTTCTCAAAAAAGGATATTCTAAAAGCACTTCGCTCCGAAAGGCAAGGCTCAGGTATCTGGAAAAGGCTGATTTGCTGAGATCCCATCCTCATTTCTGGTCATCTCTCGTAATATATGGCAATAACGACCGCCTTTACTTTGACAGGCAACTGATTCTCATATTTATTCTCAGCCTGTTGATTGCCGGCTTCTCCATAATGTATATTTACTTCAGACCGAGATAATCCTTATATTCGGGATCTTCCTTTATAAGGCTGATCAGTACTTCCTTTGAAAGATATTTTTTTCTTCGGGCATACGTTTCCGACTTCAGGTTCATTATTGCAGCAATTTCCTCATAGGAACGCCCCTCGGAAAAAAGCCGGAGAATTGTCTGTGCATCAGGCTTTAGCTTCAGGAATACCCTGCCTACTATCTTTTCCAGGATCTGGTCATCGGGGGCATCATCGCTATCATCCGGAAGATCTGTTTCCAGGTCGACAAGCCTTTTCTTGTGGCGCAGATGACCGTTCCAGATATTCCTTGCAATACCAAAAAAATAGCCTTTCAGATCTGAAGTCAGGGTAAGGCTGTTTTCCGTGATCTGCTTGTAAAGGATGATCACAGTATCCTGAAAAACATCCGAAACGTCAGCTTCGGTACCGCTGTTTTTCAGAACATGGTTCCTGACCGACTGAAAATAACCGCTGTATAACCAGGAAAGGATTTTATCATCCTGCCGGCGTATACCCTCAATTATGGCAGTATCTGAGTATTTTCTGAACAATTGGCGCCTTGAATGGTCTGTGAAGTGACAAAGATAGTATTTCCCAACAGTATAGACAGGGCTGTTGCTTTGATTTGATGTGGTCTCGTCAGTATTTCAACAAAAAATATATATTTACTTTTTTGAAATGAGGAATCCAAGGAATGACTTTCCCCTTCACAAGACAATATGATGCAATGGACTGCGGGCCTGCCTGCCTCAGGATGACGGCACAGTACCACAAGAAGAATTTCTCCCTGGCATACCTCAGGAAAAAATGTCACATAACTAGGGAAGGCGTATCATTCCTGGGACTTTCAGAAGCAGCAGATTCGATAGGATTTAAAACTCTCGGGTTGAAAATACCTGTCGATTTCCTGAAGGAAAAAGCCATCCTTCCGTGTATTGTACACTGGCGGCAAAATCATTTCGTTGTGGTTTACAAGATCACAAAGAATGAAATTCATGTCGCAGATCCGGCAACCGGAACTGTAAGGTATACATTTGAAGAGTTTGAGAAACATTGGGCAGGTACCCTTATTGACGGTAAAAAGGCCGGACTTGCCCTTATGCTCGAACCAACTCCTGCCTTATACAGCGCCAATGACGATCAGCCTGAAATAAAAGGTTTCAGATTCCTGTCAGAATATTTCAGACTGTACAGGAAATACCTGGGCCAGCTCATTCTGGGACTTGTCATCGGAAGCATCATCCAACTGATCATTCCCTTTCTCACCCAGGCTATAATTGACATAGGGATAAATAATAACGATATCGGATTCATTTATCTGATACTTTTTGCCCAGCTTGCACTTGTTTTGGGTCGGCTGTCGGTGGAGTTCATCCGTAGCTGGCTGCTGATGCACATCGGTTCGAGGGTAAATGTTGCTATTGTCTCCGGATTCCTGAGAAAACTGATGGCATTGCCAATCGCTTTTTTTGACACAAAACTCACCGGTGACATCCTTCAGCGCATTGAGGACAATAACCGGATAGAGGATTTCCTGACTTCGGCCAGCCTGAGTATCCTCTTTTCCTTTATAAATCTGATTGTATTCGGTATTGTACTTACAGTTTACAGCCTGAAAATATTTCTTGTGTTTCTTGCAGGAACCCTCCTCTATCTTCTCTGGATATCAATGTTCATGAAGAAAAGAGCACACCTCGACCATTCCAGGTTTCGGGAAATGTCAGTTTCCAATTCAAAACTGATTAACATAATAAACGGCATGCAGGATATCAAGCTCAATCAGTGCGAGCTCGACAAAAGATGGGATTGGGAAATACATCAGGCCAGCTTGCTCGGATTAAAGGTAAAGGGGCTTGGCCTCATCCAGAAGCAATCGGCAGGTGCCGTATTGATAAATGAGATTACAAATTTGCTGGTGACTATTGTCGCTGCAAGCGCTGTGCTCACAGGGCAGATGACCCTTGGAATGATGCTGGCAGTGCAATTTATTATTGGTCAGCTTAATGTTCCAGTCAACCAGATTATTGGATTTTTCAGGATGTCGCAGGACGCAGGAATCAGTCTCGACAGACTGGCCGAGGTCCATAATATGGCCGACGAGGATGCTGAATCGGATGACAAAATAAATACCATCCCTGAAACCAATTCAATCCATCTCAGGAAAGTATCATACCAGTATGAAGGGCCGAGATCTCCATTTGCTCTTAAGGATGTGGATTTGCTGATCGAAAGAAATAAAGTAACTGCCATAGTTGGAGAAAGCGGCAGCGGCAAAACAACCCTTCTCAAAGTGATACTGGGTTTTTACAACCCGGTTGCGGGAGAGGTTATGGTCGGAGATACCCCACTCCATAATATAAGTCTCAATACATGGCGCAGGATTATCGGAGTTGTATTGCAGGACGGATTCATATTCCCCGATACCATTGCAAAAAATATTGCACCCGGAACCTCCGAAACGGATGAAAAAAGAATGATCCGTGCTGCCGAAATGGCAAATATAAGAGCATTTGTTGAATCACTCCCCCTCGGCTACAATACGAAAGTAGGAGCAAATGGACACGGAATCAGTGAGGGGCAGAAGCAAAGACTGCTGATTGCCAGGGCAATCTATAAAAATCCTGAAATAGTGATCTTCGATGAGGCAACTAATGCGCTCGACGCCAACACTGAAAAGGTAATTGTTGAAAATCTGGCTGATTTTTTTGAGGGAAAAACAGTTATTATTGTCGCTCATCGGCTCAGCACCGTTAAAAATGCCGACAGGATAATTGTCATGGAAAACGGACAAATTATAGAAACTGGAAATCACGATTCACTGGTAAAAAGAAAAGGAAGCTATTTCAGGCTTGTAAAAAATCAACTTGAACTTGGCAATTGAATCATTCAATGGCTCACAGAACTGACAACGGCGAAAAAGATACCCTTTATTCGGAACCTGTAAAGGATATCATAGGCGAAGTACCAGGGCGGATCCTGCGATGGGGCAATGTTGTCATCTTCATAGTATTTGCAATCTTCCTGCTGTTTTCCTGGCTGATAAAATATCCTGACAGGGTCCCTGCACCCGTTGAAATAACAACCACGAACCCTCCGGTAATAATGATCTCAAAAGTAACCGGCAGGATTAAAAAGATGTACGCGGCCGACAGGGGAAAAGTGAGTGCAGGCGATTTAATTGCCGTAATGGAGACCACAGCCTCCATTGATGAAATCACGCGCCTTGAACAGTTTATTGATACGCTGGATGACCCTGAAATGATAATACAGGATAAACTGCCCGGCTTCAGTGAACTGGGGGAGATCCAGGAATACTGGAGTGCATTCATGACTGCAATGGCAAATTACAATAACTACCTGAGGAATGATTACTACGGAAACAAGGTAGTGTCCGTAAGAAATGAAATAAAGGGTATTCTCGATTATTTAAAAAAACTAGAGATAAAGGAAAGACTGTTCCGCGCAAACAGTAGTCTGGAAACCAGAAAATTTCTCAGGGATTCATTGCTCTCCGAAAACGGTGTGTACTCTGAAAGCGAGTTTGACGAATCGAAACAATCACTTATCAGGATTAATATTGAGCATCAGCAGGTACTCCTGGATCAGTCTGGAAAGAATATCGAACTTGCAGAAAAAAATCAATTGCTTCAGGATTATCTGATCCGCAGGCAGGAAGAAAAGGAAAAATTCTATACTGCATTGCAGGAGTCTTTTCTGAATCTGAAAGCGCAGATGAAGATCTGGAAAAACACCTATCTTATTGTCAGTCCTGTTGATGGAACAGTAACGTTCACAAAGTACTGGAGCGAGAACCAGGCAGTAAGCAAAGACGAAGCAGTATTAACCATAATTCCTGCTGATCCCGGTGATTACATAGGAAGAATAACTTTAAGGATGAATCGTTCCGGTAAAGTAAGGGCAGGGCAGACGGTTAATATAAAATTCAGCGGATATCCATATCTGGAATTCGGAATGGTCAGGGCCGTTGTTCATTCCATGTCATTGGTCCCGGCAGGAGACGGATATATCATAGAATTGATCCTGCCCGACGGACTTAAAACACTCTATGGCAAAACGCTTACCTTCACTCAGAATATGCAGGGAACAGCTGAAATCATTACTGATGACCTGCGACTTCTCGAAAAGCTGATCAATCCTTTCCGTCACCTTATTTCCAGGAATAAACAATAATCACTTTTTTATATCCGTATCAAACCCTTTCCCGTTTACGGAATCCGATTTGGGGATCTGTCCGGGTTTTTCATCCCTGCCGGCAGGTGAGCGCCGGCATTTAAAATATTTAACGGTGGAGTTTGAAGGCTGCAACAGCAATGCTCACTGAAATTGGCACACAATCACGGGCTTCAATATCTTAAAAACGGTTGATGCAAAATTATCGCGCAGCAATCTTTGCGATTCTTTAAATATACCCAACTATTTACCGCCCGAGAATGTATTGATATACATTAATATCGGCAACTTTTTGAGTTTAATAAATATTTCGGTAATTTCGTAGTTTGAAAAATCCATATGGGAAAATGGATATTTCAATCATGTAAGACACTGAACCATAAAGGATTGAATATGACAAAAGAAGATCCGGAAGATGCTGTCCTGTATGGACGAAACGGAGCAATCAATGATGCTGCCGGTACTGAAAAAGCTGAAATGCCTGAAGGAGAGGATGAAGTTGAGGAAAAAACTGCCGGGGAAGGGGAAGAGATAGTAGTAGAAAAGGAAGAAAAGATAGAAAGGGAAGAAAGGGAAGAAAAGGAAACAGGGGGGCAGGAGGAGATGGAAGTGGAAATGGAGGCTGAAGATGAAGATGAAGATGTGGATGTAGATAAAGAAGAACCTGAACCTGAATCTGAAGTGAAAGAAGAAGTTGCTTCAGCAGGCAGGGATGATACCAGGGAAAATATCTCTTCTCATATGGCTGACCAGGTACCGGAGAATGTTCAGGATCGGACTGAGGATTCAACTGATCTGGACGATATTGAACTGCCACCGGTTGATTATTCAGGTTTGTCAAAGACAGATCTTGTGGAAACACTTGCACTGATCATTGATAACAGGCCGCCGTCAGAAATTAAGGATGATGTTGAAAGGATCAAAACTTTATTCTACAAGAAACTGAAGCATGAGTCAGAAGAAAGAAAAGCAAAATTCCTTGACGGAGGAGGCAAGATTGAGGATTTTAAGATTCTTGTGGACCCGCTTGACTACCGGGTAAAAGAGCTTCTGAGCAAATACAGGGACAAAAGGAATGATTTCAACAAGATACAGGAAGCCGAAAAATACGAGAATCTTAAAAAGAAATATGATATAATCGACCGGATAAAGGATCTTGTCAACCGGGAAGAATCCATCAACAAGACATTTCATGAATTCAGGAATCTCCAGAATGAGTGGCATTCCATTGGAGTGGTTCCCCAGTCTTCCCTTAAGGATCTGTGGGATAATTATCATCACAGTGTTGAAATTTTTTATGATTACATTAAGATAAACAAGGAACTCAGGGACCTGGATCTGAAAAAGAACCTTGAAGCGAAGGTATTGATATGTGAAAAGGCAGAGGAACTTCTGCTGGAACCAAACCCGGTAAATGCATTTCGCATCCTGCAGGAATTGCATAATCAATGGCGGGAGATTGGACCGGTCCCGCAGGAGTCAAAGAACGAAATATGGGAACGGTTCCGTGAAGCTACCTCGCAGATTAATAAAAGACATCATGAGTATTTTGAAAAACAGAAAGATGAACAAAGACGGAATCTTGAAGCCAAGATAGCATTATGCGAGGAGGTTGAAGCCATAAACCTGATGGAGATTACCAGTTACAAGGATTTTGACGAGCGTGCCGAAAAAATTGTATCCCTCCAAAAAATGTGGAGGACACTTGGATTTGCTCCAAAAAAGCAAAATAACAAGGTCTATCAGCGTTTCCGGGAGGCCTGTGACACATTTTTTGAGCGGAAAAGAAGTTTTTATGCCGATAACAAGGAAACACAGCTTAATAATCTTCAGCTAAAGAATGAGTTGTGTATACAGGCAGAAGCACTGCAAGACAGCACTGACTGGAAAACAACTGCGGATGCACTGATTCAGCTTCAGAAAAAATGGAAGGAGATCGGGCCTGTTCCCCGGAAGCAGTCTGAAAAGGTGTGGAGAAGATTCCGTAAGGCATGTGATCATTTTTTCAACAGAAAAAGTGAGTTCTTTGCAAATCTGGATACTTCATACGAAGACAATCTTGCAGCCAAAATTGCCATAATTGAAGAGCTTGAAAAATTAGATCCCGGAACGGATGTTCACGGAGCATTTGAACGTCTCAAGGAACTGCAGCGCAAATTTACGGAGATTGGATTCGTTCCCTTCAGCAAAAAAGAGGAAATAACCAACAGGTACAGGAACGCCCTTAACAGGCAGTTTGATAAACTAAAAATCGCGGATGAAGACAAGAGTATCCTGAAATACAGGACGAAACTCGACAACCTGAAGGCAAATCCGAAAGCATCCAGAAAAATTAGAAATGAAAGGGATAAATTCTTTACCAAGATAAAACAGCTTGAAAACGACATTGTGTTGTGGGAAAACAATATCGGCTTTTTTGCCAAGTCACCAAATGCCGATACGATGATTAAGGAAGTGAGGGAAAAGATTGAGAATGCCCGGCGATTAATTAAAACGCTTGAAGAAAAAGTAAAACTGATTGATCTGTCGGGCCTTGATGATTGAAAACCGGGAAAAGATCCGAATTGAAAATTATTCACGACTGACCGGGACTGGATTTTTGCATCACCGGATGGGGCTGTGTCTCCTGTGTCCCGAAAAAGCAGACTCCATGATGCATTATAGGTGTTTTGAAAAGTAATGTTCAGTAAATACGTAATAATTGATCTCGATAGTACCAGGTAATGGATAAAAACACGATAATAGGAATAGTACTTATTTTCGCAATCTTCATTGGATTCAGTATGTACAACAGCAGCCGCCTGAATAAGTCATACGAAAAAATAATGATTGCAGCTGATTCCCTTTATGCCAGGGGTGAAATGGAAAACGCACGGGCTGAATACATTAATGCCCTGAGGTTTAAACCAAACGAATCTGCCGCAGTTGCAAAAGTTAATGAGATCAACAGGATACTGGGGTTTGTTACTGATCCGGTGCAGCCGGAGGCTGTCAGATCCGATCTGCAAACCCAGGCTGCAAAAACCGAAGAAGGACAAGTTAGCATACCGGATTCAAGCCGCTACGGAGCATTCGGTGGTGCAACGACAGGAGACACCAGCATGATCACACTCGAAAATAAGAGAATAAAGCTGAAAATATCTCCCAGGGGCGGACGAATCTACTCTGCCCTTATCAAAAACTATTATACCCACGACTCACTTCCGCTGATTTTGTTTTCAGGCGATTCAACTGTATTCGGATTTAATTTTTTTACGGTCGACAATAAGGCAATCCAGACAAACAACCTTTTCTTCAGACCCGTTTCCGGCAATCGATATTACTTTGCTGAAACAGAGGCACAAAGTGTTGTCATGCAGCTGTCTGCCGGAAGCGGGAAATACATAGAATATAAATATACATTGGAACCCGACCGGTATGTCGTTGATTTCGATGTCGCCTTCAAATCAATGGATGGAGTAATTGCATCAAATCAGAACAGTATTACGCTCGACTGGAGAATGTACGTTCCACAACAGGAGAAGGGACGGCAGAATGAAGATAATTATACTACCATTAAATACAAGTATTATCAGGACGACGTTGATCAACTCAGACTGAGATCAAACAAGGAGACCGACAAGGCGGATATTACAACAAAACTGAGCTGGATAGCTTACCAGGATCAGTTCTTTTCATCAGTCCTGATCACCAACGACTTCTTTCTGAATGGCTCGGTACAGTCCACCAGGCTTACTTCCCCCAAATACACACGATACTTTACTTCCGAGGTCGGTGTTCCATTCAATCATAGCGCAGAGTCGTTGATTTCAATGAAACTGTACTACGGGCCTAACCAGATATCGACACTGAAAAAGGAAGGGATGCAGCTTGACAAGATTGTATTCCTTGGAAAAAATATCATAGGCTGGATAAACAGGTTCGTCATAATATCCGTTTTTAACTGGCTTGAAAAGTACATTAAAAGTTATGGGCTTATAATCCTGATACTTACAATTCTGATCAAGATTGTTCTTCTGCCGCTTACCTTTAAGTCATACCAGTCACAGGCTAAAATGCAGGTACTTAAGCCACTGGTCGAAGAAATTGCCAAAAAATTTCCAAAAAAGGAAGATGCCATTAAAAAGCAGCAGGCAACCATGGACCTTTATAAAAGAGCCGGTGTGAATCCGATGGGAGGCTGCCTGCCAATGCTCCTGCAAATGCCAATACTTTTTGCAATGTTCAGGTTCTTTCCAGTCTCGATAGAGCTGCGACAGGAACCATTTCTATGGGCAACTGACCTTTCAACATATGACTCCATACTTACCTTGCCGTTCAAAATACCGATGTACGGCGATCATGTAAGTCTCTTTACACTTCTTATGACGGCATCAACTATCATTACAATGAAAATGTCAGGAACATCTGCCGGACAGGATCAGCCGGGCATGAAACTCATGATGTATATGATGCCTGTAATGTTCATGGTAATTCTGAATAACTTTTCAGCAGGACTTACCTATTATTATTTTCTTGCCAATATAATTACCTATCTGCAAAACCTTCTTTCCAAAAGATTCATCAATGCAGAAAAAGTGCTTGCCACTCTAGAGGAAAACAAAAAGAAACCGCTAAAAAAATCAAAGTGGCAGCAACGACTCGAAGCGGCAGCTAAACAAAGAGGAATTCAACCACCTAGAAGATAGGCCGGTAAAAGATATCAAGAACCAGACCTCTGTTTTTCATAATTTGTTAAAAATTGTTTATTTCCCAATAAATATTTTAAAACTAAGACTGTTAGTTAAAATATTTAGTAATTTTAGGATTTCCATTTAAGGGAATTATGGGGAAAAAGGTAAAAAATAAGGAAATAGCGGAAAGGCTGGGAGTATCGAGCACGCTGGTATCACTGGTACTTAACAACAAGGCGGATCAGCACGGTATAAGGAAGGACACGCAGGAACGGGTTCTTGCACTCGCCAGGCAGATGGGATATTTTGACCTGGTGCTTGAAAAAACCGAAACTTCTTCCATCGAAGAAAAACCGGGCATTATCGGAATGGTCATACCTGCAGCCAACGATCCGTTTATTTATGGAATAGTGCCATATCTCCAGAAGGCATTTGAAAGTATCGGTTTCCTGTTTTCGGTTACCACCAAGGATCCGGACGAAACGCGTGCCGCCCGGATAGTTGCCGCTTACAAAAAGTTCTTTACTGGGCTGATTCTTGTTGGTGATGCTGCCGATGATTACGTCATCCGTTCACTCAGGGCCGCAAGCTTCCCCTTCGTGCTCCTAGAAAAATCAGTGAGCCAGATGCGCCTTAACACGGTATGCTCCGACCTGTCTGACGGAGCACAACGGGTTGTGAACCATATTGCAAAAATTGGATACAAGAATGTGCTCATAATCACCGATAAGTATTCACCCGGCAGCGAATCTTACATGATTGAAATTCTCCGGAATGCCTTCAGGAACAGGGAAGGAATGAACATGCCCGTAATTATTGAACTTGAGAATACCATTGCAGATAATGAGATTGAATTCTCACAGATTGAAAAATATCTCCGACCTCCCTATTCTGGTGAAATCATGATAATACTGTCTTCTGAAATGGTTTACAGGGTAATAACAACCTTCCGCAGAAAAAAGGTTAGGATCCCGCAGGATATTGCCCTTATCTGCATGGAAGAAGGTATTGGCTTCGATTTAATCTGTCCGTCAGTAACCTGCCTCAGAAAACCCATGGCAGGCATGGCATTGAAAGTGGCCAATATGATCTGGACGGAAGTAAAGAATGCCGGAAAAAGCAAATACAAAAGACAGGTCAACATGTCACCGGAACTGGTTGTAAGACAATCTTGCGGCACCATTGGCTGACCATAGGAGACAATAACCGGTCGCGTCCGGATAATTCATTTCCGGATTTGTACAAATTCAGATAAGTTCTCAAATCCGTTCCCTGCCACATACATGTCAGGTCAGTAAAACAAATGATCTTTTCTTAAAATCCGTCCAGTTGACAACTGACATCTATTCCCGGAAATATCTAAAGCCTGATGCATTCTCAATAATTGTTATTTTCGCTACTTGCTCTATCCGTAAATTTAATTACCTTTGGCCACCAATGGTGTTATAACGGCATTAAAGCGTTATGATGAAAAGGGAAAGCGGTTTGAATCCGCTACAGTACCCGCTGCTGTGATGCCCCATCACCAACCGCGTGATGATGGTTTTAAAAATTACCTGCCACTGTTCCGGTCTGAAAGGAATGGGAAGGCTTTTTAAAACCGGGACAAGTCAGAAGACCTGCCATTAAGTAATAATTCAGGCTTTCGGGAAATAAAGCACAGAATCCTTAACCGATTCCCAACCAGTTTTCCCGGCAGTTCAGATGGAAACCGATTTTGAGAAATGCCGATTTTTATATTAACCCGTTATCATCCCAGGTTCAATGCCGAATGGCATTGTTGAATAAGAACATCATCCTTACAGGAAATTTCCCTGGAAACTGCAGGCAGAAACCCATGGATAAAACAAAACCAGCAAGCCCGACAAATGGAATTGCATTAACCTCCACTGCAAAATATCCTGAAACCGCTGACAGGGGGATAATGTCAGACGGACTCCTGCGTCGAAGGACGGGATGGAACCAGGATCCGATCATAAGCCATGGCATCAAAAACCAATCTCTGCAATACCACGGTATCAATAAATTTTTGAACAAAACCGGCCATTCAGGGAAAAAGAAAAGATTCATAATAATATTTTACCCTCAGGCAGGATTTCTTAAGACAGTTTTTTTGTTTTTAATTACGGTTTTCCTTGTATCATGCACAGCCGGATCCCCTGGTGGAACTGGAACAACTAACTGTCATGACGTGAACATAATAGAGATTGCGAAGAGGGTCACCCTGATTCGAAGCCAGGGGTATTCGCAACTCAGAGTCCTGGATCCATGGCAGGGTGCCGACGGTGTTGTGCAGGAATGGTATCTTGTTCCAAGGGGCAGTGTTCCCCCTGAGGGTGCAGACAGCTCCAAAATTATTTCTGTTCCGCTGAAAAAGATCGTATGCATGTCCACAACCCACCTGGCAATGATAAATGCGCTTGGGGAAAGAAATAGTGTGTGTGGCTTTTCAGGAACCAGATACATATATGATCCATCACTCAGGGAGCTTGTGAAAAACGGAAAAATCAGCGAAATTGGCTATGATGATAATATCGACAAGGAAAAGATCATCAGCCTGTCACCCGATCTGGTAATGATATATGGAATAGGAAGCGAATCGGCCGGTTATCTCGCAAAACTTCAGAATCTTGGAATCAGGATAGTTTTTAATGCTGATTACCTTGAGGATGATCCCTTAGGAAAGGCTGAATGGATAAAGGTAATAGGTGCACTGTACTGCAGGGATGCAATGGCCGATTCAATATTTTCGGAACTGCGGGACAGATATCTCGGGCTCAAAGCCGTCATTGATGCCGGGATTAAACTGAGAAAAAAAGTATTGCTCGGGATGCCGTTTAAGGATACCTGGTTTATTTCACCCGGAAATTCATACATCAGCGCACTGATCCGTGATGCAGGAGGGGAATATTTATGGGATGACAAAAATTCGCGAGTTTCCATGCCGATGGCGCTCGAAGCAGTTTATTCCAGGGCTGTAAATGCAGACTTTTGGCTCAATGCGGGAAATGTGAACAGCCGGGCGGAAATTACCGCCATCGATGCACGCCTCGGAAACCTGCCGTGTTTCCTGGAGGGAAATATATACAATAATAATAACAGGCTGAGCCAGGAAGGCGGGAATGATTACTGGGAAAGCGGATGTATTTCGCCTGATTTAATTCTTAAGGATATCGGGGCTATTCTGCATCCCGAACTTTTCAGGGAGCACAAACTGTTTTATTACAGGCTGGTTAAATAATTTCAGGGTGACTGCCAGGGCAAAAATATCGGCAGATGTTTCAGGGGCTTCGGGAGATACCCGGAAGGCAATCCTGTTATTACTGTTAATCATCTTGGTTCTCCTTTTCATGCTTGACCTTTTTCTCGGATCTGTAAGCTTACGTGCTGCTGACATAATGCGGGCGCTTACCGGCGGCATCGAAGATCATACATCAGTTATTCTGTTCCAATTCCGGCTGCCAAAAGCAATTACAGCCTCAATGGTTGGGATGGCCCTGTCAATAAGTGGCTTGCAGATGCAAACTCTCTTCAGAAATCCAATGGCGGGTCCTTATGTCCTTGGCTTGAGTTCAGGCGCCAGCCTGGGAGTAGCTTTAATCATGCTGGGATTTTCAGCAGGGATTGCCCCGGATGCCATCAGCGGGATAGGAAACTGGTCAGTTGCAATGGCAGCCTGGGCCGGGGCAGGGCTGATTATGGTGTTGATGATGATAATTGCATCAAGGGTCGGCAACATACTGACTGTACTGATTATAGGAATAATGCTGTCGAGCGGGATATCTGCCGTAGTGAGTATCATGCAGTATTTCAGCAACGAAACCATGCTCAAGGCCTATATTGTTTGGACCATGGGTAGTCTGGGCAACCTGACGCCTACCCAGCTGGCAATCCTGCTTGTTTCCGTGATTGCCGGCGTCGGCATTTCTGTAGTTTCCGTCAAACCACTGAATGCACTGCTCCTTGGAGAGAACTATGCAAGAACCATAGGTGTAAACATGAAATTATTGAGATTTGCAATAATCTTGTCAACAAGCATCCTGACAGGTACCGTAACGGCATTTTGCGGACCAATCGGATTTATCGGCATTGCAGTCCCTCATCTGGCAAGGATTATGTTTGTGACATCTGATCACAGGATATTGATTCCGGGAACAATACTCACAGGTGGCATTGTAATGCTTGCAAGCGATATCATATCGCAAATGCCGTGGTCCGACAATGTCCTTCCTGTTAATTCAATAACAGCTCTTATCGGTATTCCGGTCGTAATCTGGGTAATTATGTACAACCGAAAGTATTCTGAATTATTCTGATGAAGTTTGAAGGTAAGGAAATATTGTCGCTCAACGCACTTGAAATAGGATACAGGTCGGGCAGGGCCTCCGGAAGACTTCTTCCGCCCATCAGTGCAAGGACCTTCGAAGGAGAATTAATTTCCGTTATCGGAAAAAACGGCATTGGGAAAAGCACTTTGCTGAAAACTATTGCAGGATTGCTTCCCCCATTAGGAGGAAGCCTCAATATCGCGGGCAGAGATATAAGGGAATATTCAAGACACGAACTTGCATTAACGACTGGTTATGTTTCTACCGAAGCAATAAGGATCACAAATACGACGGTATTCGACCTGGTTTCAATGGGAAGGTATCCCCACACCAACTGGTTCGGAGGCATGGATGCCGAAAGTAAGAGAGCGGTTTTGAAAGCACTGGGGCAAACGGGAATGTCGGATTTTTCCGGCAGGCCTGTAACCGAACTTTCCGATGGCGAAAGACAGAGAGCCATGATAGCAATGGTGCTGGCACAGGAAACCAGGCTTATTATCATGGACGAACCAACGGCTTTTCTTGATATCAGAAATAAGTATGAAGTGATCCATCTTCTAAGAGAACTTTCAAGGAGGGAAAATAAAACCATAATTTATTCCACTCATGATTTTGATACAGCCATAACCCAGTCAGATAAAATATGGCTGATACTTAAAAATGAGTTAATTGAAGGAGCACCTGAAGATATTATGCTCCGGAAATCATTTGGCACCCTGTTCGATACAAAAGCAATCACTTTCAATGAGGAAGACGGAACTTTTGAGGTAAGGAACGAATCTAAAGGTACACTGGCCCTCGCTGTCAAGGGAAAGAATGAATATTGGACTAAAAAGGCTCTTGCAAGAGCCGGCTATACCATCATCTCGTCCGACTCCATACCCAGAATTGAATCAGAATCATCAATGCCATACAGATGGAAATATGTAGATTCCAATGAAAGTATTGAATTTGACAGTCTCTACGACCTGATTTCATGGCTTAGACATAACATTGGCCCTATTTGCTGAAGTACTTCCTGTAATTATCAATAAACGGACCTATATCATCGACTCCAAGCTTTTTTGCTATAATATCCTTGTTCCTGTTGAGGATATAAATCAACGGCGTTGATCTTACGTTATAATAATATCCGTAATTGGATCTTCTGTCAGGATCCCATCCATTGATCCATGTCAGGTTATTCTCCTCAATATATTTTTTCCATTTATCCTTTTCAGCAGTTGTGCAGACCGCAAAAACCTCTATTCCCCGGTCTTTATTTTCTTCATAGAATGCTTTCAGTTTCGGAGTTGCCTCCTTGCAATGACCGCAATCGGGTTCCCAGAAATAGAGGATGGTAAATTCCTTATCTATGTCATACAATGATACATGTATGCCCTTGTATGAATCCATTACCAGATCCACTGCCTTTCTTCCAATCAGATTTGGTCGGATCATGTCCACTTCCTTTCTGAGATTATCCCTGAATTCATCCGTCACCCAGTCAGCTTTGCCTGAAAGATAGATATCGTCTGCAAGCTTTACAAGCACTGCATCATGTCCCATTATTTCACTCTCCCTGAAATGATTGAAAAGGTATACGGCAATAAACTGATAGATCCTGTAGTTTCCTTCCACCTCACCAAGAATCCTGTCGATTTCCTTATTGATTGAATCAGGAGCCTGGATCACTACATTTGAGAAGAAGACCTTCAATTTCGCCTGCAGAATAGGAGTCCGCAATAATCTTTCATCGGTCAGGCTTATATTATCAAAAAAATGATTCTTGTTGTAGATGTAAGTTTTGATCCAGCGAAGTGAATCGGGATTGGCTGCATTTTCAGGTATCTTTATTTCGGGGATCTCAACCGGTAAAATAGACCTGACCAGCAGCGATAACAGATTTCCCTTGTTTTCTTCGATAACGGAATTAAGGTATGCCTTCATCGCTTGCTCCTGCTTATGCAGCTTTTCCTGCAATATCGCCAGCGAATCCTGGTTCTGTCTGCTGGCCTGTAGTCGTTTGCTGATCCCGGAAGCCTGCTGTTGCATTCCAACCCATCTCCGCTGGTAATCCAGGAACCTTGAATTTTCATCACATCCGGAAAACTCCAGTGTATTGAAATAATCAGGAAATGAGCAAGAAACCTGGAAGAACTGATCTGTTGAGATCAGAATCTCAAAATATTGTTTCCCCGGCAATACGACCATATATATTCCCTGGGGCAGCTCTTCAATGCCCGAAAACAGGCCGGAACCCATTCTGTCGAGTTTTACTGTGTCCTTGAGGTACTGCTTGTCGCCAAAATGATATGCAAGATAAATTGTTGAATCGGGTAATCCGTTTATGGTAATTTTTATTTCGTAACCCTTTTTCTGACTCCCGGCGAGAATTACCGGTATCAGAAGCAGAAGCAGAAAAACAAGTTGTTTTCTCATTACAGTGCAAATGGATAATTTTGAACGCAAAATTAATTATTGCAATTTCTTTGCCAAAACCTGAACTTCGGAATATTACCAAATATATTGTACTTTTGAGAAGTTTAACCTGACTGGTTTCAATAATGAATATTTCAATCCTGATTCCCGTGAACAACTATGATCTGGTTGCTTTCGTTCATAGTCTCAGGATTGGAATGGAAAATGTTCCGGAATTTTGTGAAATACTTATTGGAGATGACGGGTCTGACGAAGATTACAGGAGTAAGTATCTTTCACTGATTGACAGCAAGCTGCGTGTAATTGTTTCAGAGGTCAATATAGGGCGTGCCGCCATCAGGAACCGCCTGATAACGGAGGCAAAAGGCGAATTCCTTCTCTTTGTCGATGCTGATGCCATGCTGCCCGGAACCGCCGAAGCATATTTTCAAAAATGGCTGCCGTTTGTCCGGGCAAAAAAGGTTATCAGTGGCGGTGTAATATACAATGATACTCCGCCAGGTGATCCCGACAGGTTTCTCAGATGGAACTACGGAAAGCACAAGGAACAAAAATCAGCCACAGAAAGGAACAAGGAGCCATTTCTGTATTTTTCAACTTTCAACGTGCTTATTGACAGATCGATATTCGACAAAATCAGATTCTTCGAGGAATTGAAGCAATACGGATATGAGGACGTTTTATTTGGATACCAGCTGAAAAAAGCCGGGTTCGAGATATCACATATCGACAACGGATTACTGCATGAAGGCCTTGAGACCAACAAGGAGTATATTTTAAAAACCAAGCATGGTATTGAGAACCTGAGCATGCTGTATGACAATGTTACGGACAGAAAGGCTTTCGCATCAACGGTTAAAATCCTGAAGCTCTATAAATGGATCAAATTATTTCGTTTGAGTAAATTACTTGCAGGTATCTTCATTCGGTACCGCGACAGGATGGAGATTAAGCTTGATTCATCAGGCAAAAGTCTTTCGACTTTCTGGTTTTACAAGATAAGCATGTTCTGCACTTACCGTGAGATACACCTAAGGAAAAAAACCCTGAGCATTTTCAGGAAGTTTCCGTTCCGCTTTTAGATATCAATTCTTTCCAGCTCCATATTACCGTCATGCCGCCGGAAAGCCTTTAAAACAAAGGAAAAACGGTTCGGCATCGTACACAAAAAAAAGTCAGTCGGTGGTGAGAATTCAATGTTCACCGGGTTGAAAAACCTTTCTCCCGATGAATATCTCAAGCCTGAAATCCTCTCCGAAAACTGCTTTTTGTCATCAAGAAGCAGGGATATAATATATTCGGCACATAAAAGATCCTCAGCTGCTGATTCATTTGCCCTGTACCCCATTGCAACGAAAGAAACAACCTGAGGATTAATTCTTTTTATATATTCTGCTGTTGAAGATGCATTAACAAAGCTTCCGGCAAGTATCTGGTCGGCATTAACGGCATTTACCAGGCCGGTTGTACCGGCTGTTGTCGTGTGGATCACAATCTTCCCTTTAATGTCAGCTTTCAGGATCTCAGTCGGGCTGTTGCCATAATCAAATCCATCAATCTTTCTTTCATTTCTTTCACCAACAAGCACCGAGTTCTTATACTTCCTCTTTAAGTTAAATGCTTCTTCCACACTGGCTGTGGCAATGATTCCCGATGCTCCCCCCTCAGCAGCATAGCAGGCAACAGAGAATGCCCTGAAAACATCAATAATTACAGCAAGACCACTGGCACGTTTCGCACCTTCAGCAAATTCAAGAATGTCAAATTCCATATTCGGATTCATAATATTAATTTAACCAGAATCAATATCATTGTCAGTATCTGACATTATTAATCTGGCTGACTTGTACCGGGGCACAGGGATTTTGTATATTTGAAACTCAGAGTTTCAGAATAAAACACCATGTCAAAAACAATTCCCTGGATCCTGGATAAAGTTAAGGCTTTTAACGAGACCGTATGGCACACTTCATTATCTGACATCTCCAAAAGCAGATCCTTTCTGATAAAACAGGTGAGGATCATCGTTCTGGCTGCCCGCGGATTTATGAAAGACAAAGTACAGATGAGGGCATCCGCACTAACGTTTTATTCGCTTCTTTCAATCATTCCCGTTGCAGCAATTGCCTTTGCCATTGCCAAAGGTTTCGGCCTGGATCAGAACCTGGAGGATCTTGTTATAAAGGAACTGCAATCCCAGCCAGAAGTACTGAACTGGCTTCTGAAACAAACCCGGACGGCCCTTCAGGAAACCAAGGGAGGATATATCGCCGGAGTGGGAGTAATAATCCTTTTCTGGTCAGTAATGTCATTGCTCGATCAGATTGAAAGTTCACTAAATCACATCTGGCAGGTTGCCTCTTCAAGACCATGGTACAGGAAGTTTACCGATTATCTGACCATCATGCTTATCGCACCGGTTATTCTTATCCTCTCCAGCAGCATTACAGTATTCATCAGTACTGAATTGTCCGACTTCATTTCAAGTGCTCCGATCCTGGATTTCTTCAAGCCGGTAATAAGCCTGCTGGTCAGATTTATTCCGTACCTGCTGGCCTGGATGGCTCTGACTGCATTATATATAGTGATCCCCAATACAAAGGTAAAATTTCTGCCAGCTCTTGTGTCAGGAATCATTGCCGGAACTTTCCTGCAGCTTCTTCAGTGGCTGTACATAGATCTGCAGTTCGGGATTTCAAAACTCAGTTCAATCTATGGCAGCTTTGCAGCAATACCATTGTTCATCCTGTGGCTGCAGTCGAGCTGGATCATTGTCCTGCTTGGCGCTGAATTATCATTCGCCAATCAGAACCTTTCAAGATATGAATTTGAGTCTGAGGCCCTGAATGTCAGCAATTACCAGAAAAGGGCACTCTCTTTGATGATAATGCATCTGATTATCAGGAATTTTTCCGAGGGCACTAAACCAATAAGCGCAGAAACAATTGCACGTGACCTTAAACTGCCTGTCAGGCTCGTGCGTGATATTCTCCAGGATCTGGGCAATGCTGATCTGGTATCAGTAATCCAGAGAAATGAACATGCCGAAAGATTATTCCAGCCAGCCCTTGATATTAACAAACTTACGGTAAACTACATACTGGGCAGGCTTGACAGAAGGGGAGAAGCTCATCAGATTATCGTCAAAAGCAAGGAATACAACAAGGTTACCATGATACTTGACAAGTTCGAAAAACTGAGTTCAAAGTCAGATATGAATATCCTTGTCAAGGATCTCTGATTCCGGATTCGCGGCGGAAACTTTGGCAATATCATTCACTGAACGGTTATTCCTGACGAATTGCACGAAATCCTTCAGGGAATTCCATTTGTGAAAAACATAATGGGGATAGGGAACTACCAGATGCCTGGTTGCCGGCCTTTTAATCCAGTAATCTGTCAGGTTCTTAACCGGGAAGACCCGGTTCTCGGCACTGGTTACAATATAATCCCATCTGATCCCGGGATCTATGGGCTCCATTGTCCGGTTATACAGCCACCTTAATTCCTCTTTAAGCGATTTTAAAGTCCGCCTGGGCAACCGATTCCTGTATTCCAGCAGGGTCGATTTATTCCCGAACATCCTGAGATGGAACTTATTCATTGTCTTTTCATTGACATTATTCAATGTACCTTCAAAGATTGCCTGGGGAATACCATAATTTTCATCTGCCGGTACAGGAGTACCGTTGACTGCAATTGTCACATCGGGTATAATCCCTGTTTTGAGAAACAGATATTCGGCAGCCCAGACACCCAGCGACCATCCTATTAATGACACGGATTTGTAGATTTTTTTCTCAGGCAGGACAAGCGCTTCATCAGCAGAATAGTTGTAAAAAACAATAGCATCAAAATCATCCCCGCATAATGGGGTGAAAAGGTTTTCATCTGTTCCCCAGTCACCATAGAATACAATCAGGTGATCATTCTCCTCCCTTCTTCTGATATATGTTTTCATTGCTTGTCCTACAACTGTGAGAAATCCGGATACAGGTGGTTAACTTCTATCAAAGATAATTTTTTTATGCGAACCGCCTAATATCCATTTATTGGTTTAATCATTCCAATGATCAATATTCCTGAAATACGAATTGAAAATATGTGAGGTTCAAAATTTTAGTTGTGAAATAAAAAAGAGGAAAAGGGCGGTTTTGAAAATCAGGTAGCGGGTTTTATTCATGAGATAATTCCCGTGTCTACTGTCTGATAAAAGGATGGAACCCTCGTAAACTGGCGTTTATCAGCAGGTTCCAGATGTGAAAGTCAATGTCTGCAATACAATCCTGATGATTTTCAATCCCGACCCTTGCCTTTTCCTCTTATTCCAATAGCATGAGCTTGGAACAAATTTATAATAAAATCATAATATAATCAAATTAAAAAACTGACATTTCATGCTAAAAACTCAGTCAAAATTTCACACCAACAAAGCCGGCCATTAATTGTACAAATAAAAGATAATTGATTCTTTACTTCAATACTCAGAATTTTAGCTGCATCCAAAAGTTACAGTTACACATAGACATGACAGGTTTCCCGATATACCGCGGTCAGAAATACTGATAGCAGAAAAAGCCACGGAAGACAGGAGGATGGAAAGAATCATAACGACATCATTACCCATGAAAGCCTGAAAGGATTTTTTAGCCATGACTGGTTTCAATATTTGCCTGTCACAGCCTGCAAGGCTGTAAACGGGATTTTGATTTATCCCAATTCAAACGCGATTCAGGTTGCAGAAGCTGAAAAAAAATGTAATTTTGGGCGCTGGATTTTGATTTCAACGCCGGGAAGGAAACCGGGCTAAAATCAGTTCAACTGCAAATCTTTTTTGTATGGTTCCGTAGCTCAGCTGGATAGAGCAACAGCCTTCTAAGCTGTGGGTCGCGCGTTCGAATCGCGCCGGAATCACAAATGACGCCGCAAGGCGTCATTGCAATTTTAAATCGCGATGAGAACGCGAAGGGCGGGGGAGTTCGAACCGAGGAGCCTGGCTCTGTTTATGCCGGAAAAACCGGTAAAGCCTTTGACCCTGCCCACGCAGCAAGGGAAACTCCATAATCTTCGGTAAAGCAGCCGTACAATCACAACGGGAGTTAATACCAGAGGGGCAGATAATCTGCCCCGGGCAGCTGTCTGCCGGAATCCTCTAAATGAAAAACAGGCTGCGAACATCAATTCCCGGTTACCCCGGCTCCTGCAACCAGCAGTTCTGTATTTCAGGATTAATTTACAATCTATGCCGTTAGAACTATGACCGTATTATAATAATTCTTAATTTGTGTAAAAACCAAAAACCTTGCATTATGAATAATATCCGACTGCTGTTACCACTGCTCATCATCCTCATTGCGCCGGGTTGTACCCCGGAAGGAAAGCAGAAAATTAAGCCTGTGAAGGCTGAGGTGGAAATTAAGCAAGCCATAATAAACGATAATTTTGGCGGGGTGGGATTCAATGTGTTTGATCACATGCATAAGGCATCACGCTGGAATTATGAGCAGGTATTTGCCAAAAGGTGGAGGGAACTGAATCCCTCTTTTGCAAGGGTCCCGGATGACTGCAGATGGGATTTCCGGCAGATTGATCAGGTTTCCTGGTTTCTGGATGTTCTCAAAGAGACAAATACCGAAATATACATGACAACTTTTCACAATACCTGCCTGAAGAAAGGAAAGAATGAGCAGGAATATGTAAAAAAGGAGGTTGACAATCTGGAATACCTGAAAAAGAATAAAGGCTTCAGCAATATAACATACTACTGCATGGCCAATGAGCTGTCACTTGGAGAGTGGGCATCAATGACAAAAGATCTTGAGTTTTTTAAAAAGATACAGGGTATGTTTTTCAATGAGCTGAATTCCAGGAATCTTGATATTAAACTTCTTGCCTCGGACGCCTCACCTTTCGAATACTGGCCCACAATAGAATGGGCGGCTGACAATATGGACAGTATAACGGGTATTTATGGTGGTCATCATTACATAAACAATTACGATCTCTTCGATAATTCCTTTTACAGTTACTTCTATAAAAAGATCAAATGGGGGACGGACCTTGCAAAAAGCAGGAACAAGATGTTCATAGTGGGAGAATTCGGTGCAAAACAAAACAGCAACATTATCGATTCTGTCATGCATGATGCCAATATGTACAACCATACTCCGCTTGAAAAATACATGGGCATTCAGGTTGCTGAAGCAATTATGGCAATAATCAATGCCGGTGTATATGCATGCGGCTATTGGACTTTCAGCGATTTTCCGTTCCCCACTACAAGCCGCCGGACAAATAAATGGGGCTTATATCACTGGGAAATTGACAATTACACAACAAAACCAAGTTATTACTGCCTGGGATTGCTGACAAAGTTTTTCAGAGGCCCTTCTGAAGCGTATGATGTCGTAACCTCGGATTCTCTGATAAGAATTTCTGCAATCAAAAACAAGGAGAACGGATCGGTCTCTGTTGCTGTAGTAAACAGAAATAGCCGTCCTGCGAAAGTTAAAATTAACGTTGGTCCCCTTTCAGGCGACAAACCTTTCAGAAAATACCTGTATGATCCGGAGAATGTACCTTTCAATTATTTTGCCGATCTGCAGGATCATTGTGGCAAGATATCGCTTGCAAACCACGTTCTGTCTGATCTGATCCCGCCACAGTCGCTTGTTGTATATACCACATTATATGATGATGATCCTCCTGCAGAAATCAGTAATCTGAAAGTGGAGAGAAGAATGGATGAGGGACGCACCAGGGCTTTTCTTACCTGGGATCCGAGCAGTGAAAAGGACTTCTGCTATTACAGGATCTACAGATCTGAGAAACCTGAGGTTGAGATATCCCCTGAAAAGCAGATCGGAACCACGATAGTGAATTCATTCAGGGATATTTCTGTTCACAATATGCCTGAGTATTATTATCATGTTGTTGCAGTTGATCAGTCGGGAAATACAAGCAAGTAAGAAACTGCCCGTAAGTGACTGATGCCAGAAAATCAATCCCGGCAATCTTTGATCCGGCTTCCGGCTGTTTTATATGTACCTCGACGTGCCATGTATACCTTTCCGGGTAATGAAACCAATGGCGTATACCTGATTATTATGGTCTCCCGTTACGATCGAGATGAAGAATCAGTGCAAGGGTAAGTTTAACAACACGTTCCGTAGTATCATAATCAACTTTATCAGCCGTATCTTTTTCAATATGATAATTCGGGTCAGCATAGGGCATTGAACCGATATTGAGAACTGCCCAGGGAAATCCGCCGTTAATAAAGGAACCATCATCATCCCCGGGTGAGTCGCTTCGGAATTTTGACTGCTCCAGGCCGATGAAAAATCGCTTGTTAAGCATTGAATTCAGATCAGCAAGCCGTTCACCTTCGGGAGTGGTATATCGGGTGATGTTGATCAGTTTTCCTGCCTGTTCAGCGGATTTGCCGCCGATACCATCAAGGTTTATGGCAGCCAGTACATCCTTTCCTTCACTCCTGATACCGTTGACAGCCGTAATGCTGGTCCAGGGAGTGTGCTCTTCATTGCAGAAAATAAAGCGGATGGTATGAAGGGGCTTGTAATCTTTCAGTACATCTGCCAACTCAAGAGCAGCTGATGTACCGACCGCATTGTCGTTTGCCCCTGGCGAAGCGATCCAGCTCTGGGAGTCTTTGTGGGCAATCACCACTATGATATTCTCCCGGTCAGCTGACCCCGTTAACTCTGCAATGATATTATGGGCAGGATATTCCGGTGCATCAGCAGGCGGCGCAGCGTATTGATGTGCCAGAGGTTTTGAAAGATCCCTGCCAAAGGCACGAACCTTTGTTTCATCCTGCCAGGGACTGTAACCGGCTCCTGTAAGCCTGCCCTCAATCCAGATATCTGCTTCAGCAAGGGTTGACAGGGAATGCCCCGGCAATGTGTAATTCAGAACCCGTCTTGGCAAAGGATCATCTGATAAATAATAGACACTGTTCCTTATCCGTTCTTTGCTGACTTTCCCGGACAAAGACCTGAAGGCTTTTTTATAACTGAAATCATATGTTTCTTCAGTATACTGAGTATTGCCTTGTCCCGGAATAAAATCATAAGCACTGGCTACAGGTAATTCCCGGTAAATGCTCAATGACCCTTCCTGGATAGTGAATTTAATATCCGGATCATTGGTGTACTGCACAATTCCGTAACAGCCAGGTTCGCCGGTAAATTCAGTCATAACTGTGCTTGCCGGAACCTGACATGCCGATTCAACCCGGGCAATGTTTATTTCTGCGGGTAAATCAATTAAAGCCGATACCAGAAAAAATAAAAAGTATTTCATTTAAGTTAGGTGTTATTAATTTAATGACACGGCATTGAGTATTAAACAAAAGTATCAGTGTACAATACCTCATTAAATATTAATATAATTGTTTGAATGTCAATAAGATAGTTAATAAATAATATTGAAATAATTTGGTAAAGTCCCTGACAATCAATAACTTAATAGATTAACCACAATCTATACAAAGTTATGACCATCAGGGAACACGAACCTTACAAATCGCTCATATCCAGCATGATAGACAAGTTATCGAATATTAACCTTTGGAGAAGGACGTTTCTTATAGAAACACTTATCCTGTTTCTGTCTATCCGTGGGCGGATTAACTTTTTACAGCTTGCAAGGTACGGAAAATATAAAGAACAGCGGTACAGGCAACAGTTTGAAAAACCATTTGATTTTCTTGCCTTTAATAAAGAGCTTACCCTATCCCGGGGAAGTGGAAGATACGCCATTGCCTTTGATCCAAGCCATGTAACCAAATCCGGGAAGAAAACACCTGGTGTGGGCTGGTATTGGTCCGGTTGTGCCAATAAAGCCAGATGGGGACTGGAAATAGGAGGTTTGGCTGCCATTGATATTGATAACCATACCGCTTTTCACCTGGAAGCTGTTCAAACACTTAATCCCGATGGTCAAAACCTCTGTGATTGGTATGCCGGGGTAATATCCGATAGACAAGACACTTTAAAATCGATATCCGGGAACCTGGTTGCAGATGCCTGGTTTTCCAAAAAGTCATTTGCAGACCAGGTTATCTCATCGGGTATGCACCTGGTCAGCAGGCTCAGAGATGATGCAGACCTGAAGTATCTTTGCAAAGAACCGCCCACGGGAAAAAAAGGCAGACCAAGAAAGTACTCCGGAAAGATCAACATTGACACCATTGACAAAGACTACTTCTGTTTTATATCAGAAGATCAAGAGTCTGTAGTGTATGCAGCAGAGGTCTATTCCAAAGCCTTAAGACGTAATATCATGTTGGTTCATGTCACATATCTGAAAGCCAGCGGAAAAGATGCACACAAGCTCTATTTCTCTACAGACATTGAGATGAAGCCCTGTGATGTACTGCTTTATTACCATAGCCGGTTCCAGCTTGAATTTCTCTATCGCGATGGTAAACAACATACCGGTCTGAATGACTCACAGGCAAGAAGTGAAAACAAACTCCACTTCCAGTTCAATGCCTCACTCACTTCTATTAACATTGCCAAGGCAGTACACTGGCTGAGCATTCCTAAAGAAAAACGTGGTGCATTTTCAATGTCAGATATTAAAACAATGAATCACAACATATTAATGCTTAATCGATTTTTTGACGTGTTCGGTATTTACCCATACTCTACCAAAAATCAGAAATATGTCAGAGAACTTATATTATACGGCACTATGGCCGCTTAAAACTTTAACGAACTATTGAGTGTAAAAACTGGTGCAAATATGACAGATATATAAAATTTGTATTCCTGGGGTCATGATAACAAAAATGAAAAATTCAATTAAACCAAACTACGGAGCATTATCAATAATGAATAATCAATCTGTAATTTATTTGCATTTCCATCTCGATTATCATTATTATCATAACATGATGCATTCAATTTTCTGCCCCAGAACGGTTCTTTTTTTCCGCAGCGGGCAGAGGAGTGATCCCTGCTTCAAATGCCCGGGATAAGGGCAGATAAGCATCATTTCCCATTATTGACATATTTTGACCTGGCAAACTGTTTTTCAAGTTCCGGGAGTATATCCTGCGGGTTGGTCAATGGCATGTCCTTTTCATGAATCTCATATCCCAGAAGCTGTGATTTCTTGAACCTTTCAAAAACAGGGAGCTTCGACCTGTTGGTGGTTTCAATATGATTTCCCTTCTCATCGACGATAATAACCTTTGGCAGAAAAACACCCTTCCGTCCGATGAATTTATCCATCAGGCTGACAGCCTCTTCATATTCTTGCCTTGTAGCTCTTCCCAGTGATTCATACCGGTAGATCTTTTTTCCGTCCCATGTGGAAACCAGGGCAAAGCTTTCGGAGATTTTTTCGTCGATGTGTATTTCCTCACCGAGAGTATCGTGTCCTGAGGGCATCAGCAGCACTTTCCCTCCGCCACCCTCAATATTGGCTGCATAACGCGGCATTGTTATACCTGAAATCCAGCCCTGCAGATGCTTTATATAGATTTTACCGATCTGCACGGGAGTGATAAAATGAACTATTCCTTTTTCCTTGTGACATTGCAGCAGATAATAAGGATGAATGCCAATCCAGAACATCCTTCTGAATGTCTCTGCCAATGTTTCATAATAATCATTTACATGATTCAACAGAACAGTCTGGTTGCGAATAGTGAATCCATGCCCGTGTATTTTTCGGGAAACTGCTGCCAGGCTTTCTGTTATTTCATGATAGTGGTTGATGTGCGTCATGAAATAAACATATTTCCTGAGCCCTGAGGTATACCGGTTGGCTGATTCATTGATCAGATCCAGCAATTCATCAGTAACTGCCATCGGCAGCACAACGGGGACCCTTGTGGCAATCCTGATCACGCGAAGATGGGGGATCCTGCTAAGTTCTTCCAAAACGTACCTGAGGCGGCTTTTGCTTATCATAAGTGCATCCCCACCAGTAACCAGTACTTCGTTGATGTTCTTGTTATAACCGATGTAAAACAATCCCTTGTTTATTTCCATGGTGCTGACGGCAACCGTGCTATCAAGAGACTTAGCCCTCTGACAGTGAACACAATATGACGCACAGCTGGTATTTTCAGCAACAAAAAGGGCAATCCTGTTGGGATATCTCTGATATGCTGCCCCGTAACTTCTTGAACTCTCCGACATTGCTCCCTCTGCACCTGTGTCAGGAAAAAGCAGGTTGGCAGGTGTGGGTACACTTTGCCAGAAAATCGGATCAAGACGTTTGTTGGGTTTCTCTCCTTCAGCCATAACCGGATGAAACGGATCTTCACACATCAGTGAGGCATAGTAAGGAGTAATGCGTAGCGGTTCTTTCCCCTGCCTCTTCAATGCTATTATAGTCCTGTTGATTTCATCCCTCTGGTAATCGCTCAGTCTTATTATCTTTGCCAGTTGTTCTACACTCCTGATTGAATTCCTCTGCTGCCATAAGGCATCATTCCACTGTGCTTCAGTTACATCCTTCCATAATTCTATTGAAGAATAATGTCTGGGTTTGTAGAGCACATCATTATTTTCATTCATTTACTGCAGCAATTTAGTTTTATTACATATCTATCCTGATGTTAAACTGCATATCGGATTAACAGCCCCTCTGCCAGAACAATACCAGTACAAATAAACATGGCTGCCGCTTCCCGGTACAGTTAACGACAGGAATCTCAGGATAAAAATAAGCAATATCCCGGATAGTTGGTTGTGTGAATATTATTACGTCAGTGAACCTGGCTTGTCTGTTGTCCCTGCTTTTTTCGCATCTGTTCGAGCTCAAGTTTCTCTGCAACTGTGAAATCAGTTCCGCACAATATACAGGAATAGTTTAAAACAAATGCTCCGGCGTAATATACTTTTTCAACCTTCGGATGATCACAGGGCTTGTTTCCCCATTGTTCCTTAAGTTTCAGGGATTGATTAAATTCCATACCACAATTCTGCCTATTAAACGAGTTTCAAATAATTAATTACAATCTTTTAAAAGGTACAAAACGAACGAAAGTCAGCCGGCTCTTCTGGATCTTTCCGTTCTTCTTCTCAATCAGAATAAGCTCCTGAACAGCATAAGGGGCCCCGACAGGTACTACCAAACGACCATTGTCAGCAAGCTGATCAATCAAAGGCTGCGGTATTTGTTCAACTGCGGCTGTGATTATCACAATATCAAAGGGCGAATGCTCGGGCCAGCCCATGTAACCATCACCGTGTTTTACAGAAATATTCAGATATCCCAGGCTTTTCAGTCTTTTTGAAGATATTTCTGCCAGCTCCGGGACTATTTCAATGGTATATACGTGACTGACAATTTCAGCTAGTACAGCCGCCTGGTATCCAGAACCGGTACCGATTTCAAGGGCGCTCTTCCTGTTTGTCGGACGGACAACCTCAGTCATGTACGCAACAATGTATGGCTGGGAAATTGTCTGCCCGTAACCAATAGGAAGAGGATAGTCATCATAGGCTTCCCTGATATGCTCCTGTGGAACAAACATGTGCCGCGGAACTTTCCGCATGGCGCGCAGGACGGCCTGATCACTGATACCCCGGTCAACAATCTGGACCCTTACCATTCTTTCCCTGGCCGAAGCATATTTGTCTGACTGTTGAATAATACTTTTTTCCATTAATACCGGTGTGTTCAAAACACAGGAAAATTAGTCATCATAATCTAACAATATATAAAAAATCAGGGCAATTGCAAAGTAAGTATTCCGGAATCTCATTCCAAACATATAAAAAATCAGTGGAGCAGGTTATGAAATAGATCCAGGCACCCGTTGCCAAGGAACTTAATCACCGGCCATATTGGAAGAATATCAATTTTTGTCACTAACATTATCAGAATGAGAGCAAAAAAGATCAGGGATCCATACCGGACCATTTTTGCATGAAGGTCAGGGAATTTTCTGAAATAATTTAAAAGAAGGTGTGAGCCGTCAAGAGGCGGTATCGGTATCAGATTGAAGACAAAAAGACCCCAGTTCAGATAGATTGCATACAGGGTAATATCATTTAATATTCTTAATCCTGCGCCATGACCTTTGATGAACAGATCAAAGAATGTATACAGGAATGAGATGAGAATTGCAATTAAAGCATTTGACAAAGGCCCCGCAACAGCTATCTTCATAATATCGGTTTGTGGCTTCCGGAGATTCTGCTCATTGAACTGAACCGGTTTTGCCCAGCCAAACCCGGCAAATAACAATACAGCAAAACCCAGGAAATCAATATGCTTAAATGGATTCAATGAAACCCTTCCCTGTTCAGATGATGTTTTGTCGCCGCATTGCCTGGCTATATAGGCATGGCTGAATTCATGTATGGTCAGCCCGAGTATTATGCCGGGAAGAAACTTAAGGATTCTGATCAGATCGAGATGCCCCATATTGATCCGGTTGGTTGTTTATCTGGTTAACTTCTCCATTCATTCATGCCTGAAATGGATCATGTATTTCACGGCGCCCAGGGACAATATTAAAATTGATACGTCACAGCAAACAGGACCCTGTATCTGAGCGTCAGCAAATGAATGAACCCTTGTAAAAAATTTTCTTGAAGGGATAAATCTAACCAAAAAGCAGAAAACATTCAAAATAAATGATCCATATTCATGTCAGGATAACTTGCAAATAGCACAACTAAAAGGAAAGAACAGTTTGTTTCCCATTGAAAAAAAAGAATTAGGTTTACAGAAACGGAATAAAGATGAGAAAGCTGACGATAGCGTTGATGGTTTTTCTGATTCTCGGAAATGGAAACAACGCATCAGCAAAGGTCCAGGATGTTGACATTTACCTGCTGACATGCGGTCCGGGAACTGAATTGTATTCAATCTACGGCCACAGTGCATTGAGAATCGTTTTTCCTGATATGAACAGCGACCTCGTATATAACTGGGGTGTATTTGATTTTGCCACACCGAATTTTGCATGGAAGTTTGCCAAGGGCAGGCTTCAATATATGCTGGGAGTATATCCATACGCCAGTTTCGTTCGGGAATATGAAGCGGAGAAACGCTGGATGATCTCTCAGAAGATCAATCTTTCCAATGCTGAAAAACAGGAACTGCTTATCCTGATCTCAGATAACCTGCAACCCGAAAATATTAAATACCGTTATGATTTCCTTTATGACAATTGTTCAACGAGGATCCGTGATCTGCTCGAAAAGGCCTTGGGAGACGGTATTTTTTATCCGGAGGAAACAAATAAAAGGATTCTGCCTACATTCAGAGATCTCATTTACGTGTATCAGAGGGGGTATCCATGGATGAAATTTGGCATTGATCTCCTGCTGGGAGCCCCGGTTGACAGGAAAGCCAGCATAAGGGACAGAATGTTCCTCCCCATCGAACTGCAGAAAGTACTGTCGTCTATTCATATAAGGCAGGATGCCAAAATGATACCGTTACTGCAGAATCCTGAAACAATACTTGAATTCAGCCAGCCCCCACTGAAGGAGGGTTTTTTCACGTCGCCGCTTTTCGTGTTCTGTATGATCCTTATTATCGCTGTCATCGTTTCAGGTGTAATCAGGCAAAAAAAGCCTAACAGGATCATTGATATTTTTATTTTTTCAATTTATTCGGTATTTGCAATTATGATGGTCTTTTTCAATTTTTTTACAGAACACCAGCAACTCAGATGGAATCTGAACATGATCTGGCTGAATCCCCTGATACCGGTATGCCTGATATTATTGATTCTCAATGCAGGCAGGACAAGATGGTACCGGCTTGTTTTCTGGCTTGGCGTATTTTTCCTGCTTATTGCTGCAGCCTTACCACAGAAATTCAACAATGCCATGTTCCCCCTGACAGTGCTTCTTATCCTAAGAAGCTCTTTAAGGGCAGGATACAAATGGAATCCTTTCACCCTGCCTGATTTAACGTAAATTTAACTCATCTTAACTCCAATTTTAAAAATCAACCTGTTCTTTTGTGTGGAATTTAAGGTAAGAGCAGGGTAGTTAAGGCAGCTCAATTTACTATATTTGCTACTTAAATTTTTAAATCAATGGAGCAAGCACAGGATATTCGGACACTTAATGAGAAAATAGAAAAAGAGAGCTCATTCGTTGACATCATCCGGATGGAAATGAATAAGGTAATTATCGGTCAGCGTCATCTGACCGATTCACTTATGATCGGTCTTCTTGCAAACGGGCATATCCTTCTTGAAGGAGTTCCGGGGTTAGCAAAAACCCTGGCCATAAAATCATTGGCATCCATAATTGATGCAAAATTCAGCAGGATCCAGTTCACTCCCGACCTGCTTCCTGCTGACCTGATTGGCACTATGATTTACAGTCAGAAGAAGGAGGAATTCATTGTAAAGAAAGGCCCTGTCTTTGCGCATTTCATACTCGCCGATGAGATCAACAGGTCACCTGCCAAAGTCCAGAGCGCCCTGCTTGAAGCCATGCAGGAACGACAGATTACCATCGGAGAATCAACCTATCATCTGGAAGAGCCATTTCTTGTTCTTGCAACTCAGAACCCGATAGAACAGGAGGGTACATATCCTCTTCCGGAAGCACAGGTCGACAGGTTTATGATGAAAGTACTCATTGACTACCCTTCCATTGAGGAGGAAAAACTGATAATCCGTGAGAACCTGGGAAAAGAGTTTCCCAGGCCCGATACAGTACTGAAGCCGGAGGACATAATCAGGGCACGTGATATAGTGAAGGAGGTCTATATGGATGAGAAGATTGAAAACTATATACTGAACATTGTTTTTGCAAGCAGGAATCCCGGAAAGTATGGTTTGCCATCATATAACAGCATGATTGCTTACGGCGCATCCCCGCGCGCGTCCATCAACCTTGCACTTGCATCCAAGGCATATGCGTTTATCAGGAGAAGGGGTTATGTAATCCCTGAAGATGTCAGAACAATATGCGCCGATGTTATGCGCCACAGGATCGGACTTACCTATGAAGCTGAAGCTGAAAACATTAATCAGGATAAGATTATTTCTGAGATACTTAATGTTGTTGAGGTTCCGTGACACACAAAAGCTTCGGGATATTAACGGCATGAGAGACGGTTTTTTGCGGTAATCAAACCTGAAGGTCTTGCAAGGTGGAAGCAATTGAATTATTAAAGAAAGTAAGACGAATAGAGATCAAAACCCGGGGGCTGACCAGGCAGATCTTTGCCGGAGAATACCATAGTGCATTCAAGGGCCGGGGCATTGCCTTCAATGAGGTGAGAGAATATCAGTATGGCGACGATATCAGGAATATCGACTGGAATGTTACGGCAAGGTTTAATCATCCCTACGTGAAGGTTTTTGAAGAAGAAAGAGAACTCACCGTGATGCTGCTCATCGACCTGAGCGGATCGGGAAATTTCGGAACAAAAGTCAGCTTCAAAAGGGATCTCATGACGGAAGTTGCAGCAGTTCTTTCATTTTCTGCCATCTATAACAACGACAAGATCGGTGTGATCTTTTTCTCGGAAACAGTGGAAAAGTTCATCCCGCCCCAGAAAGGCAGAAAGCATATTCTCCGTATTATACGGGAACTGCTTGATTTCAAGCCACGCAGCAATAATACCAATCTGGGCGAACCTCTCAGGTTCCTTACCAATGCAATTAAGAAGAGATGCACGGCTTTCATTATATCCGATTTCATTGCACCAGATTTTGATGAAGCCCTGAAAATCGCTGCAAATAAGCATGATGTTGTAGCGCTAAGGGTATATGATCCTTTCGAAAGGGAACTGCCCGATATCGGATTCGTAAAGGTAAGGGATTCTGAAACGGGTACTGAGAAATGGATTGATACATCCTCGTCTCTGACAAGGAAGGCATACTCCAGGTGGTGGTCCGACCACACCGGAAATGTTGAAGGCACATTCAGAAAGTATGGCGTTGACTCCGTGAGCCTGTCAACAGGAGAAGATTATGTAAAACCATTGATAAAGCTTTTTGAAAACAGATGATTACACAATCTTTCAGATCATATCTGTTGGGTTTGTTGTTTCTGATATACCGGTTGGCAAACCTGAACTGCCAGGATATAACTGTTATCACAAAATTTGATACATCAAGGATTTACATTGGCGACCAGATCAATTTCTCCGTAACTGTTGAACAGCCGGCCCGTTTGCAGATACCCTTTCCTGTTTTCAGGGATACCCTGGTAAAAAACATTGAAATACTTGCAGGGCCTGTTGTAGATACAACAATCGTTGCCGACAGTCTGATCAGGGTAACGGGCCAATACCTTGTCACCTCATTTGATTCCGGCTATTACAGGGTTAACCCTGTCTATGTTGAACTCAGGGATGCCGGGGGTGTAAAAAGGTATTATTCCGATTATTCAGTTCTGGAAGTTGCCAGGGTAAAAGCCACTCCTCCTGATACAGTGAAAGGAATATTCGATATTGTAAAGCCTTACAGGGCTCCCGTTACCCTCGGTGAGATTATGCCATGGATCCTCCTCGGAATAGTGGCTGTGGCGGCTATATGGTTCATAATAAGATTCGGCAGGAAACTTATTAAGCCAAAGGCAAGTCTTCCTGAGGTCATTCCTGTCGAAGCTGCCCATGTTATTGCACTCCGGGAACTGGAGCGGCTGAAGGATGAAAAATTGTGGCAGTCGGGTGAAACTAAGAAATATTATACACGGCTCACCGAAATACTCCGTAAATATCTTGAAAACAGGTTCGGTGTATTTTCGCTTGAGATGACAACATCTGAAACGCTTGATGCACTTATCAGGACCGGATTCAAAAAGGACGACAATTACAACCTGTTGAAATCGGTTCTTAACGGTGCCGATCTGGTTAAATTTGCCAGATATAAACCGGAGGCATCCGAAAACGAAATCCATTATGAAAATGCATGGAATTTCGTTTTGGCCACAAGAAAAGAAGAAGTATCCGAATCACCGGCTTCAGGTAATAACTTGAATAAAGATACCAGCACATGAACGGGATAATATTTGCGGATCCGAATTTCCTGTACCTGCTGCTTCTGGTGCCGGTGATTATCGCTTTTTATGTTCTGAAGCAACATAATGCTTCTGCATCATTAAGTATGCCTGAGCTGCAACCTTTCAACCAGGCCGGCAAGACTTTCCGTAATTACCTGAGACATGCCTTGTTTGCATTCAGGGTACTGGCTTTTGTTTTCCTGATATTGGTCCTGGCAAGGCCGCAGGCAACCAATACCTTTCAGGACATGTCAACGGAAGGAATAGATATCATGCTGACAATGGATATCTCGGGGAGCATGCTTGCAAGGGATTTTAAGCCCGACAGGCTTGAAGCATCCAAGAATGTGGCCACTGAATTTATTTCAGGGAGGCCCTATGACCGAATCGGACTGGTTGTATTCAGCGGTGAAAGTTTCACTCAGTGTCCCCTTACAACAGATCATGCCGTCCTGATAAATCTGATGCGGGAGATCAAAAGCGGCATGATTGAAGATGGGACTGCTATCGGTATGGGACTTGCAAATGCAATAAACAGAATAAAGGATTCTGAAGCCAAAAGCAAAGTGATTATCCTTTTAACCGATGGTGTCAACAACAGGGGTGAAATAGCTCCGGCCACTGCTGCCGAGATTGCAAAAACATACGGAATAAGGGTTTACACAATAGGTGTCGGAACCCAGGGCATGGCTCCCTATCCTGTCCAGACACCATTCGGTACCCGCTACCAGAATATGCCCGTAGAGATTGATGAGGCAATACTGACCCAGATAGCACGGGAAACAGGAGGCAGGTATTTCAGGGCCACAGATAACAATAAACTGGTGGAAGTTTACAATGAAATCGACAAGCTTGAAAAATCAATCATCGATGTCAGACAATTCAGCAAAAAGGAAGAAAAATTCCTTTGGCCTGCATTCGCCGCTTTCTGCCTGATGGCACTGGAATTGATACTGCATTATACGTTATTGAGAAACCTAACTTAAAACCAGACAATCATGCAGTTGTTCAGATTTGCCAATCCTCAGTACCTGTATCTTTTACTTATTCTGCCGGTAATGCTTGTCATTTTCCTCCTGAATAACCTGCGCAGGAAAAGATTGATCAGAAAAATCGGCACCCCCGCTCTTGTTAGTAAACTGATTCCGGAAATGTCGGGAAACAGACCCCTGATTAAGTTCCTGATTATGATGCTTGCCGTGTCTTCTGCAGTGATAATGCTTGCCCGGCCGCAATACGGGTCCAAATTAGAAGAAGTTAAAAAGCAGGGAGTGGAGGTCATAATAGCACTTGATGTCAGTAATTCCATGCTGGCCGAGGATATTCAGCCCAACAGGCTGGTAAGGGCCAAACAGGCAATCTCTAGGCTGGTTGACAACCTTTCCAACGACAGGATCGGATTGATAGTCTTTGCAGGTGATGCCTATACCCAGGTGCCTGTAACCACCGATTATGTGTCGGCAAAAATGTTCCTTTCCACAATAACACCAGATATGGTTGCAAAACAGGGAACGGCTATCGGGGCAGCAATCGAACTGGGAATAAGATCATTCAGCCCGGGTGAAGGTAAAAGCAGAGCCATGATAATTATTACTGACGGCGAAAACCATGAAAAAGATCCGTTATCATCTGCAGAGGAGGCTGCAAAGGCAGGAATAATAATCCATACGATAGGAATTGGCTCACCAGAGGGAGTTCCGATACCCATCAGCAGCGGAGGAAGGAAAGATTATCTGAAGGATACTGAAGGCAATACGGTAATCACCAAACTCGATGAAGAAACGCTTAAAAATATTGCACTCAGAACAGGAGGCAGCTATGTCCGGGCCAGCAATTCAAGTCTGGGCCTGGATGAAATTTTCAGCAATATCAGAAAAATGAAAAAGGAAGAACTGGAAGGTACGATTTATACCGAATATAATGACCAGTTCCGGATTTTCGCAGGAATTTCCGCTATATTCCTTATCCTTGAATTCTTGATCATGAACAGAAAAAACCGCAGGCTGGCAAACGTCAGATTATTTAAATTTAAGATCTAATTTTGTAACCATGCATATCCTGAGACACAAATACTTGATTTCTGATCATGGTATTGTACTGACATTATGTATATTATATCTATTTCCCGCAACCCTGACCGGACAAGCTGAAAAAAAATTCATCAGGCAGGGAAACCGGGAATATGAAAAGGAAAAATTCGCCGAATCTGAAATTTCATACCGGAGAGCGCTTGATAAAAACAAAGCATTTCCCGATGCCGTATTCAATATTGGCGATGCTTTGTACAAACAGGAAAAATATGATGATGCAGTGCGGCAGTTTGAAGGCAGCTCGGCAATGACGGATAATCCCGATAAAAAATCTGAGGCATTTTATAACCAGGGCAATTCGCTTCTGATGGGCGGGAAGCTGCAGGAAAGCATTGAAGCATACAAAAATTCCCTGAGATTAAAACCCGGTAACCTGGAAGCAAAATATAATCTCGCTTTTGCACAGGATTTGCTAAGGAAACAAGAGGAACAAAAAAATCAGGACAAGAATAAACAGGATAACAGGGAACAAAACCAGGAACGGCAAAATAATCAGGACAAGGAAAACAACGATAAGGATCAGGAGAAACAGCAGGAACAGAATAACCAGCAGCAACAACAACAGCAGCAGCAGCAACAACAACAACAACAACAACAGCAGCAGCAGGAGCAACAGGGGATTTCAAGGGAGGATGCTGAACGTCTGCTGAATTCAATTGCAAATGACGAGAAGAATGTTCAGGAGAAAGTTAAACGGGCAAAAGTGGCTGACACAAGGGTTAGAACCCTGAAAAACTGGTGACCGGAAATGAAATTACACAGGTTGATATTATCTTTATTACTGATTGTTCTGCGTCTTAACTCGCAGGGTCAGGATATCACTGTCGCAGCCGATTATCCCGGCGTTGTTCGTACAGGGGAACAATTTACGATAACCTGGACGATTAATTCCGGAGGAGGTGAATTTGTTCCACCGTCCTTCGATGGATTCTATAAGCTGATGGGGCCACAGACCTCATACAGTTCAAGCACTCAAATCATTAATGGCAAGATCACCAGGGAAACCACATATTCCTACTCATATTATCTGCAGGCCGTCAACTCCGGCAACTTCGTCCTTGCCCCGGCAACTTTTATTTACAAGAACCGGACCTACAGTTCGGATTCCATCCGGATAGAAGTCACAGGAACCGGAAGCAACCAGCAGGGAAGAACAATGCCGGGGGCTTCAGGAAATGAAATCACTGAGCCCGTCAGGGAAACAAAAGATGATATTTTTCTGAATCTGTCTGTAAATAAAAAAGATGTCTATATCGGTGAACATATAGTGGCCACGGTGAAGATCTATACAAAAGTTGATATTTCGGGAATAAGCGAAATAAAATATCCCGGATTTGAAGGATTTCTGAGAACTGATCTGAACACACCTCCACTTACTTCTTTGCAAAGAGAGAATGTTAACGGTACAATATACGGAACAGGGATTATTCAGCAGTTTCTGATATATCCCCAGGTATCGGGAGAGATAACAATCGATCCCGTTCAGATAAAAGTCCTGATTCAACAGAAATCAGGCAGGTCAGATCCGTTCTTCGGTGATTTCTTCGCCACCTATACAACCGTCCCAAGAGTTGTTGTAAGCCCTGCTGTAAAAATAAAGTCGAGGCCCTTGCCGGAAACAAAGCCCGATGACTTTTCAGGGATCGTAGGCAAAATATCTCTGGCAGCATCTCTTGATAAAGACTCTGTAAAAGTCAATGACGCAGTGAATCTGAAAATAATCCTGTCGGGAACCGGAAACCTGAGACTGGCAAATGCTCCTGATCTGAAATTACCCCCTGATATTGAAGTATACGACCCCAAAATATCCGATGACCTCAAAAACACGACCGAAGGGACCTCAGGAAGAAAGATATTCGAATATCTGCTGATTCCACGTCATCATGGAGAGTATTCAATTCCGCCGGTGTCATTTTCATATTTTGATGTTTCAACTAAGAAATACGAAAAGCTTACAGTCCCCGGACTGCACTTTTATGCAAGCCGGAGTGATCAGCCAGGAACCGGGATAACAGTATTTGGAGGAGTTTCAAAAGAGGATGTTAAATATCTGGGCAGGGATATCCGGTTCATAGACCAGAATCCCGGATCACTCAATAAGCCGATGAATATCCTGACATCGAAACGATCGTTTTACACAGCATATGCCGGAGCTTTTATTTTGTTCCTCGCAATTCTTTTTGTCAGGAGGGAGCATGTAAGAAGGAATTCGGACATTGCTGTGGTCCGCAACAGGAAAGCTGCGAAAGTTGCGGGAAAGCGACTGAAAACAGCAAAAGCCTGCCTGAAGGAGGGGCCTTCCGACACATTTTATGATGAGATACTTAAAGCAATTTGGGGTTATCTGAGTGATAAGCTGAACATACCCGTTTCTGATCTGACCAGGAACCGGGCCGTTGAATCACTCCGCGAAAGAGGCATCGCAGAAGAACAGATCGACAAACTGGTCTCGGTACTTGATGCATGTGAATATGCCAGATATGCTCCATCTTCATCAGGAACTGAGGCAGCCAGGCTGTATGAAGATGCATCAGATTTTATAAGTTATGTTGAAAATCCGGTACGTTGAAATGAAGCATATTAAAATTATCCTGTTTCTTTTGATTTTTTTCCTTCCGACAGCGAGACCTGCTTTTGCACAGGAGTTGCCCGCAGAAAAATTCAGCAGGGGAGTGGAATACTACAAATCCGCTAATTTCAAGGAAGCTCTGGATGTATGGATGGATATCTACAATACAGGTTACAGGTCTGCAGCTTTGTACTATAATATCGGCAATGCCTGCTTCAAACTGAATAATGTCCCCGGCGCCATCCTTTTTTATGAGAGAGCAAAGCTCCTTAAACCGGGAGATGACAATATAGAATATAATCTTCAGATTGCCAGAACGATGGTTGTTGATAAGACCGAAGAGATCCCGGGATTGTTTTTTGTGAAGTGGTTTGATTTTATCTCATTGCTGGTGACAACCAATAATTGGGCCATGATAAGCCTCGCTGCTTTCATTTTCGCCCTGATATCATCTTCAATATACCTTTATTCCTCCTCATACAGACTGAAAATAATCAGTTTCTGGCTTGCCCTGGCTTTATTTGTACTTTCAGCCTGCACATTGTCATTTTCATTCAGGAACAGGTCCTTGGTCCATAACAGCCGGTCCGCAATTATCTTTTCCCCGTCGGTAAATGGAAAAAGCTCTCCTGATGCAAGCGGAACGGATCTTTTTATCCTTCACGAGGGATCGAAGGTTACAATCGTGGATGAGGTCGGTCAGTGGTATGAGATCAGATTGTCCGACGGCAACAAGGGATGGGTTCCATCCGACTGTCTAAGCAAAATCTAGGTTTATAAACGGCTGCCCGGAATTCCTCTTTCAGGGAATTCACTTTAGGGGTTTCAGCCTTACGCATATATGGAACATATGCAAGTCAGATCCGTCAGATGTCTGAATTACTGCGGAAATACTCCCCATCATGCCCAGTTAATGGGAGTAATCCCATTCATCTTCAGGTATTCATTGCACTTGCTGAAATGCCTGTTTCCGAAAAATCCCCTTTGTGCAGACAGAGGTGAGGGATGAACGGATTTAAGAACCAGGTGCTTCTGATAGTCAATGGATTCTCCCTTTTTCTGTGCATAAGCCCCCCAAAGAAAAAAAACCAGGTTCTTCCTTTCATCATTAAGCACCTTTATTACGGAATCGGTGAACTCCTCCCATCCTTTCTTCTGATGAGAGCCAGCAGCATGCGCCCTTACGGTCAGGGTGGCATTAAGCAACAGTACTCCCTGCGAGGCCCATCTTTCGAGATTTCCGGATGGCAGCGGGTCGATGCCCAGATCAGAGCCGATCTCTTTAAAAATATTGACCAGACTGGGAGGGAACTCAATCCCGTCACGCACGGAGAAACATAATCCATGAGCCTGCCCTGGTCCGTGATAAGGATCCTGTCCCAGAATAACAACTTTTACCCTGTCGAACGGGCAAAGATTAAACGCATTGAAGATAAGAGATCCGGGAGGATAAACAACAGTATTCCTGTATTCCTCACGCACAAACCGGGTCAGCCTTTCAAAATATTCCTTCCTGAACTCATCATTTAACCGTAATTTCCACCCTTCCTCAATTTTTACATCCATCTTTTGAATGATAATAAAAATCAATATAAAAAGGGCCGGCTTCCAATGCCAGCCCTTATCTGCCGTCAATCCGTCACAACCTTAAACTTAAATAATCTATGACAAACAACCAGATGAAATCCAAAATGTATTTTACTAACTGTAACCTCCTTACACCTAATTACAAAAATAGGCTCCGGAAAGCTATTTTCCCAATATTTTCAGGCAATTTTACTAACCGGTACCTGTTAATAAAATAATACTTTTCAACACAGAAGTTGTAATTTTATCCGAAAACAATGGGAAAGGAAATTGAAAGGAAATTCCTTGTGAAACCCGGCTTCAGGGCTAGTTTGCCAGAGGCCGTCAATATTGTGCAGGGTTATTTTTCCGTTGATCCGCTTAGAACCGTGCGGCTGCGTATTTTTAATGAAAAGGCATTGCTGACTGTAAAGAGCATGGCCGGCAGCATGAATCTTGCCAGATATGAATGGGAGATCGAGGTTCCCATTGCCATGGCCCGTGAGATGATGGATATATGCCTTCCTCAGAGGATCACTAAATCGAGATACAGCATACCATGGGGTAATCATACATTTGAAGTGGATGTATTCCATGGAAAACATGAAGGGCTTGTCATTGCAGAAATTGAGCTGGACAGTGAGGGCGAGCAGTTTGAAAAGCCTGATTGGCTGGGAGATGAGGTAACCGGCAATCCTGATTACTATAATTCCAATCTTGTTTGAAACTCTTATTTCTTAAAAACAAAATATACGGCAAGAATAAGAAAAACAAAAGCTATAAGATGATTCAGGCGGAAATGTTCGCTTTTAAAAACGACAAGGGTAAAGGATGTAAAAATCAGGATAGAGATAACTTCCTGTATCACCTTAAGCTCAACAAGTGAGAAAGGGCCCCCGTTACCTTCAAAACCGATCCTGTTTGCAGGAACCTGCAGTGAATATTCAAAAAGTGCAATAAACCAGCTGAGAAGAATTACCGCCAGAAGACTAAGGTTGGTGAATCCAGGCAATGTTTTAAATCGCAAATGACCATACCATGCCACGGTCATAAATGCATTCGATAATACCAGTAGTAATATGGTGTTTAATCCTCTCATTCGTTCTGCTTTTGCAGTAGATATCAGAATATCAATACCATGAACAGTTAAAGCGTCTTTGAGTAAATTCTTTTGGGATCGCCCGGAGCATAAAAATCTTTTAGGGTTGCCTGAAGTTCATAACCGTTTTTCCGGTAAAAAGCTTCTGTAGATGCATAAAGCGGCCTGCCCGAGGTTTCAATCCACAGGATCCTGCCCCCCTTTGCCTTCACATCTTCTTCAACAGCTTTGAGAAGGGAAGTGCCGTAATGATTGTTACGCTGATCGCCATGCACGGCAATCCAGTACAGATCCCAGGAATGGGTTGAAAATGGATTTTTTCCATAGTTGGCAAAAGCCTTCAAGCCATCTTCAGTCTTTATTTTCATCCAGTAATATCCCGACTTCTCTGTACCATGCGTCAGCGTTTCACTGGCTATCTCCAGGGCAGTCTGAATTTCAAATTCATAGAAGAAATCCGTCGATCGCAGTATTTCCTCGATTGCCTTTAATTCCTGCCTCTCTATTCCACCGGACAACGTAATCATAAAATCTTAATAGTTAAGGTCACTGATAATCCTGGAAATAACTTCCGTCATTGGTATGCCTGCTTCAATCGTTGCAGCCACCAGCCCGCTGTCGGGCGAAATACACGGGTTTGCGTTCACTTCAATTACCAGAGGATTGCCTGCCTGGTCTACTCTCAGATCAACCCTGGCATAGCCTCTTAGCCCGAAAACATTCCAGCATTTAAGGGCTGTTTCATCTATTTTCTCCCTGAGCATCGGATCGAGCCGGGAATGGGGAAACTCCCTTACCGTATTTTTATATTCAAAGCTTTCTTCAATCCATTTAGCCCTGAAATCAACGATTTTAGGCATACCGTGATCAAAATTATGAAAGATCATCTCAGCAGGGGGCATTACTTCCGGACCGTTCATTCCGGACAAAATACTTATATTGAATTCCCTCCCGTCGATATATTCCTGTATTATCCAGTGTGAATCATTTTTCCCTTCAAAGTTTCTTTCATATCCGGGCGTATAAGTAAAAACCGAATCCTTCGTTATGCCCAGAGAACCATCTTCCCACACAGGCTTGATGATATAAGATTTGCCCGGTTCCAGTTTGCTGAACTGCGAAGGGTAATAAGTCGCAGGTATTTTAATGCCTTCTCTCACCATAATCTGATTGGAAAGTGCCTTGCTTGTAGTGACAAACAGAGCTTCGAGTGAATTTCCCGTATAGGGAATGGAATACATGTTAAGCAGGGCAGGTATGAAATAACATAACTCACCCTTATTGTTTATGGATTCCACCAGATTGAATACGAAGTCAGGCCTCTCGCCGGCAAGCAAGGGAATCTCTCTCATAAAATCATCCGTGATGCCTTTCCGGTACGATTTCATACCAAGCTTTCCAAGATTTTCAGCGACATATTCAACCTGATTCAGCACGTCAGTTTCATCCGGCAGGGCATTATTCCCCGGCTGATTATACAGAATGCAGCATACCTTCTTCTTCATTTGCGAAATATTCAGCTTTTTTACGCCCCAGCTTCCATGCCAGATTGTTCCCCGATTCAGTTTGCCATCCGGATATTGAAGATCCCATCAGGTAATCGGCGCCGGCAGCTTCAGATTATTTCTTTCCAGGGCTGAACGCATTATCATTTCAATCAACGACTGGAAATTTATTCCGTTCATGTTTGCAAGGATAGGCAGGTCGGAATGAACGGGATGGAGACCTGCAAGGGGATTCACTTCAATGAAACACATTTTGCCGTTAACGTCAACCCTGAGATCTACCCTGCCTCCATCGACTCCTCCAATGGCATTCCATGCACTGAGTGCAAGGGTCTTGCATTCTTCTTCATACACTCCTTCCAGGGGAGTATATTTACAAAATATCTGATAATTTTCCTTGGTTTCAACCGAATAGGGGAGGTTATCCCTGCATTCTATCTCCATTCCTCCAATTGCAACTGCTTTACTGCCTGATCCAATGACGCCTACCGTAAACTCCTTTCCCGGCAGATACTCCTCGACAAGTGCCGGCTGGTTGAATCTCGACAGGACAAACCCGGCCCTTTCCCTGAGTTCCTTCCAGGACCTCACGAGGCTTTTTTCCGTAATGCCTTTCCCCGTTCCCTCAGAAACCGGTTTTATAAACAGGGGAAACTGCAGATTGCATTTTTTAATATCATCCAGGCATGACACAAGCATACCCGGGCTTACAGGTACGCCCGCAGCTGAAACAATTAATCGGCTGAGATATTTATTGAGAGAAACCCCCAGGACAACCGGGCCGCTGAACACATAGGGGATCCTGTACTGGTCAAGGAGTGCAGGGACAACGGATTCACGGCCATCTCCATACAGTCCTTCGGCAATATTGAAGACCAGGTCCCAGCGTTTATCCGAAGACAACGCGCTCATAAGCTGAAAACAATTGCCTATCTGCTCCGTCTCAAACCCCATCCTGACAAGTGCATTGTCAATTGCATCAATTGTTTCCTGCTTGTCAAATTCAGCGGTATCTTCCATGGAGTAACCACGATCGATATACCATGATCGAAGATCATATGTAATTCCGACTCGCATCAGGGAATCTCTATTTTTCAGGATATTCGCACAGGTCGCCCTTATAGTTGCGCAACACGATGCGTTCGCTGTTGTGTTCTACTACATAATCGGGAAGGAGAGGGATCTTGCCTCCTCCGCCGGGAGCGTCGATGACGAAGGTTGGTACGGCATATCCGCTTGTATATCCCCTTAATCCTGCAATAATCTCAAGGCCCTTTTTTACTGTTGTCCTGAAATGGCCCGAACCGGGTATTAAATCACACTGATACAGATAATACGGTCTCACCCTGATCTTTAGAAGCCTGTGCATCAGTTCCTTCATCACAGGAACACTGTCATTGATTCCTTTTAACAGAACTGTCTGGCTTCCGAGCGGGAAACCATTGTCGGCCAGTTTAATGCAGGCATTTGCGCATTCTTCTGTGATCTCATCGGGATGAGAAAAATGCAGGCTAATATAAAGAGGATGGTATTTTTTCAGGATGCTTACCAATTTGTCGGTTATCCTCTGAGGCAAAACAACAGGGACCCTGGTTCCGATACGGATTATTTCAACATGTTCTATCTTCCTGATATTGTGAAGTATATAATCCAGAAGCTCATCTGACATTGTAAGCGGATCACCGCCGCTTATCAAAACATCCCTGACCTCACGATGCGAGGCAATATATGAGAACGCTTTTTCAAAATCCTGCCGGCCAAGCTTATCAAGCCGCCCCACTGAATGTGACCTGGTGCAATACCTGCAGTAATTTGAGCAGACCTGTGTAACGGTAAAAAGCACCCTGTCGGGATATCTGTGAACTATGCCCTTAACGGGAGAATAGGCCCGTTCATGCAAAGGATCGGATTGTTCCATCCTGCCCTCCAGAAGCTCCTCAACCACTGGCACTACATTTCTCCGCAGGGGATGGGTTGGCTTCGAACGATATATCAGCGATGCAAAATAGGGAGTGATGCGCAATGGTAAACGCCCCTTTAGATTGTTAATTGCCAGTATCTCCTTCTGGGTCAGCTTCATGATCTTCCTGAGATCTTCCAGGCTTGTAAAAGCATTGCGAAGCTGCCATTTCCAATCATTCCAAGATTCTAAAGTTGTTAGGGGGAAGTAGCGGTTCATGAACTCCGAACTCCGGTTGCTAACTAACTGGTTTGGGATTACGTTTTGCGAAAAAATCATGGTTTTCGCGCCAGGCTCTTCATCAGAAGAACAACCCACGAGGCGGCCCCCGCCGAGGAGGGCACCAACCTCATTATTGTTAGCATTCATATTTGTCGATGAAAACGATCACCTTTTACTTTTAATTGTCTAGTTGTATGGTTTTAGTTAAAAATAAATCGGGACGAAAATATATATTCTGCGAATACATTGTTCTCCCCGGTAATTAAAAATATTAACACGGTTTTTAAATTATCAACATAAAAACAATCATTCAAACATTATTAACTCTATTATCCTACTGTGTATCAACATACTACAATTCAGCTGCTTGTCTCTTCCGTCTCTCAAATTTCTACTTCTCAAGCAGATGTTAGTGTAATTGCCAACTACCTGTAAATCAATATTCCAAATCTCTCAAAGAACAATTTCCCAAAAACTGTCAATTACAACATTTATGCCATTGACTCTGACAATATTTCAATTCACAATAACAATTTCCAGTTGCTTTTGTTCCATAAAACTGCATTATAACGTACTTTGATAATATTAATTATTTGAAAGGTAAAAAAACGATTTGCCTGCATATGATAAGCACGGCCCGGTCACGATGTCCGTCAGCCTGGCATGGCAGATGCGGCGGATGGGAGGGAATTCCCGGAAAGGAGGACTGGATGCAGATAGTGAAGGGCTAATTATCGTGTACCTTGCGTGAAGTTTTTCTGGTCTTTTTCAGATCTGCTCTTTTCCGTTTTTCACCGAGACGTTTTTCCACAGAACTCCTGGTTGGTCGGGAAGGAATTCGTTCAGGTTCTGTTGAAAGGGATTCAGCAAGAATCGCAAACAGCCTCTCTGAAGCGAGCTCCCTGTTACGTGCCTGACTTCGGCCCGACTGTGATCTGACACTTATTATACCCGAAGCGCTTATCCTGTTCTTAAGCCTGGAAAAAATCAGATCCTTTTCCGCATCTGACAGGAACGGTGAATCTTTCACATTGAATCTTATTTCAACTTTTGTGTTGACCTTATTGACATTCTGCCCTCCGGGTCCGCTGCTCCTGGATGTGATCATTTCAAGTTCACTCGCGGGTATCCGTTTTTTGAGTTCATCGGGAGTCACTTCATTCAGAAATTTCAAACAGATAACTGCCTGAGCCAGCCTCAATTTTAACAGTTGAGCCCTCAAGCCTCACATTCGCAAGGTTTTTATTCACGCTCACGGGCCTGCCGCTTTCCTTAATCTGCTCCACTGACTTTGCAGGCAAATTTATAGTGGCTTTTGAGTTAACGGGTATTTCAATTCTGCATATAATTTTTCCGTTCATCCTTTCCCAGCCTGATCTGATTGTACCATACATGCTTACAAATGATGCTTTTGAATAATCGAGTTTTTCTGTTGGATGGGGCTGGATAAGCAGGTGCCTGTAGCCGGGTGCAAGAGTTTCCAGTCCTGCAGAAACCCTGTACATCCAGTCGCCGATAGCTCCATATGCATAATGATTGAACGAATTCATACCTGCATCCTGGAAGGTGCTGTCGGGTTTTTGTCCGTCCCATCTTTCCCAGATTGTGGTGGCACCCATTTTTACAGGATAAAGCCAGGATGGGTATTCTTCCTGGAGCAGCAGATCGTATGCAAGATCATTATAGCCATTTTCGGTAAGTACGTGACACAGGTATATTGTGCCCAGGAATCCGGTTGAAAGATGGTTTCCCCTGCTTTTGATGTCTTCGGCAAGGAACCGGGCAGCATTCGGGCGCACATCATCAGGAAGCAGATCGAACATCAGCGGCAGCACATAGGAGGTCTGGGAGTTGGTTCCTATTCTTCCGGCCGGTGTAACATATTCATGGTTAAAAACCTTTTTTATTTTTTCGAAAATTTCACTGTAATATTTTTCGTCTTCCTTTTTTCCAAGTACGCCTGCAGCCTTGGATAGTAAACTGGAAGAATATGCAAAATAGGCAGTTGCAATGAAATCATGTTCGGTATGTCCGTCGGGTTCGGGATGATTGTTAACCGGAGGATGATAAAACAGCCAGTCGCCATAGATGCTTCCGCCTTTCCATATCATTGACTCGCCGGCTTTTTTTGCGATATAATCAACCCAGGCTTTCATTCCCGGATACTGATTCCCGAGCAGTTGCCTGTCGCCGTACACAAGATACATTGCCCATGGTGCGATCACTCCGACATCACCCCATCCGGCAGACGCAGAAGCGGTAGGTGATCCCTGTTTGTCGAGGACATCGGGAATCACGACGGGGATTTCCCCTCCCGGTCGCTGATCGGCAGAGACATCTTTAAGCCATTTGGTGAAAAAGGGTGCAACATTATAATTAAAAGCAGCGGTTCTGCAGAATGCCTGTGCATCTCCGGTCCAGCCGAGTCGCTCATCGCGCTGCGGGCAGTCCGTGGGAACATCCACAAAATTGCCCTTCTGTCCCCATCTTATATTATGCTGCAACTGGTTCAGGAGCGGATTGGAACTCTCATAGCTGCCGGTCATGGGCATATCTGAATGGATAACCACCCCGGTCAGGTTTTCCGGGGCAAGTTCACCCGGAAAACCGGTAACCTCAACATACCTGAATCCCATAAAGGTGAACCGCGGTTCATATACCTCCTCGCCATCACCCGACAAGGTATAGGTCAGCTGTGCCCTGGCCGAACGGAGGTTATCCGTATAAAACTCACCATACTTGTCAAGTATCTCTGCGTGCCGCAGTATTACCGTAGTACCCCTGGGGCCCTTAACCTTCAGCCTGATCCATCCAACCATGTTCTGACCCATATCAGCAACCAGGCTTCCCTTCGGTGTGCGAAATATCCTTTCAGGCTTTAATTCTTCGATTTTACGTATTTCGGCACCTTCAGAAGCTATGATATTACTCAGTGAATAGTCGCCTGTCCTGACGGTTGTCCAATTGCCATCATCAAATCCGGCAAGGTCCCAGCCTGTCAGCCTCCTGGTTGCATCATAGGTTTCGCCGTTATATATATCATTCATCACAATTGCACCGCCAATGTGGCCTTTCCATGATTCATCGGTAACAATGACCGATTCGGTCCCGTCGGAATATCTTATATGCAATTGCATAAGGAGACCCAGATGCTTCCCGTAAATTGCCCAGTTGTTGCCCCAGGCCAGGGTGCCCCGGTACCAGCCGTCGCCAAGCAATGCCCCGATCGCATTCTTGCCCGGAACCAGCATTGCCGTCACATCGTATACCTGGTACTGGAGCCGTTTCAGGTATGAAGTCCAACCGGGGGTTAATACCTGGTCCCCGACTTTTTTCCCGTTCAGATGCAATTCATAAAATCCATGTGAGGTAACATATATTCGTGCCGACTTAACTGACCTGTCAACGGAAAATTCCTTCCGGAAATGGGGCGATGGAGAATACCTGTTGGTATCTGCTTCCAGTTCAATCCATTTCGCTTTCCAGCCTGCCGGAGATAGTAATCCTGTCTCCCAGGATCCTGCTTCGCTCCATTTCGACTCCCTGCCCTTATTGTCCCAGACCTTCACCTGCCAGAAATATTTTTGTCCGGGCTTTAATTCATTTCCTTCGTAAGGTATGAACACAGATTCGCCGGAATTGATTTTTCCCGTCTGCCAGGTCATTCCCGATCCCGAAAATTTCCGGTCAGTTGCTACCCTGATTGAGTAGGCAGTTTGCATTACATTGAAGCCCGTACTGCTGATTTTCCAGGAAAGCCTTGGATGCAGGGCGTCCACGCCAACAGGGTCCTTTTTGTATTCACAGGAAAGATCGTAAACGGTCAGGTCTCTCTGTGAATAGGCCGCCAGTGAAAAAAGAACCGGAAATAGGGAAGCAAGAATTGATTTCATGATATTATGATCAGGTTATTTAGTTAAAGATATGAAATTTATCCGGCTTTTCAGATTTCTGAAAGGTAAAATAATTAAATTTATGGTTTTTAAAGCGCAGACCTAATCAAAACCATATAAATGAATCCGGTTGCAGGAATTTTACTGATAGCCCTGGGGAGCATAGGCGCAGCCAGTTTCTATGTCCCTTTCAAGAAAGTAAAGGAATGGGCATGGGAATCGTACTGGCTTGCCCAGGGCATAGCAGCGTGGCTCATAGCACCATGGCTTTTTGCCATAATATTCATTCCCCGGGGGGAATTGATTCCCATCTTGCATGAGGCGCCTTCGTCAGCAAAATTTATGGCTGTGATGTTCGGCATCCTGTGGGGTTTCGGAGGGTTGACCTTCGGGCTTAGCATACGATATCTCGGCGTTGCACTCGGTCAAAGCATTGCCCTGGGACTTTGCGCAGCTTTCGGAACACTTATACCTGCTGCCGTTGCCGGACAAAACCTATTCTCATCCCGGGCCGGAATTCTCACCCTCACAGGCGTAGCGCTCACAGTTGCAGGAATAGCAGTTATAGGTTATGCAGGAGCACTGAAAAGCAGGGAAATGAGTGAGAAGGATAAACGTGCAGCCGTCAGGGAATTCGCCCTTAAAAAAGGTATCCTGATTGCTGTTTTTGCCGGAGTGATGAGTGCCTGTTTCAATTTCGGGTTTGAGGCGGGAAAACCTATTGAGGCTGCAGCCCTTGCTCACGGGACAAATCCGTTGTTCCAGAAAAATCCAACACTTATATTCATACTTCTTGGCGGATTTATCACCAATCTCGTGTATTGTTTATATCTTAACATAAAAAACCATACATACAGGGATTATTTCAGGTTCCCCGGCAATGTCATCCTTAATAATATCATGTTTACCACCCTGGCAGGGTTCCTCTGGTTCCTGCAGTTCCACTTCTTCGGAATGGGTGCCAGTAAACTGCCCCAGGGCATGGCAGTGTTCGGATGGAGTATCCTGATGGCCCTTAATATTGCCATAAGCAATATCTGGGGAATAATTCTCAGGGAATGGAAAGGATCGGGAACAAAAACAATTGCAATACTTCTGATTGGTATCGCTGTGCTGATCCTGTCAACTTTTGTCGTTAAACTTGGTTAAACCCAGCATAATGAAAAGATTTGGCTTTAAAATGAAACTTTATCCGGGCTTTAAGGAAGAATACAGGAAAAGACACGACGAAATATGGCCCGAGCTTGCTGAACTGCTCAGAAAAGAAGGAATCGGGAACTACTCCATCTTTTTCGATGAAGAAACCAATACATTATTTGCCTACCAGGAACAAAAAGGCGGCAGCTCATCGCAAACTCTCGGCAATACGGAAATTGTAAAAAAATGGTGGAAATATATGTCCGACATAATGGAAACAAATCCTGATTACTCACCTGTCACAACCCCTCTTGAGCAGGTTTTTTTCATGGAATAATCAGATCAGATTTAAATGGACAGATATAATATTCAGAAAGTAATTACTTTGAAACAAACCTTCAGGTATTAACGACATTGGCAATAACTATTTAATAATCATTTATATGCAGGTTTCTTTAGATCACAGATAAATAAATATTATGAAACCCACATGATACAAAATCACAAACAGGCATGAAAATAAAATTCATGTGGATCCCATGTGAACAACTTAATCTTCAGTAATATATAAATTTATTTTCATATGAAAAAAGAACTTATCAGGAAGTCATATCAACTTGCAAAGGAACAATATGCTGAACTTGGTGTGGATACTGAAAAAGCCTTGTCGGAAATGGATAAGCTGGTAATCAGCCTTCACTGCTGGCAGACGGATGATGTTGGCGGGTTTGAAAGGGAAGGTGCGGAGCTGGGTGGCGGGGGCATACAGGCAACCGGCAACTTTCCCGGCAAAGCCAGGACAATCGGACAGATGAGAGATGATCTTGATAAGGTGATGTCTCTTCTGCCGGGGAAGCAGAGACTGAATCTTCATGCGATTTACGGGGAGTTTGAAGGGAAGAAAGTTGACAGGGACCAGATCGAATTAAAGCATTTCCAGGGATGGATCGACTGGGCAAAGGAAAGAAGCATGGGCCTTGATTTTAACTGTACCTGTTTTTCACATCCCCTTTCGGATGATGGTTTTACCCTGTCGAGCAAAAATCCCAAAATAAGAAAGTTCTGGATTGAACATACAAAAAGATGCAGGGCAATAGCAGCTGAAATGGGCAGGCAGCTCGGGACCCCATCGGTACACAATATCTGGATACCGGATGGTTCAAAAGATACTCCGGTCGACAGGTACACACTGCGAAAAAATCTCAAGAAATCTCTCGATGAGATCTTCGAGATCAGATATCCCGTTAAATACCTGAAGGATGCAATTGAAAGCAAGCTGTTTGGAATTGGTTCGGAATCGATGGTAGTCGGATCGCACGATTTCTACCTGGGCTATGCCATAAAGAACAATAAGCTCATCACCCTTGATAACGGCCATTTTCACCCGACCGAACAGGTTGGCGACAAGATCTCATCCATACTCCTCTTTGTTGACGAGATACTTCTCCACCTTACCCGGGGCGTAAGGTGGGACAGCGACCATGTTGTGACACTCAATGATGACCTGATGCTCATAGCTCATGAAATAGTCAGGGCAAAAGCATTGGGCAGAATAAATGTGGGCCTCGACTTTTTCGATGCAAGCCTTAACAGGGTAGGTGCCTATGTTGTTGGAACCAGGTCGGTCCAGCTGGCCTTCCTGAGTGCGTTCCTCGAACCTACCGCAACACTGGTCAAATATGAGGAAGACGGTAAAACCTTTGAGAGGCTTTCTCTTCTTGAACTTATGAAAACCATGCCGCTAGGCGCCGTTTGGGATTACTACTGCATGATAAATGACGTCCCGGCGGGACCGGATTATATCGATGAGATCAGGAAATATGAAAAAAATGTTTTGCTGAAAAGATAAACTGAGTCGAACATAAAAACCCTTTTTCGGGAGATCTATTAGTCATCTTATGAAAGAAAAGGTTATTGCAGTATTTGATATAGGAAAAAGCAACAAAAAGCTGCTTTTATTTGATTATAATCTCAGGCTTGTTTCAGAAAATGAGACCAGTTTCCCTGAGCAGGTTGACGATGACGGGTTTGCATGCGATAACATCGGTGCCATTGAAAAATGGGTCAGGGATTCGGTAAGCGCCCTCTCGCTTTCCGATAAATATGATCTCACTGCCATGAACTTTGCAACTTATGGTGCAACCATTGCCTATCTTGACAAAGATGGAAAACGGATCACCCCCATATACAATTACCTCAAACCTGTTGATGAAAAATTACCTGAGAGGCTTTTCAGAAGGTACGGAGGACAGGATGAATTTTGCCGCAGGACCGCTTCACCTGCCCTTGGGATGCTTAACTCCGGCATACAGATATTCTGGCTGAAGTCGGAAAAACCGGATATTTTTTCGAAAGTTGATCAGATCCTCCATTTCCCGCAATATATCTCATACCTGTTTACGGGAAAAATATACTCCGAACATACCTCAGTGGGCTGCCATACGAGCATGTGGGATTTCGACAACATGAAATATCATCCGTGGCTCTCGGATCATGGCATCAAACTGCCTGAACCAGTATCTGTAATGACCTGTAACGAGATTGAAAGCGAAGGTAAAAAAATCATGACAGGAATAGGAATTCACGACAGTTCAGCTTCCCTTGCGCCATATTTCACCGGAAAACGAGGGAACTTCCTGCTCATGTCCACAGGAACCTGGTGCATCAACATGAATCCGTTCAATCCTGAAAAACTTACCACAATTCAACTTGACAATGACTGCCTGTGCTACATGAGTGTCAGTATGCAACCCGTAAAATCATCCAGGCTGTTCCTTGGCAATATGCATGATAATGGCGTTCGGATTCTTTCCGATCATTTCAGGACCTCAGGCAATTATTACAAGGATCTGAAATATGACAATGATCTGATACAAATGCTGAAAGGCAAATACAGCGGTGACAGGAAAGTATTTTTCAGCTCGGAATCAGGGTCACGTGAATTCAGGGACAAAATAGATCTGTTCGAGTTCAGGACATTTGAAGAAGGTTACCATCAGCTTATGATTGAACTGAGCGAACTGACCATAGCTTCTGTTGAACTGATCCTGGCTGAAAATGATGCTACCGAAAACATATACATTACCGGCGGATTTTCCAGGAACAATATTTTCCTTAGGCTCATGGCCCAGGCCTTTCCTTCAAAAAGAGTATTTACATCAGAAGTAAAGAACGGGACGGCGCTGGGCGCCGCACTTGTTATACTGCAGGCTCTGGGGTACCCTCTTCCGGAACTCAACCTTGGACTGACGGAAATCAGCAGCTGACCTCACAACCACATTCCGCGAATATTCTATTATCCTTTCTGCCAGCATTCTTCGGATTGCCGCCTCCGGCATTTCCGTACAGCATATCTTGTTGATTCCGGGAAATGTTCATAATTACTTTTTATGTTAATAATAAATATTTTTTATATTTAAGGATCACTTTTCAAACCTAAAAACCCTGATAATGGACAAGGATGAACAGATTATCCTTAAGATTCTGATATACATAATCATTTTTCTGCTGTTCGGAATTATAATCATCACATGAAAGATAAACACATGTTCCGGATCAATCAGCCCGTTCCCCTGGCTCTTTGTGCCTCCACATTTTTCCTGATGTCTTGCACTGATTCCGCCGAGAAAAGAGCTTTGCCAAACATTGTTTTTATCCTGGCCGATGATATGGGCTACGGCGACCTTAGCTGTTACGGTCAGCAAAAATTCTCCACTCCCAATATCGACCGCCTGGCCAGCCAGGGCATTCTGTTCAGGCAACATTACGCTGGATGCACAGTAAGCGCTCCGTCCCGTTCAAGCCTTATGACCGGCCTGCATACAGGCCACACACCAATAAGAGGAAACAAGGAATGGGATCCTGAAGGACAATGGCCGCTCCCGGCAGCATCTGTTACAATAGCGGAAATGCTGAAATCGTGCGGCTACACTACAGGAGCTTTCGGTAAATGGGGACTGGGATTCATTGGTACGGAGGGAGATCCCAACTCTCAGGGATTTGATGAGTTTTTTGGTTATAACTGTCAGAGACTTGCTCATAATTACTTTCCCGGTCACCTGTGGCATAACCGGGAAAAAATCATCCTCCACGACAATGATTCAGGCAGGACCGGATCATACGGACCTGACCTCATTCACAGGGCCGCACTGGAATTTATTAAAGCTAACAGGGAAAAACCTTTTTTTCTTTTCTACCCTACAATCATTCCTCATGCGGAACTTTATGCCAAAGATCAATACATGGCACAGTTCAGGGGAAATTTTGAACCCGAGAAAGTGTTTAAAGGTACTGACAGCGGCCCGGGCTTCCGCAAAGGGGCATATGGCTCCCAGCCGGAATCACATGCAGCATTCGCGGGAATGATAAAACAGCTCGATGATTATGTTGGCGAAATTATAGCTTCAATCAGCGAACTCGGGCTTGAAAAAAATACCATCGTTATCTTTTCGTCCGATAACGGGCCGCACCTGGAAGGGGGAGCCGATCCTGATTATTTTAATAGCAACGGGAAGTTCAAAGGTTATAAAAGGGATCTGTATGAAGGCGGAATAAGGGTCCCGTTTATAGTGAGATGGCCTGGCAAAGTGAAACAGGGCCGCATTTCAGATCATGTTTCGGCCTTCTGGGATATAATGCCAACCTTTGCAGAAGCAGCCGGTATTGATGCTCCAGAAGAAACTGACGGAATTTCATTCCTGCCGGAGCTTCTTGGCAGAAAGCAAAAAGATCACGAATTCCTCTACTGGGAATTTCACGAACAGGGTGGCCGGATAGCCGTCAGAACAGGGAACTGGAAAGCAGTTAAATTCAACACTGAATTGACTGACACCGGACAAATTGAATTATATAACTTATCTGTTGATCCGGGTGAAACAAATGATGTTGCCGGATCAAACCCCGAAGTGGTAAAGGAAATGCTCCGTATAATGAAACGGGAACATGTGCCGTCAGATATCTTTCCCATGGCAGCTGAAAGATGATAAGTTGAGAACCGGACAGACAATCGGATGCAGACCATTCAACGAATTATTAAACCTGATCACTGAAAAAATGCTTCCATGAGACTTTGTACTGAAAAGAAGATTCTGCTGCCAGTGCTGATGGCTTCTGTACTGCCACTCTCCTCATCGTGCCGGAAGGCCGAAAGTCCCAACATTATTTTAATTTATGCAGACGATCTGGGTTACGGGGATGTCAGCTGTTACGGTGCAAAGAGCATCCTGACGCCAAACATTGACAGGATTGCCAGGCAGGGGCTGCAATTCAGCAATGCGCACTGCACATCAGCCACAAGTACCCCATCGCGATATTCTCTGCTTACCGGAGAGTATGCCTGGAGAAGACCCGGTACCGGAATAGCTCCGGGTGACGCTCCTTCCGTAATAAAAGCAGGCAGATTCACCATTGCATCACTTTTGAAAAGCGCCGGTTACACGACAGCCGTAATAGGGAAATGGCATCTCGGACTTGGACCTGAAGGCGGACCTGACTGGAACGGTGAGATAAGGCCCGGGCCAATGGACCTGGGTTTTGACTATAATTTTATCATGCCCGCTACAGGTGACCGCGTTCCATGTGTCTTTGTCGAGAACAGGAATGTGCTTGGTCTTGATCCGGATGATCCGATTCGCGTCAGTTTTAAGGAAAAAATAGGCAGTCTGCCGACCGGAAGGGAAAATCCTGAGCTTCTAAAAATGCATCCAAGTCATGGTCATGATATGACAATCATCAATGGAATAAGCAGGATAGGATATATGACAGGAGGGACTTCGGCACTCTGGACCGACGAAGATATTGCGGATGTGATTACGGAAAAGGCCGTCAGATATATAAAGGACAACAAGAATAGGCCATTCTTTTTATATTTTGCCACAAATGATATCCACGTTCCGAGAGTTCCGCACCCCAGGTTTGCAGGAAAGAGCGGTATGGGTCCGAGGGGAGATGTTATCCTGCAGTTTGACTGGTCGGTAGGTGAAATCATCAGGACTGTTGAAGAGCTGGATCTGTCGCGCAAAACCCTGATCATTGTGACAAGTGACAACGGCCCCGTGGTAGATGACGGATACCGCGACCAGGCTGTTGAACTGCTTGGCGATCACAAACCTGCCGGCCCGCTTCGCGGAGGAAAATACAGCGCTTTTGACGGCGGGACCAGGATCATGTTTATTGCCAGCTGGAAAGGAAAAATCAAACCCGGGAAGTCAGATGCACTGTTCAGCCAGATAGACCTCATGTCGTCGTTTGCATCACTTACCGGACAAACCATTCCGGCAGGGGAAGGACCCGACAGCTATAACAACCTTCCGGTCCTCCTGGGAAAATCCCGGAAAGACAGAAGCTGGCTGGTTGAACAGTCGCTCAATAACCGGCTTTCGATCATTAAGGGTGACTGGAAATATATTGAACCCGGACCAGGAATTAGAATCATGCCCGAAACCGGAACCGAAACCGGCAACGATCCGGAACCTCAGCTTTACAACCTGCGCAGGGATATCGGTGAGAAAAATAATGTTGCCCGGGAAAACCAGTCAATTGTTAATGAATTAACAGAATTGTTGCAAGAAATCAGGAATTCTGCAGAATAACCTAAATAATGCATAATGAAAATTAATCTGAAGCCTGCACTGGGGATAGGCGTGATAGCCTCCGTTCCTCTCGTTTCCTGTCAGAACTCAGGAAAACAGGAAACATCAAAACCAAACATTCTGATGATCCTTCTCGACGATTACGGGTACAGCGATGTCGGATGCTATGGAAGCAAATTCTATGAGACCCCGAATATTGACAGGCTGGCCAGCCAGGGAATTATGTTTACCGATGCATATGCTTCATGTCCCGTCTCCTCACCTACGAGAGGGTCTATACTGACCGGCAAGTATCCGGTAAACACAGGTATAACGGAATGGATACCTGGAAGGCAGGCCACTGATTACGGTGCTCCATATGACAAGCTTCTGCCGCTGCCTTTCAAACTTTTCCTTGATCCTGAGGAAGTTACCGTGGCTGAAATGCTTAAAACCAAAGGTTACACAACAATGATTTCCGGGAAATGGCACCTGGGCGAAGATCCGGCCTACTGGCCCGAAAACCAGGGCTTTGATGTAAACAAAGGTGGATATAAGGCAGGTCAGCCATTTGTCACCGCCACGGCCAACGGATATTTCTCTCCGTATGGAAACCCGCGGCTTGACGACGGACCTCCGGGTGAATATCTTACCGACAGGCAGACGGATGAAGCCATCAGATTCATTGAAAACAACAGGGAAAAGCCGTTTTTTGTCCTCCTTTCATATTATGCCGTACACACACCTTTGCAGGCAAAGGAACAGCATATAAAAAAGTTTACTGAAAAAGCCGATTCGATGGGACTGTCATCCATCTCTCCCTTTACCAGGGACAAAGACTGGATAAAACCCTCCATGCCGGACGACTTCAGGGAAAGAATCATTCAGAGCAATCCGGTTTATGCTGCAATGATATGGAGTGTGGATGAGAATATAGGCCGTGTGCTGGCCAGGCTTGAGGAACTCGGTATTGACGGGAATACCGTTGTGATCGTTACCTCTGACAATGGAGGACTTGCGACTTCGATTGGCTCCCCAACATGCAATGCTCCTTTGAGAGCCGGAAAAGGATGGCTTTATGAGGGGGGAATACGGGTACCTCTCATCGTAAGATATCCGGGGCTGAAATCTCCGGCTAAAGTAGTTGATTATCCGGTTTCATCCGTTGATTTTTATCCCACCTTTGCGGAAATTGCCGGCTATGACTGCAGCAATGAGAAAATTGACGGAATCAGCTTCCTTTCATCGCTTTCGGGCAGGAATCCTGAAGACAGGCCTTTATTCTGGCACTATCCGCACTACAATAACCGTGGTGTTGAACCAGGGAGCGCAATCAGGCTGGGCAAATATAAACTTATAGACAATTTTGAGAGAGAGAGGCAGGAACTGTATGATCTTGAAAACGACATATCGGAAACAACCGATATTTCAGCTTCAAACCCTGAAAAGACCAGGGAACTGTTCACTTTGCTGAATGACTGGAGGGCCCTGACGGGTGCAAAAATGATGCTTCCAAACCCCGCATGGAAAAAGGAGTGATCCCGGCTTGTTTTTATTTTGATTACAAAAACCATATGCCATGTTAAAACTTAATTCCGTCCTTACTGCCGGGGCAGTAACACTGGCAGGCTTCCAGGCCCCTGCCCAGAAGCCTGCAGCACTAAAGGCAGCCACTCCCAACATTATTATTATCCTGATGGATGATATGGGATATGGCGATATCGGCACGACCGGGGCAAATCAATATGACACACCCAATCTGGACCGGCTGGCAAGCCAGGGAATGCAGTTCACCTGGTTTTACAGTCCGCAGGCAGTAAGCAGCGCTTCCAGGGCGGGACTGTTGACAGGATGCTACCCCAATCGCGTTGGAATTACCGGGGCACTTATGCCATGGTCAACCATTGGGATCAATTCCGATGAAACAACTATTGCCGAGGTTCTCAAAACAAGGGGATATCATACTGCGGCTTTTGGCAAATGGCATGTGGGCCACCAGAGGGAGTTCCTTCCCCTCCAGCACGGATTCGATGAATATTACGGGCTGCCATATTCAAATGACATGTGGCCTGTCGATTTTGACGGGGTCCCGATTCATCTCAGGGATACTACCAGCAGACTTATGAGATATCCGGTTCTCCCGCTGATAGAAGGAAATGAAAAAATAGGAGAGATCACTGATCTTTCCGGTCAGGATAAACTGACTGCCGAATATACCAGGCGGGCTGTGGAATTCATTGAAAGGCACAGGAAAGAACCTTTCTTCCTTTATCTGCCTCATTCAATGGTGCATGTACCCCTCGGTGTATCTGAAAAATTCAGGGGAAAAAGCAGGCAGGGGCTGTACGGCGATGTCATGATGGAAGTGGACTGGTCGGTTGGGGAGATTGTAAAAGCGGTCGACAAAAACGGCCTTGCAAAAAAGACACTGATAATTTTTACGAGCGATAACGGACCCTGGCTTAATTTTGGAAATCACGCCGGTACTACGGGCGGATTACGCGAAGGAAAGGGAACAACATGGGAAGGCGGCCAGAGGGTGCCCTGTATAATGAGATGGACAGGTGTCATCCCGGCAGGGGAAATCTGTAACCGCCTTGCCAGTTCAATCGATTTTCTGCCCACCGTTGCCGCCATAACCGGGGCAAAGCTTCCCGGGAAGAAAATCGATGGCGTCAATATACTCCCGTTAATGCTTGGCGATAAAAATACCACACCTCGCCATGAATTGTATTATTATTACAAGACCAACAGCCTGGAAGCCGTTCAGCGCGACTACTGGAAACTTGTTCTGCCTCACAGGAACAATCAGTCATACCGTTATGTGGATCCGGGGAAAGATGGCTGGCCGGGACCCTATGGCTCAGAAACAATCTATTCACCTGAACTATATGATCTCCGGCGCGATCCCGGTGAATGGTATGACGTTGCCGCCCTGTATCCTGAAAAGGTAAAAGAGCTCCAGTATCTTGCAGGGGAAGCAAGGCGCGACCTGGGTGATGAAATAACGGGCGATCCGGGAACCGGACGCCGGCAGCCCGGAACAATTAAAGAATAAATAAAGTATTATTGTCATAATAAAATCATTCAATATGAAATTTTACCTCGGATACGCCGCACTGGCTGGTATGGGTGCGGTCCTTGGACAGGATTCAGCCGGCCCTGCACCGGCCAACGAAAGGCCCAACATAATCTATATTATGTCGGACGATCACGCTTACCAGGCAATAAGCGCATATGAAAGCATCCTTAAGGATTATGCTCCAACGCCTAACATCGACAGGATCGCCAGAGACGGAATGCGTTTTGACCGATGTCTTGTTACCAATTCCTTGTCAGGTCCATGCAGGGCTGTTATACTGACAGGGAAGTACAGCCATGTAAACGGATTTATCACTAACGATGATCAGAAACCGTTTGACGGATCACAGCAAACCTTTCCAAAGCTGCTTCAGAAGGCCGGATACAACACTGCCATGATCGGCAAATGGCACCTGGAATCTGAACCAACCGGATTTGATCATTGGGAAATCCTCCCCGGACAGGGGGTTTACTATAATCCGGATTTCATTACCAGGGAAGGCAGGCATACAGAGAAGGGTTATGTAACGGATCTGATCACGGAAAAATGTCTCAATTGGCTTGATAATGCAAAAAACTCCGGAAAACCTTTCATGCTTATGATGCATCACAAGGCGCCTCACCGGGAATGGCAGCCCGGTCCTGATGAACTGTCCCTTTACAAGGATGTAATTTTCCCGGAGCCTGAAACACTTTTTGATGACTACGCCGGCCGCGGTACCGCCGAGAAAACACAGGACATGACAATCTCTAAAACAATGCGTATTGAGGAGGACCTTAAAATGTACAAGGATCGGTCGAAGATGCGGCGGACCGGGCTCGACCGCATGGATTCCCTGCAGATGGCAGAATGGAACAAGGTATATGATCCGATTATCTCCAGATTCTATGAATCGGACCTTTCAGGCAACGATCTTGTGAGATTCAAATACCAGAGGTACCTGCAAGACTATCTCGCCTGCATTGCCGCAGTTGATAAAAGTGTGGGAGAAATACTGAACTATCTTGAAAAAAACGGACTCGATAAAAACACAGTGGTAATATATGCTTCAGACCAGGGTTTCTATCTGGGAGAGCATGGCTGGTTCGACAAGAGATTCATGTTCGAGGAATCATATCGCACTCCACTGGTTATCAGATGGCCGGGAGTCATCAGACCCGGAAGTGTAAACAACGACATGGTATCGAATATTGACCTTCCGGAGACTTTCCTGGAAATGGCCGGACTGGACGTTCCTTCCGATATGCAGGGAAGAAGCATGGTTCCTGTTTTAAAGGGAAAAACCCCTTCAGACTGGAGAAAAGAGCACTATTATCATTATTATGAACTCCCCGGGCCACATAGTGTCAAACGTCACTACGGAATAAGCACCGACCGCTACAAACTGATCCATTATTACTATGATATTGATGAATGGGAGCTTTACGACAGGAAAGCAGATCCATTGGAGATGAAAAACGTTTACAATGACCCGAAATACGCCAAAATCAGGAAAGATCTCCATAAGCGGCTCACCTCGCTTATGAAAAAGTTCGGGGACAGTGATGAGCTTGCAAGGTCATTCCTACCAAACTGACCGCCTGCGCATGAAAATTACATTTGAAAATATTCTCCTCATTGGTTCAGTTCTGTTCTTAATAAGCATAATCGCAGGCAAAACTTCATTTCGGCTGGGTATTCCAACCCTTATCTTTTTCCTTATCATTGGAATGCTGGCGGGAACTGACGGAATCGGAAAGATTGAATTCAACAACCCCAGCATAGCACAGTTCATCGGGATAGTGGCCCTGAATTTCATACTGTTCTCAGGTGGTTTTGAAACTGACTGGAAATCAGTGAAACCTGTCTTTGGCATGTCATTTTCCCTGTCCATACTGGGAGTAATTCTTACCGCTGTTTTTCTGGGTATTTTTACATGGCTGGTAACTGACTTTACACTGTTCGAAGGATTGCTTCTCGGATCAATTGTGTCATCTACCGATGCAGCAGCGGTATTTTCAATACTCCGCTCAAAAAACGTTGCACTAAAAGGACATATCAGGCCAATGCTAGAATTTGAAAGCGGCAGTAACGACCCTATGGCCTACATACTGACAATTATGTTCCTGGGCATGATAACTGGTGAAGTCAGTTCATTCTCGCTGGGCATAAAATTGTTTTTGATGCAGCTGCTGATCGGAGGAGGCTGCGGCTTCCTTTTCGGATATTTAAGCAAACAAGTGATTAACAAGATCAAACTCGATTATGATGGACTTTATCCTGTTCTGTCAATTACTCTGATGTTCCTGACCTATTCCCTGACGAATCTGGCCGGGGGAAACGGATTCCTGGCAGTTTACCTGTCGGCACTTTATCTCGGAAACCAGAACCTGCTGCACAAAAGGACAATAATGAAGATGTTTGACGGCCTTGCCTGGTTGATGCAGATCGTGCTGTTCCTTGCCCTGGGCATGCTGGTGTTTCCAACCCACATATTACCGGTGGTTGGCGTAGGGCTTGCAATTTCAGCCTTCCTGATGATTGTCGCCAGGCCACTTGCTTGTTTCATTTGCCTTGCTCCGTTCAAAATAAAAACAAGGGTAAAATGGTTTATTTCATTTGTCGGGTTGCGCGGGGCGGTCCCGATTGTTTTCGCGACATTCCCGCTCATGGCAGGAATAGATAAGGCCGGAATGATCTTCAACATAGTGTTTTTCATCTCTCTTTCTTCCGTACTGATTCAGGGCACCTCAATACCCAGGGTTGCCAAATGGCTGCACGTTGATCTCCCCGTAAATGTCAAATCCGTAACACCCGCTGATGTACTGCTCGCGGAATCGTTAAATTCACAAATGGTGGAACTAACCATCGCATCAGGATTCATGGCTGTAGGGAAAAAAATTGTTGATCTGCATTTTCCCCCAAACGTCAGAATCTCATTGATTAAAAAGAAGGGAATATATGTCATACCCGACGGCAACACTGTAATCGACTCGGGTGATGTTTTATTTATTATAGGAACAAACCGGGAGGCATTGGATTCCGTAACGGAAATGATCTCAGAGAGAAGAGCTTAGACTATTGTATTTAAATTTTTAATTTATGTTGGCTTATGAATAAATCATCGATCCCAATAATTTTCTTTCTGTTATTGACTTACATATTTGTTGAAGCACAGGAATTCACTATTCCATTGTACAATGGTCCGGTTCCGAATTCGAAAAACACCGGGCAGGCGGAAATAATTGAGAAAAACGAAATTATCAGCATCCGAAATGTTCAGGTGCCTGAAATTGCCGTGTATCTTCCAGCCAGGAAGTTTGCCACCGGTCAGGCAGTAATAATTTGTCCCGGAGGAGGATATCATATACTTTGCTATGATTATGAAGGTACCGATATTGCCCGCTACTTCAACTCCATCGGAATAGCAGGTATTGTTCTTAAATACAGGCTGCCCATATACGGAAATACCCTGGAGCCGCACAAGGCCCCGCTTATGGATGCCCAGAGGGCAATCCGTCTGGTTCGCAGCAATTCGTCCGCCTGGAACATCGATCCGGGGAAAATAGGAATAATGGGATTTTCGGCAGGCGGCCACCTGGCGTCATGCACCGGAACACATTTCGACTACGGAAGAAATGACTCAGACGATCCGGTCGAAAGAATAAGCTGCCGGCCCGATTTCATGATCCTTGTGTACCCGGTAATAACATTCTCTGATCCTGTTGCGCATCGGGGATCGCGGGAAGCATTGCTTGGAAAGAACGCCGACCCTGAACTTGTAAAATATTATTCATCAGAATTGCAGGTTCAGAAAGATACACCTCAGGCTTTCCTCGTTCACGGAGATAATGATTCAGTCGTCCCAGTCAGTCATTCCCTCCTGATGTATCAGGCCCTTCACAACAGGAAAATCCCGGCAGAACTCCATATAATCACCGAAGGTGAACATGGTTTCGGACTTGCGGTTGACAATGACCACCCCGCAGCATGGACAAACAATCTTGAGCAGTGGCTGAAATGGCTGAACAGGAACAGGAACTAGAACTGAAGCATGCAGGGGTGTCTTGACCGGCTGATCAGAAGTACTTCACCAAACAGCAATTCTTGAATTTCTTTCCCGAACCGCAGGGGCACGGATCGTTTCTTCCCGGCAATTCAGGCCTCACAACCTGACTTTCCCTGTTCCTTATCCACTGCATCACGTTTGCCGGAGGGCGTTTGCCTTTCAGTTCGCCTGCCATGAACTCCATGTATGGTTCAACATGCTTGAAAAATCTCCTGTATCCCCTGCAAAGGTAATTCAGCCCGGGCTTACCGTCGGGGGTCAGTATGAACCGGTGTTTGGGACATTCCCCATGACAGGCATACCTCACTTCGCATCTAAGGCAATATTCCGGAAGTGAATTTCGTTTGCCGATGCCAAAATCAAATTGTTTCTGTGACCTGACAAGATCAATCAGTCCGGTGTCATTAATATTTCCAAGAAAATATTCCGGATATACAAAATGATCGCATGAGAACAGATCGCCATTATGTTCCATCACAAGTGCATCACCGCATGTATCGTTGAAAACGCACAATCCGGGATTCTCGCCGACGTAATTGGCAAGTGTTGCATCAAAAATCTGAACAAAATATCGTGCGACATCATTTCTGACCCATTCATCGAATATGGCAATCAGGAAATCGCCAAAATCCCCGGCACCGACCGACCATTCAGTTACCCTTGCAACACCGGCAAAACCGGGCGAAACCAGGTTCAGTCCGTCCTCCCCAATATCATCACAGCTTCTTTCGGCCACCGGGAGGAACTGGATGAATCCGCTGCCGATCCTTTTAAGGAACCTGTATGTTTCCAGAGCGAAATGAACATTATAACTGTTTACCACACTGAGTGTGTTGAATTCCACCTTATGCCTGTGCAGCAATTCAATTCCCTTCATTACCCTTTTAAAAGTCGGTCTGCCTGAAAAGGTTTTCCGGTAATGGTCATGATTATGTTCTTCACCATCTATTGAGATTCCTACCAGTATTTTGTTATCATGAAAAAAACTGCACCAGTCATCATCAAGCCTTGTTCCGTTAGTCTGAAAAGCGTTCTCAATTTTTTTCCCGTTACGGTATTTTTCCTGTAGTTCTATGGCTTTCCTGAAAAAATCCAATCCCATGAGTGTCGGTTCTCCGCCCTGCCATGTGAAAGTAACAACAGGTATATCATGAGCTTCAATGAATTGCCTGGTGAAATTCTCCAGGAGTTCTTCGCTCATATGGAAATTCCTGGTGTCCCTGTACAGCTTCCTTTTCTCAAGATAATAGCAATAGGTACAGTTCAGGTTACAGGAAGGACCTGCCGGTTTAAGCATCACATGAAAGGCATTGGGCCGGCGAAGCTTAAGTGCATCTTTAAAAAACAGGTTTGATTTCATGGAATAATATTCAGATACAAAAATAATATTATAGCCAGGATAAAAAAGAATTGACAAAGCAATGGATTGCAGGCTAAAAATCATAAATTGGAAAAATATTGTCAACCGGAATAAAAAACACCTCCTATGAAAAGAAGACGATTTCTTGAAACAGCTTCAATGGGCGCTGCAGCAGCAATGTCATCAATCTGGCTTCCGCCCGTTACTGGAGAAAGCAAGCTGAAGATCGGCCTGATAGGTGCAGGCTGGTATGGAATGGTAATAACAAAGGCGGCACTGAAAACCGGCGAGACAGAAGTCCTGGGAGTATGTGATGTGGACTCCGCACATCTGGAAGGCAGTGCTGATGAAATCGAAAAGATCCAGGGATTCAGGCCCCGGACATTCAAGTATTATGAAGAACTCCTGGAATTGAGAGGATTGCAGGCAATATTTATCGGAACCCCTCCGCACTGGCACGCATTACAGTTTATCGCAGCCTGCGAAAAAGGCTTTGACATATATTGCGAAAAACCGCTTGCCTACGACGTGCAGGAAGGTCTTGCCATGGTGACTGCGGCCAAAAAAGCAGGGAACATTGTACAAATTGGCTTTCAGCGGCGGCAGAGCGAGGCGTTCAGGAAAACAAAGGAACTGATAGCTTCAGGGAAAATAGGCAAGGTTTATCAGATAAATGCCCAGATCAACTATATACCCGATCCCGTCGATACAACAATTCAGCCTCCTCCGCCATCACTGGATTGGGATGCCTGGTGCGGACCGGCCCCGAAACTTGAATACAGGCCAAGTATCGGGCATATGTCCTGGAGGCTTGAAAAGGAGTACGGAAACGGTCATCTTGTCGACTGGGGCATTCATCATATCGATATAATCAGATATATAATGGGAGAGGGGATGCCTGCTGAATTCTACTCATCAGGAGAAATCAATGTATTAAAGGGCCGGATAACCACCCCCGACACACTTGTTGCAAGAATGACATTCAGTAAAGCTCCTGTCATCTGGCAGCACAGACTCTGGGGCACAGGCGATGTTATCAGGGAATTCAATAACGGGATCATGTTTTACGGAGACAGGGGAACCCTTTTCGCTGAGGACTCGAAAATCATACTCTTCGACAACAACAACCTGCGGGAGGAAATTCCTGCAGCAACACCCGGCATGCAGGAAAAGCATGTAGCCAATTTCATAGAGGCGGTCAGGACGAGAAACATGAATCTGCTCACCTGTACCACGGAAGAAGCCTTTATGTCAACCGCTGCGGTTCAGCTGGCCATGATCTCCTGTTATACCGACTCACTTGTCAGGTGGGATGTCAATTCAGCCTCAATTACCGGGAATACCGAAGCATCAAGACTGTTGAGAAGGGAATATCGCAAGGGATATACACATCCGTAAGGGCTACCTGTGCCGGTCGGAACATCTGTGCCGGCCAGACATGAAATAAGCAACAGGAACGGTAAAAGAAATGAGAGAAAAACTACCTGCGCATTATATATGAAATCCGGCTGTTCCTCAGGGATACACATCCGGCAGGGATCCGAGGTACTCCGCAAATTTCAGAAGATCGTCACGTGATCCGAAACTGATTTTTTCATCCTTAATGAATTTCATGATCTCCTGCTTATGCCCCGGGGCCGATCGGATCGCATTCTTGCGAGTGAACAAAACAAAAGGTCGTTCACCTGATGAGAAATAATACTCATGTGTTTTCTGAAAAACCCAGTCCTCCTCCGGACGCAGTTCAGTAATGTTTCCTGACGTGGCCAGATAGGTATGCGAATCAACCGCCGCACTTCGGGCTGTTGTCCCAAAAGCGCCGGTCTTCCGTACCTCTTTGAGTGCAATCAATTGCTTTAAATACACCCTGGGTGTGCCGCTTCTGATTAATTCGAGATATCCGTTGAAGTAATAAAATGTATCAATGCCCAGGGTTATCAGCTTCAGATCTTTTTTGTTCACGATCGAAAGGGTATCTCTGTCTTTTATGAATTCCATGTTACCAAGCAAAAGATTATAGTTGAAACGATCCTTTGTTACATTTCCGTTCTTCATAACAGCCAAACCTTCAGTAAACTCGGGATAACGATATCTTATGGCAGGAGGAAAAACACTTTTTATAAGAGTTCCTGCATTTACGACAATCATATCGCTTTCCTGGGAAGAAAGCTGGATGGCAAACAGAAAGATCGCGAAAAAAACCAGAATTATTCTATTCATTTTCATTTGTTATTAAAATCACACACCCCGGAGCATAACCTGCATGGCCTTAAAACCCTGCTGCAACAAGGTACGGAGTTTTCAGTTCAGATGCTGAACACATCAGCAAATTCATATAGCCCGTAATCCGAGCATATGCCATGGAATTCACTGAGCAGCTCGGGACTGAATGGCACTCCCCTGTCTTTCCGGGATATCCAGGTTTCATACTCCTTTTCTCCGGCCGTATAGATACGTGAACGCCCGGGCATTTTCCTTGAGTTCCTCAGCTCACGCAATATGTCACCCGCTGTTCTACGGAAATCATCTGGCTCGGTGAATGCACTGACATCCAAGGCAATAAAAAAATGACCCAGTGAGTAAGGGACTTTCTTGCTTCCGGAAATTCCTGAAATCATTTTTAAAAAAGCACCCTGCTGCAGGGCCGATGAAAGTATTTCCACAACAGTTGCGTATCCGTATCCTTTGTATCCGCCTGTTTCCTCACCGATCCCTCCCAGAGGCAGGAGGGCGGCAGTTCCGTCATTCAATTCTTCCAGAATTTGCTCCGGGTCAGTCTCAGTCATTCCTCTGTCGTTAATAACCAGTCCCCTGCGTAATTTCTTTCCTTCCCTCGCATATAATTCCACTTTCCCCCTCTGCGTGATTGAAGTGGCACAATCGAGCAGAAAAGGAAAAGGCTCATCAGTGGGAATCCCAAATGTTAACGGATTGGTCCCCAGCATATTTTCGACACCAAAGGTGGGAGCAACTGAAGGCCGGGCATTGGTGCCCGTTATTCCTATCATATTCTCACGGACAGCCATAAGGGGATAATAACCGGCAAAACCATAATGCGACGAATTTCTTACGGCTACCATTCCCATTCCATAATTTCCTGCTTTTTTTATGGCCATTTCCATTGCCATCCTTGCAATTACATGGCCCATTCCGTTATGTCCGTCAATAACTGCCGTTGTATATGTTTCCCTGATGATTTCCGGTTTTGTAACAGGGTTCAGAATGCCGTCCCTGATGCGATCGAGATATACACTTTTGAGTCTGTTGACACCATGCGAATCAAAACCCAGTTTGTCAGCCTGGATCAGAACATCTGCCACTATGGCGGCATCTGCTGCCGGAATACCGGCCCTGATCATTGCTTTAACCATGAAGTCTTCCAGTATCTCAAATTGTATATACTTTATTTTCATTTATTAATGATTGTTAGGAGATTAGCATAAAGCATCAGCAGTGTCTCAGATGACATCATGATCATTTTCCAATGCAGAAGTTCTTAAATATATTTCCAAGTATCTCATCAGTCGTTATTTCACCTTTAATCTCACCCAGATAATGGATTGCATGCCTGATGTCAATGGCAATAAGGTCTTCGGGAAGCTTGCTTTCAAGTCCTGTTATTATTCTTCCGATGCACCCGGAAATATTCTGCAGGGCTTCATAATGCCTTATATTTGATATAATTACATCTTCACCCGAAAAATAATTTGCACCTGTTATTTCCGACAGGTAATCCTTAAGCTTATCGATTCCGGTACCATATTTTGCTGAAATAAACAACAGGTTTTCGTCTGTTTCTGTCCTTATTTCGCGCGCAAGCCTATTAATCCGCGAAGGAGACGCCTCATCAGCCTTGTTTACCAATATGATAAACCTGCACTCAGGATCATTGATCATTTTTCTGATTTCATCTGCCCTTTTGTTAATGTCTGAGCTTCTTTCTCCTGATTCATCAACCATCATGACAACTGAGGCCCTGGCAATAATGGCAAGGGTTTTCCTGATTCCCATTCCTTCCACCACATCTGAAGTATCACGTAAACCCGCAGTATCTATAAACCTATAAATCAATCCATCTATATTTACAGTGTCTTCTATTGAATCCCTTGTTGTTCCGGGGATATCAGTGACAATGGCCTTTTCTTCATTAAGCAGGAAGTTCAGCAGTGTTGATTTTCCCGAGTTTGGTTTTCCGACAATTGCCACAGGGATTCCATTTTTTATTGCGTTTCCCATTCTAAAAGAGGCAGAGAGTCTGTCAGTTAGCGCTTTTGTCTGACTAATCAGCGCTAATAACTGATTCCTGTCAGCAAACTCCACATCCTCCTCTCCGAAATCAAGTTCAAGTTCTATCAGGGAGGCAAATTGCAAAAATTCCGCTCTCAGCTTGCTTATTTCATCTGAAAAACCTCCCCTTAACTGGTTAATTGCAATCCGGTGAGCCGACTTAGAAGAGGATGCAACCAGATCAGCAACAGCTTCAGCCTGCGAAAGATCCATTTTACCGTTTAGGAAGGCCCTTTGCGTGAATTCACCCGGACGGGCACTTGCAGCACCGTTTCTTATTAGAAGATCCAGGATCCGTGAAATGATATATGACGAACCATGACAGGAAATCTCAGCCGTATCCTCGCCGGTATAGGAATGAGGAGCCCTGAAAAGTGAGACAAGAACTTCATCTATCACTTCACCTCCGTCGCGGATTTCCCCATACACAATGGAATATCCTTTCCGGCCGGCCGTCACTGAGTTCTTATCCGCGGGATAAAAGACCCTGTCCACTATTTTGAGTGCATCCCTGCCGCTTATCCTGATCATTGAAACTGCCCCGCCATATGCTGTTGCCGGAGCACAAATTGTCTCTTCCCTTCCTGGCATTTAAACGACGTAAAAACTGCAAATTTAGAAAACTTTACAGCTTCAGTACAGATGCTGAATATAAAATCACTGAATTTCGTATGTCCGTAAATATTTTAAGAACTATCTTTAAAGGGAATATGCAAATACAAAAAAGGAAATCCAGAAATGAAAGAAAAAATCATTTTTCCAACCTTATTTTTATTTCTTATGTTTAATCAAGCTTGTCAGAAAATGAAAAATGACAGATCAGAAATCAAATCGGATTATATCAGTGCGACTTTTCTGCTGCCGGATGCTGAGAACGGTTATTACAGAGGTACCAGGTTCGACTGGTCAGGCGTAATATCGGACCTTTCCTGCTGCGGACACACATATTTCGGAAAATGGTTCGATAATTACAGCCCAACACTTCACGATGCCATAATGGGTCCGGTCGAGGAATTCGCGCCCCTTGGATATGACAGTGCTGATCCGGGCGGCAATTTTGTGATGATCGGGATCGGCTTGCTGAAAAAATCCGACGATCAGGCACATAACCGGTTCGGATATTACCAGATAACCGACCCTGGAAAATGGAAGGTCAGAACAAGAGGCGATGAAATCTCGTTCAACCATGTGCTGAAAAGTGAAGTGAATTCATATGATTATACAAAAACAGTAAGGCTCGCCGGTGATAAACCCATTATGGAAATTGACCACAAGCTCAGGAACACAGGAAAAACCAGAATTGTAACAAATGTTTACAATCATCATTTTTTTGTAATCGACAACCAGCCGGTCGGTCCTGATTTCACAATAAAATTCCCTTTTAAACTTTCGGGTGAAGGGCAGGGTTTCGGCAGCATTGCTGAACTGAATGATAACAGCATAATCTTCAATCGTGTTCTGGAGAAAGATGAAACAGTATTCTGTGGTTCCCTGACCGGCTTCAGCAGCAGTCCGGAAGACCTGGATGTCAGGATTGAGAACAAGTCAGCCGGGGCAGGAGTGAGGATCACGGGCAACAGACCGCTGTCAAAGCTTATTTTCTGGGCCTGCCGTACAACACCGTGTCCTGAGACCTATGTCGATATCAATATTGAGCCCGGAAAGGAGTTTACCTGGAAATTCATATATGAATTTTATTCCTTTTAGCATAAAAAAGCCGGGAAAACATATCGGGTTTTTGTGCAGGTGTTATTTTTTATCATCCCGTACCAGGCAAGAAGCACCCGGGGAAATGGATTTTTCCCTGCCACAAAAGACCCCATGTTGACTTTTAAAAAAGCATTATTTAAAAACCTGCAACATGGGGCGCCCGATCCAAACCTGTGGCTGCTCCAGGTTGAAGATACTTGCGATGGTGGAGGCACAGTCAAACTGCATCATGCTATCATCAAACGGACCTCCTTTCTTTATATTCTTTCCTGAAATAATGAAGGGGGTCTCCATTTCCAACATAGTTTTTCCTCCGTGTCCTTTTCCGACCCCGCCATGATCTGATGTAATGATAATAATACTGTTTTCATAAATGCCTGCTTCTTTCATAGCCGCGATAATCCTGCCAATATAGCCGTCAAGTTCTTTCAGCTTTTCGTAATAGGCCGGAGTATCATGCCCATCGACATGGCCGACATGATCGGGGTTGTCAAAAATGATTCCGGCCAGCACGGGCTTTTTATCCCTGATATATTCGACTGCCATATCGCATAAGCCGGAAGGGTTCTTGCTGTAATCGGGAGCCTGTGCGTAATAATTCAGGGTCAGGGTATCAGAAAGATACTTTATCCCATCCCAATCATAAAGCATGCCTATTTCTGCATCAGGGGCCGCATCACGCAATAACTGGAAAATGTTCGGAAAAATTCCGTTCCTGTTCAGCACGCGTGAAGGAAGCTCCGGTATCCTGGAGCCCCATTCGGTATATCCGTGAAGTTCCGGACAGGCACCCATAAACATTGATGCCCAGTTAACTGCACTGGATGAGGGGAGTACACTTCTTTTGCTCAATGTAAATGAACCATTCTGCATCAGTTGCTTAACATTTGGCATATCAGCTTTTTCCACGCTGTATGCGCCCCAGCCATCAAGGCCGATCAGTACAACATGGCCGGCTTTCCAGCCGGTACGTGATTTCCTGCTTCCGGGTCCGGCACAGAATGTAAAAAGAACTGCCAGGCTGAGCGCAATGCATTGTTTAATTATGGAATACTTCATGTTACGGTTATTTGCTTAATATATCAGGAATGGGTGCAAGTTAACAAATTATGGCTTCTGCAAAATTATTCCGGGCATGAATTCACCGGTTGAAGGCCACAGGCACTCCGGCCCCTGGCTGAGTATGAAAACCCTGACAAAGGTTACCGGTTGCACACGCAGTTGCATCCTGCATCAGGCAAATGCTGATTGCCCCGGAGTGCATGAATCATAGTAGGGGCAAAAACAACAGGATCGCTACCGTGAGAGATTTTCAGACATGAAGGTGTTGTCGGGAATACTGGCCGAGGTGTTTATCTGTTCAAACTGAACCCTCGACGTTCTCCCATTAATATGATTTCTTGCAAACATATCGGTCATGATGTAGGCTTCCCTGCTGCCCGGCCTTGGTACAGTTGCATTGATTTCGATTGTCTTGAAAAGCGTACCATCGAAATTGTAAAAATCGATCTTTTTGATTTTCAGGTCATTCTTATCGAGAGTAGTCACTTTTCTTGAATAGCCGTATTCATCTGCCACCTTGTCATTCACCGGTTTGCTTTCGATGACCCACAGTCCGTTACTGCCTGATTCCGGCATATGCCTGATATTGAAATCAGTATTTGATCCCGAAGTCATATCGGCATTCGAGAATTCCGAGCTCATAAAGCTTTTGCCCTTTTCATTGCTGACAATGCGCCTGGTTTTTTTCAGAGCCGGGAGATATATCCACATATCGTCCTGGGTATTCTTATTGTCGATAATAAGCATTGCGGTACCCCTCACATCGGCCGGCTCCAGGAATTTCATCAGTCGCTTTTCGGTTTCTCCGTATGTTTTTGAGACCATATTCACCTTCCGGGTCCGTACTGCACCGTTTTTCTCAGTAATTGTCAATATCACCGTTGATTGCAGGTTTCCCGACATTGTAAGATCGCGGCTTTTGTCCATCAGCTGCACAGGATCAGACTGCTGTGCTTTCAAGGGCAGCAGGAATGCTGTCAGCATTGCTGCCATGAGAAAAAATGTTCTTGTCATATTTGTCATTGTTTTTAGAAGTTTTATTTAAATCAGCCTCAATAAATGCAGGCCTGAACCATAGCATAAAGGCAGGGATCACAATTATCGCACATAGCAGGCAAGAACCTATTGAGATCAGTACCAGGTAACCGAAATATCTGATTGAAAGAAATCCTGATATAAAGGTTGCTGAAAAGCCAGCCATAACACTCAAGGCATTGATCACAATGCTCCTGCCGGTTGTTGTCAGGGAAACGGAGATGGCCTTTGCATGACTGAGACTCCTCCGGAGTTCAGTATTATATCTCCAGAGGTACTGAATGGTAAAATCAACTCCCACACCGATCATAATTGAAGAAAGTAAGGCAGTTGCCGCATCAATGGGTATATTGGCATATCCCATGATTCCAAACTGGATGATGATCGAGACTCCCAGCGGAATTGAGCCAATAAGGCCGCCCCTTACTGAACGGAAAATTACAGAAAGTAAAACAAACACTGTCACAAGGGCAAAAATCAGTGAGGAAATCTGACCGCGGATGATTTTGTTTGCAAAGTCGGCCATGATTATTGCATAGCCCCCGACGGTCACTTCGGCAGGGAATCCGGCCGTAAAGCTGCGTATATCATTCCTGAGGGCACTGATTACATGATTATCAGGTTTTGAAAGTTTGACCAGCAGATGGGCCCTGGTGTTTTCAAAATTCATCAGTTGTTTCCAGTCGTCGGGATTACCGCTCATATTATATAATTCAAACATCTGGGCAATGGCCTCGTATGAATCAGGTATTTTATCATACCCGTTTTCGCCGGGATCATAGAGTGCCTTGCTCATTTCCCTGACTACATCGGAGATGGAGAAAACGTTTCCCACGCCATCCTGTGACTTAAGATGAGATGTAAGCTCATCTATCTTTTTCATAACCACGGGATCCTTGATATCTCCGCTTACCATTACGGATATTGTTTGCGATCCGCCAAATTTCGAATTGATTACCCTTGAGGCTTTCCGTACCGGATGATTCTGGGGGAAATAGTTTTCCTGATTGGTATCAATTCTCAGGAAAGCAATGCCGGTACTAATTACAACTGTAATTACCGCTGATACCAGCAGTACACGTCCGGGCTTACCGACAACCAAGTCAGAAAGTTGTGCAAGACCGCGGCTGAGAAGGTCTTTCGAAAGGTCGCGTTCTTTTTTCCGCTTCAGGGGAATCAATGATCGTACCGGATCCTTCCCTTTTGAAGGTCTTTCCCTCAGCCAGATGACAGAAGGGATAAGCAGCAGGCTCATCAGCAGGGCCAGCGATACCCCGGTAGCAGCCAGCACACCAACCTGTCGTGCAGGAATGATGGAGTGGGCGAGAAGTCCTAGCAGTCCTGCTATGGTAGTGAGTCCGCTGAAAAGTATCGGCATGTTGAGTGAACCGGTTATCTTTCTGATCAGATCTCTTCTCCCGGGAGGAGTTTCAAGGCTTTTCAGCTCCTGGTGTTTGGAAACGAAGTAAATGCCATAGTTGTTTGCAACTGAAATGAGGATAATCGGCACCAGGAGGCTGAGTATGGAAAACTTCCATCCCAGCAGGGGTATAAGTCCCATGGTTGCCGTAACTGTCAGTACAACCACGGAAAACGGGAGCAGAACGCTCTTCCATTTTCCCAGGCTGAGCTTAAGCACTGAAAGCATGATTATCAGGGCGATGGGAATCAGTATCAGGGCATCATGATTAACATCGCTGACTATGTGGCGTCTTATGTAGGGAAGCCCCCCGGTAAGAACCTCAGCACCGTTTTCCTGGGCCTTTGCAATGGAATCAACCCGGTCGAGGGTCAAATGCTCGGGTATTGCCGGATTGACTGTTCCGGTCACCGCAGCAGCCGTCATGTCCTGGGAAGCAACGATACCGAGGGCAAAGCGGTTTTCAAGAATATCGCGTCTCAAAGCTTCCATCTTATCAGGAGTGTCAGGAATTTGCCTGACAAGAGGATCGACAACCATCATTCCATCCTCACCTGTAATCTTTCGTGCAGTAAAAAGAGAGTTAACGGTACCTATGCCCTCAAGCCTCGAGAAACCACGGTCTATTTCCTTCAACCTTTCCAGGTTACCTTGAGTGAGAATAGAACTGTCCTCAAGGATGACAATGATCATATCCTGAACCCCGAAGTCTTTTTCTATGGAGTCAGTATTTATTCTTGAAGGCATAGAATGCGGTACGAAGTTCCTGATCTCAGGATCAGTCTCAACCGTCGGTATCAGCAGACCAAGCGACAGTGCAACCGCCAGCGATACTGAGATAATTAACCACCTGTATTTTATAATGAAATCAGCCATAATGTCAGAAATCTATTTTTATTGAGACAAAAGCGGCTTTCATGAAGTTATCCACGATATCGTAGAGCCCTCCCTTCTTCCCTGAATAATGTTCCATTCCGGCTCCAATGGTCAGTCCGTCTGCCGGCTTAAATCTGATCATGGGGATCAGCAGCAGGTCTTTTGAGGTGAAATTGTAAATGGTCATCACCGATGGCAGCAGCCTGCCGTAAAAAAGCTCCGCCTCGAACCGCAGCCCGGCAGAGTGATAGTATTCGTACACCTGATTGTTATACAGCCGTCCAAATGCCTCAGTCTGTAGCCGTGTGAACTCTACCGGGTCAAATCCGGGAGTGGCGAACAACTGCGACAGTTTTACAAGATCCGGTTCCGTCCCTATAACAGGATCATATGGCGCAGGATAATAATCGAGAACCTTTCTGCCTGAATATTCAAAGGTCATTCTGAAGTTTCCCGGTGTCCAGTCGGCGCCTGCTACCCAGTCTATCTGAGGAAAGGGTATCTCCTCGTTTCCCTCTTTCTTCCTCACAGGCTTGCTGTATGCCAGGGCGCCCCTGAGTACGAGCGGGGATACCGGAACTTCAAAATCAAGGCCGGTATGATTGATGATGTATGGCACTCCGGCAATGGCAATCTGCGGATTTAACAGGTTAGAGAAATCAGCTGAAACCAGGGACAGCCCGGGCATAAGGTCCGGCCCGTGGTACCATTGGATGCCTGCATCAAAGCCGCTTAACAGAAGATCGCCCCTGAAGCCCAGGGAATAATAGCCGTTACCCCTGTACAGCCCTTCCGGCATGCTCAGGTTAATATTAGGGGGGAGCTCAAGCGGAGCTGTCATCAGAACAGATGGGTGCCACAGGGGAGTGGCAACTGCAGTTAACTTCAGGAAAGAAGCCGGGGTAATGGTCAGTTCCCCCGCCAGGTTGCCCATGTCCTTGTCTTCCAGATCGGGACTCCGGTAGGTATAATCGAGGGGAGAGAAACGGGAGAGGGGAGAGAAAATGTCTGTCTTTCCCCATTTAATGATCCTCTTTCCGAGCGAAATGCTAATGAAGCGGTTATAATACATTCCCCATGCTTCCCGAACCACCAGGGAATTTACATTGTCCCCAAACTGCTGACCCATCCTGAGTCTTATATCACCGAAACCCTTGAAACTCATATTGTCAGTGGCAGTCAGTGTAAATGCTGCATCGGCAAAGGCTGCATTCACATCATTCGGATAATCTCCGGTACTGTAAAACATACCGCCCCTGAGAAATCCACCCGGAGTAAATACTTTCTCCTGGGCAGAAAGATTAAAAATCAGTGCCGTAAATATCAGTGTAAAAAGAAATCTTTTTGTCATACCTGTTTTTAGGGCAAAGATGGGCAGGATTGCACAGGCAATCGTCCTGACCGCATAATCCGGACATTCGTACCGTGCAAAACAGGTTTTAACCGAGTGGCTCGTACATTCACTCTGACTTATGAATCAGTTCCCTGTAGGCACTTGGGGTTTTTCCTGTATAGGTTTTAAAGAAGTTGTTGAATGTGGATTTTGAGTTAAATCCTGAATCAAATGCAATTGCGAGGATGGTAAAATGCTGATATCTGGGATCGCTTATCCGTTTGATAACCTCTCTGACGCGGTATTCATTGATGAAAAGAAAGAAGTTCTTTTTATACTTCTCGTTCAGAACCTGTGTGATGTGATGTCTTGATATTCCGGTTGCCTCAGACAGATCATGTATTGTAAGATCACCATTGAGAAAAGGTTTTTCCGTCTCCATATAGCCGAGGAGTATTTTAAGGTATTCATCAGCCTGCTCATCCCTGAGCCCGCTCCTGGAATATTTCTCGGGGTCAGCTCTTTCAGAAACCTCATCCCGGCTGTTCTGATGTACCACTTCCCCGAAAATTGAAGGCTGCTTTATTCCGTAAAAACTATATACAAAGGAGAAAATGGCAATGAAACCAAATATTACAAAATACGGATCAAACGGAATATAATTGCCGATAATGTTCAGGCCTCCGAGAATGAATAGGACGAAATAAGCAACATAGAAGCTGACTGTCAATATTTTCAGCCAGTTAAGGGTCATTTTCTGTGAGGTGTATGATATCAGGTTCCTGAGATTGGACTGGTGTTTTCTGATCTCAACAAAAGCAAGAATGCTATAAACTGTAATCGACAGAAAGAAAACCACCGAATATACAATCCTCAGGGGCATTAGTTTATCGGGTTTGAAAAATCCCCTCAGATCCCTTACCAGGGGCTCTGACCTGAAGACCACCGAAATTGTAAAAAAAACCAGGAATGGAATGAAATGGAGCAACCCGGTCCAGAGAAATTTCCTTTCTGGAACCGTCATGAAACGGATGTAAAGATACAGAAGCGGACCATAGGTAAATGTTATGAAAGGAAATGAATACATCTCAATAACCCGGCTGTTGACCAGGGCAAAGATCATTTCAATACAAATCATGAAAAGCCAGGCTGCCATCAGCCTGTTTGCAACCGTAACTGGTTTTTTGGTTGATATCAGCAATCCTGCAAAAAACGACTGGGAAATACCAATATAGAGTACCGGTTCAATATTTACCATAATGCGGGATTGTTTTGTTCCTTAATTTTTTTCGTGATAAATTCAGTCCAAAAAGTGTAAAACATTAAAAAGCCTGAGTTTACTGTTATATCCTGCCATAAGTTTTTTATTTTTGGCATGCATAGGATTCGATCGGAAATCTTTTTCAAAGATAGGTGTTTTGGCAGACATTTAAACCTGTTATATTTGTTGATAACCGGCATTCTGCCACCGGGAGGGGATGCAGGTGAATTATTCTGCCGGCCGGTCCATGTCACAAGGCGGCGTGAACAGTCCTGTGCAGGTTGACACATAGGTGTTCCGGGTAAAAATACAGGTATTAACATAACAGGCTAAAAAAATCCTGATACTTTAACCAGCTTTATTCAATATGGGTATTCTTGTCAGCAGGAAATCAAGGGTAATTATTCAGGGCTTCACGGGGAGTGAGGGGACGTTTCATGCACAGCAGATGATTGATTATGGAACAAACATTGTGGGCGGGATCACGCCTGGCAAGGGTGGAAGGCTGCATCTGGGGCTGCCCGTCTTCAACACGGTTCGCGAGGCGGTAAGGTCGACCGGGGCTGATGTATCAGTGGTATTCGTTCCTCCGGCGGCCGGAGCAGATGCAATTATGGAAGCGGCCGAGGGTGGAATCAGGCTTGTGGTTGCAATTACCGAAGGAATACCCGTTTCCGATATGGTTATGGTTAAAGAGTATCTTAAATCGCTCAACTGCAGACTTATAGGACCCAACTGCCCTGGAATTATTACTCCCGGGGAAGCAAAAGCAGGAATAATGCCAGGATTCATCCATAAAAAGGGACATGTGGGAATTATCTCAAGATCGGGGACACTGACCTATGAAGCTGTTGACCAGGTAACAAGGCTTGGCCTGGGTCAGTCGACCTGTATCGGTATAGGTGGTGATCCTGTAGTAGGTACAACCACGCTCGAAGCTGTAAAACTAATGATGAATGACGATGACACACATGCAATAATAATCATCGGGGAAATTGGCGGATCAATGGAATCGGAAGCAGCAGAATGGATATCCGCTAACGGAACCAAACCGGTGGTGGGATTCATTGCAGGCCAGACTGCTCCAAAAGGCAGGAGGATGGGACATGCAGGTGCCATAATCGGAGGCAGGGATGACACAGCAGCAGCGAAAATTGAAATTATGAAAAAATGCGGGATCACAATCGTCGAATCACCAGCCGATATAGGATCATCTGTTCTTAATGTTCTTGAAAAGCGGTGATACCACTGGCACAAAGGTGCAAAACCGGTCTCTTCACTGTACAAGTACAGGCGCCGGACCCGCAGATGACTTTGAAACTTGTGAATAAACATATTGAAAGACTTTATTTATATTTGCAACTGTTTAAATCTCATGAGAAATGAAATTACTTGAAGGCAGAACCGCCCTGATCACAGGAGCATCCAGGGGAATTGGCAAGGCCATTGCCCATAAATTTGCCCGTGAAGGGGCAAATATCGCATTAACCAATATATATGAGGATGAGGAGTTCCTGAGTACCATTAATGAGATTAAGCTTTATAACGTAATGGTAAAGGGATATGTGTCAAATGCCTCGAATTTTGCGGACTCACAAAAAGTTGTGGATGAAATAGTAAAAGATTTCGGTCAGATTGATATCCTGGTCAATAATGCCGGAATAACAAAGGATACCCTGTTAATGAGAATGACTGAAGAGCAGTGGGACGCTGTGATTGCAGTCAACCTCAAATCCGTGTTTAATTTCACCAGGGCCGTGATTCAGCCCATGCTGAAGCAGAGAAACGGCTCAATAATTAATATGAGCTCCGTCGTTGGAGTTTCCGGCAATGCCGGCCAAAGCAACTATTCCGCATCAAAGGCCGGAATACTGGGCTTTACTAAAAGTGTGGCAAAAGAACTGGGATCGAGGAATATCAGGTGCAATGCCATTGCACCTGGATTTATTCTCACGGAAATGACCGACAATCTCCCTCCCGATGTAAAAGCCGAATGGACAAACAGGATCCCGCTGAAGAGGGGAGGGACACCGGATGATGTTGCCAATACAGCATTGTTCCTGGCTTCTGAGCTTTCATCATATATTACCGGACAAACAATTCATGTTTGCGGTGGTATGTTAACATAATTTTATTATATTTGTAAAACCGCAGGGCACCTATCCTTATAGCACGAGGAAATGCAGCGAGACATATTTATTCCACAATTATTTTAAACAGGTGCCCTGCTTCTTTTTATTTTACCCGGTTAATTAATGAATAACCCTCTTTTCCTGCTCATTGTCCTGATTCCGGTTTCCGGCTTTTTACTTGAGCGATACCTGGTTTTCCTGAACTCAAAAATGTGGTCCGACAAACTTCCTGAAGAACTTACAGGTATATGTGATGAAGCAGAGTACAGAAAAACACTCCATTATGAAAAGGATAACAGGAAGCTGTCATTCTGGTCCTCTTCATTCAATCTTGCGATAATCCTGGCCATGATCATTATGGGAGGATTTGCATTCTTCGACAAGCTGGCCGGATCCATCAGCACGAACATGATTGTTATTTCGCTCATCTTCTTTGCCTTCATCGGCATTGGTTCGGAAATAATCAATATCCCGTTCAAATGGTATGACACATTTGTCATTGAAAAGAAATATGGTTTCAATACAATGACCGTCAGGATATTTATAACAGATCACCTTAAGTCATGGTTTATTACCATGATTATAGGGATCCCGGTTCTGGCTTTGATCACCTGGATATATTACAGGCTGGGAAAGAATTTCTGGCTCTGGGCATGGGGCCTTGTTACGGTACTTTCCGTGTTCATCAATTTTTTCTATTCTGAACTGATCGTTCCGCTTTTCAACAGGCAGACACCTCTCCCGGAAAGCTCCCTTCGCACCCGCATCGAAACATTTGCCCGGGAAACCGGGTTCAGGCTCAGAGATATATACCTGATTGACGGTTCAAAGCGGAGCACGAAGGCAAATGCTTATTTCTCGGGATTCGGTTCTAAAAAACGTATAGTGCTTTATGATACGCTGCTGAAGGAGATGTCTGAAGAAGAGATTGTTGCAGTGCTTGCCCATGAAATTGGGCATTACAAAAAGAAACATGTGTTAAGAAGGCTTCTGTCATCAATATTCATAACCGGGTTCATGCTCTTTCTTTTTTCCCTGGTGGTTGACAATCCCGCCCTCTCGGAGGCCCTGGGTGCCGGAAGGCCCAGTTTTCACATTGGACTGGTTGCCTTCGGGATCCTGTACAGTCCCCTGTCGCTTGTAATCGGACTGGCAGGCAATTTCCTGTCGAGAAGGAACGAGTTTGAGGCTGATTTGTATGTCCGGCAAAACTATAACCCTGAATTCCTGGCAAGTGCTTTAAAAAAACTCTCGGTTAAAAACCTTTCGAACATGATACCGCATCCCGCCTATGTTTTCTTTCATTATTCACATCCCCCGTTGCTGGCACGACTGGAAAGATTGAAATGATTTTCTATATTTGCAGTGTTTTATGCCCCCTTAGCTCAGCCGGTAGAGCAGCTCATTCGTAATGAGCAGGTCCGGGGTTCGAGTCCCCGAGGTGGCTCAGGGCAATTTCAGAAATTGAATTGCAATTGACAAGTTACGGATAATTGCTATTTTTGAACCTGGAATTTCCGGGACCTTATACCGGAGATTTCGCGTGGGAAGTCCGAAATGTCAGATGCGGGAATAGCTCAGTTGGCAGTCCCGGGCAATCGGGATCCCAGGCCGAGGGCCTGAAAAGGAAATGCGGGAATAGCTCAGTTGGCAGAGCATCAGCTTCCCAAGCTGAGGGTCGCGGGTTCGAATCCCGTTTCCCGCTCTTAAAAAGACCTGTGAATCAGGTATATAAAAGGACTTGCAAATTTGACTGTTGCGAGTCCTTTTTTATTTGCAATAAAATTTGCAATATAAATTGGCTTGATTTTGATGATTGAATTGCATGGGAGAATTGCTTTGGGCTATCCAATTTCCACAGTCTACTTTTTCAGTTTCTCACCCCGATAAAACTATCACAAGGTGAAATCTTCTTGTCTGATGAAAGAGAAGTCTTCTTATTCTTTATTCCTGTGACAGTTTCATTCCAATTTTGAATTGGCGAATTTGTTAAGGCTTTTATAAGTATTTATTAAGCCGCTAATATTCAAATGAAAAATTTTTAAAAATTTTTTGTTGTTAAGAAAAATATAAACGATTTCAGTATGTCAGGATTCCACTTTATAGGATAAAAAACACAATCAAATGGCACAAAAACCTTTATGCCCCACCCCTGTCCCTATGAGGTAGTACACTGGGGGGGGATGGGAAGAGGGGGGGATACCTTAATCAAGCCAAATTTTTGATTCCACAGTATTTATAAAAAAGAGTACATGAAAAAAGGGAATTGTCCACAATGCCTTGAAGAACTGATTTCGGATATGGAAAAAAATCCAGACCAATATCAACATCTGAAAATATTCCTTCGGAGAGAATCTCATTCTGAAAATTCATATTTCGGAAAACAATATCTGGCTGTTTCCCCTACAGGATTTTGCTTATGCAGAATTAATGATGTTGATTATAAGAATGGGCAAATATTTGTATCATTAACAGATACTGCAACAGATGAGGATTTTATTCATTCAGTTGATATTCATGATAGTCAACCAAACGCCATATTCATAAGGTGGCAGGATATTCTGAACTTAATGACTGAAAAGAAAGCAAGCATAAATGCTGACAATTGATTAAATAAGAAATGGAAAATTATTTTTACAATATAATATTCCCTAAGCACATACAAATTAGTGAAGGCGTCTACAAAATTCCGCATCCATGTTTGTTGTCAAACTCGAAAATCTTAAATGTTGGAGAACTGTTATGGATTATTAGCCCCAATAGCTGTGAACAAGTGACTTATTTTGCTCGATTGTTGGATGTTTGGCAAGAAGGAGAAGGCAATATTTTTCTTGAAGTTTGGAATTTTGATAAACGAAAGAAAGAAGTATATTCTCAAAATCTGAAGCAGGAAAGTTGTTTGTTTTTGTTCTTACCTCTGTCTTCCATTACGGAAATGTTAAGAGAGCTGTCATTTTAATGAAATAAGAAATTAATCTATTGATAAAGTATCAATTTAAGAAATCAATTCACAAATCTACCACAAGTCGATAAAGTTATAGAAGGCTACGGCAGACTTAGAGACGTATTTGTTGCAGACCACTTTACAGAACAGCGTGAAAACAGATGCTACTGACTTGATGGAATTAGATGACGATTAATCAACTATATTAACACTGCAGGACTTTTATTATTTTATAAATTAACGTTCCCAAATTACACTCAACATATAATTGTACGAGGGCACAAATAAACAGTATTCAAAAAATTCTACATCGGATTCCGTCTCCCTCATTTTAAACCAGTCAGACTTCCATATAGATTGTGTCTTCTCTTCACCAAAATAACCGATACCTTTTTCGAATACTTCTTGTGCTACTGTACCATAGGGCGGTGATAGGTTGCTTTCGAACAGAGAATAATGGTAGAAATCATGAGACCTTTTAAACCATTTCATCTTGTTATTCTGGCAACAAACCACAAAAACTGGATGATTTCCGTGTTCAACAAATCTTAATACTGCTGCTGTTTTACTTACTTGAAAGCGAGATGCTAAATGTTCAATAACTTTATGGTTGAAAATCTTGCCTTTGCATTCGCAAATAAATAAATCAGTTGGCATAAGATATTCAGCTGCAAAAGTATTAGCGTTCACTTCTTCTTGGATAAGGTTATGTTTATACCAATGATTTAGTGTTTCGTCTGTATCATAAAATCCCGATTGATGTCCACGATGTAATTCGAAATGACCTAATTCATGAGCGAGTATAAACCGTTTCTTGGATGGATTATTTATATGTGAGTCAATTGTAATGATTCCAGAGTTTTGATTCATTAATATCCGTCCCTCTGCTCCTATAATCGGCTCTTCCTTAACAATGATATTTTTACTTCTTATTACTTCTTCAATTGGTAATTGTAATGGGTCAGTGATACCACATTCATCAAACAAATTCCTTGCAGCGACTACTGGATTAATCCTCATTTTTTATATCACGATTATACTCCTCTTCAATATCTGATAACATATCCAGTAATTCAGAATCAAGTAAAATATATTTCTTGTCTTCTTCGGAACTGGATTTAAGATTTTTAAACATTGGTTGTATTTCAGAAAGTCGTGGTTTGGATAAGATTTTATCAGCCATCTCCTGATATTCTTTTATATTCGACCTGATTCCATCCCTTAATGCAGAAAGAAAATTCAATACCCGCTCATGCTTAATTTTGTTTACTTCCGCTTTTGTCTGAGTTCGTAGTTGTTTAAATAACATGAGATTTTTTCTTACAATTTCATCAGCATCAACATTATCATCACTGAAAATCTCATTGTCTTTTTCATCGAAATTTGTGTTCAGATAAACGTTAAACAAGTCATCAATGAGTCTGTATTTTTCTATTCCCTTCATCTCAATATCATAATTAATCATCTGATTTTATCCTTATTGGTAATGAGTCTGCGAACAATTTTCTTACGTAGAACATGTACTTGTTCCAACTCTATCCCCATTTCCTGTGCAATAGTCATGTATTTAGCACCGTCCAAGTATCGTAAAAGAAAATACTCTAAGTCATCATCACCTTTGGCAACCTCATAAGCCATATCTATTAGTCTCGAATACTCTTCTTCTTTGCCTTCAATATTATCATCGGCTACAGCTTCTACATCATAAATATCTCCAATATCTCTGTTGTCAAAAACAGGAGTTTTTGCTTGTTTGTTCAAATACTGCTTTGATTTGTCAGAGATTAGTTTATTTGCGATGCGAATAAGCTGTTCACTCAGTGTCCTTTCCTCAAATTTCCAGTCCCATCCTTCTGGGTCATAAAGCCTTTTTATTGATTCACCAACATAAAAATCTACAGCAGGCATGCCCAAGAAATCTATACTATGTGCGCCTTTTTTTGTCCTATCGAGTTTTGATTCAAGTCTCATTCGTGCTCTGACATGAGTAGTAAGCTTCTGAATGGCTTCAGTAACCTCTTCCATTGGAAGTTCATGTAATTTTCTTAATACAAGTTCCCGTCTTGTCATCTTTTATCCACTATAATAATAACCGAGGAATTTTTTATATGGTCACGTGACCGAGAATAAATTGCTGTGGTTATAATAGTTAAAAGTAAAGATAAAAAAATAAAGATGAACAAGAAGAAAATTAAATTCTACCCAGTTGATAACGGGGACACTACACTAATCATACTTAATGCTAAAACCACCATTCTCATCGACTGCAAAATCAGAGACGGAGAGAAGAACAATGATGGAGCAGAAATCTTTGATGTTAAAGAAGACCTGTTGGATAACATTCAATATCGAGACAAAATTCCGTATGTCGACACATTTATTCTAACCCATCCAGACGAAGACCATTGCTTGGGATTTAAAAAGCATTTTTACATTGGTTCGCCAGAGGATTATTGTGATAAGAACAGAGATAATAAAGAAATCATTATTGATGATTTATGGGTTACCTCAATGTTATTCGATGGAGCAATTAATGATGATGCTAAGGCTTTAAAAAAAGAAGCTGAAAGAAGACGGAAATTATGGGATGAAAATAGTAGAGAAAAGAACAAGGCGGGAAATAGGATACGAATGATAGGTTATAATGGTGATGACAGATATGAAAATCTCCCGAATAGTATCCCCGGGGATATCATCTCTACAATAAACGGAAAAGCATTTGTTGACTTTGAATTTTTCGTCCATGCACCATTTAAAAAAAGTCTGATAACTGCATCAGCAAATAAGGATAAAAACTTTTCCAGCATAGCAATGCAAGCAGTTTTCAAGCATAAGCCAAGCGACAATTATTGGTCAGCTTCATATCTTTTTGGTGGCGATGCTGACCATAATATTTGGGAAGAGATTCTTAAAAAAACAAAAGAACACAAAAACGAAGATAGATTAGTGTGGGAGCTATTTATGACCCCTCATCATTGTTCATGGACTTACTTCAATGATGTTCCGTATTCTGAACATGAAGAACACAAAGTACCCAAGAAAACGTCATTGGAAATATTAGATTACAGAGTCGAGAATGCAAAAATAATAGCATCATGTAAGGTTATAAAAAACAATGATGATAATCCACCTCATTTTCAGGCGAAAAAACAATACTTAAAAAAAGTGTCTGACCAGAACTTTTTAAACTCAGCAGTTGAACCAAAGGAGAGTAAGCCAGAGCCAATTATTTTTGAAGTAACCGCTTCAGGATTTGAAAGAATCGATATTGGAGAGAAAGCATCCAAATTAAGGCAGGTAGCAAATGGCATTAAAGCAGGGACAATTGGAACTACTCGAAGTGGGGGATTATCATCAGTCGAAGGAGAATTTGTTCAGCACAAACCTCATAGATTTTATGGCGAATAGTGATTACAAAATTCTTATGTTGCATAAACATCATATTGAAAAAACATACGATTGTTTTAGATGCACAATTAATGGTCGTAGCCAAACTCTAACCTGTAGAGGCATCCTTCACCCATTAAACTACATTGAACCATATGAAATTGAAATTAGAGTATCTTGTAGTTTTGCCCCAAGAGTCTGCATTAAAAATCCCAAAATACCTTATAATGAGGATATCCATATGTTTAAGAATGGAAATCTTTGTTTATATTATCCCAAGGATATGTTGTGGAATTCGAGCACATCTATCACGGAATATACTATCCCTTGGATAAATGAATGGATATTGTACTACGAGTTATATAAAATCAGTGGAATCTGGGAAGGACCTGCTGCTCCTCATCGAATAATCGAATAGTATTTATGAAAGAAAAAAGCTTCAAAGAACAGTATAAAGTCAATTTGATTTTATTCATCACATGGAATGTGATTGTCTTGTTATTCTCATTATCGTCACAGTATTACTCTTACAAAGGTGAAGACATAACACAACATATTCTATCAAGAGATAGCCTTTTCACGATTTTCTCGCCAATACTTCTAATTGTACTGAATGGAATACTAAGTTCGAACTTAAAAGTATTCCTTGTTTTCTGGAAATGGGAAAATGGTTTACCTGCGCATAGTGCATTTACGAAATATTTATTTGCTGATTCACGAATCAATATTGGTAGACTTAAAGATAAATATGGTGAGTTTCCTACCAACCCTGTAAAACAAAATAACCTTTGGTATTCATTCTTAACTAAGAATAAGGAAGATACTATTATTAAAGACTCGCATAAGGCTTATTTGCTTACTCGAGATATGACCGCAATTTCTGCAGTATTTGTACTAAGTATTGTCGTAATTTCACTCAGCAATACCCATTACCAGATGAAATTATTGTCAAGCGCATATTTCATATTACAATATATGATTACAATGGTAACTGCAAGAAATTATGGTAGGCGATTCGTTTGCAATGTTTTAGCAATTGAAAGTCAAATTTAAATACTTTGAGAAAAACTGTACATATGATGATTGGTGGAATTGGAACTGGAAAATCCACTTCTGCATCTACACTGGGTAAAAGAGAAGGTATTAGGTCTATATCTGCTGATTAGATACAAGAAGTGCACGGGCATCTGTCTGATGAGGGAGTTGATGACCTTACCATTAACACTATTGAAGATTGTATTAGGAATGAAGAATCATTTATTATTGATAGTAATAATATTAACTCACAAAGTAGAAAGCAGTTAATTGATAGGTGCAAGCAACAAGGCTATATTATTTATGGGTATGATTTTGGGAAAGGAAATATTATATCCTTGCTTCGAAGAAAGAGATTTCCTCGACAGCCTACAGAAGTATATTGGGAAGAAGTATACAATTCAAATAAAAAATCTTTTGAAACGCCTGAGCCAGCTGAAGGATTTGATAGAATATATTTTCCACCGAGTTACTCATAAAAGACGGACAATTGTTTTAAAGTAGGAATCACAAAACAATAAGGGTTAAAACGAATAGAAATAGAGAATAACAGGAAGCTTATTAATATTTGGAAATCACTATCTCCCAACTACGGGAAAGAATTCTATCGCCCACCAGATTCCAAAATACTTTTAATGAGACCATTACCGAAGTGAGATTCCATATTCATTGAATATCACACAATCGACAATTGCTAACGCCAGATTATAGCTTCTATAGACAAATTTGAATTTCTTCTTGTAAAAATAGGATAATGTTCGGGTCAGTAAAGCAAGTCCTAAGATGATGTAAAAAATAAGAGGGTTTGACAACCAGCCAAATACCATAATTAAAAAAAACCATGATAGCCAATTATAGACAGTCATCCTGCTGAAGAATACATGTAAATCAAGTTCATTCTCATAGATGAGTAGCCTACGGTATTCAAAATCCTGTTTGGCTTCAGCAAGCCAAAGCATTTCCGAATTATTTCTTTTACTGCCCCTGAAAAATTTGAGGGTTTGGTATTCTCTGACATATGTTTTCATATGCACCTTTTTTAAAAACTCAAAATATTATAGGTCTCCAGCAATTCTTCTTTGGCAATACCCAGATATCTTCGTGTGACAGCAGGATTGGAATGGTTGAAGAGTTGACTCAATTTCACCAGTGAAAGTTCGGCATTTGCACCAGAACGATTAAATATCTCTCGCCCAAAAGATTTCCTTAAAGAGTGTGTACTGAAATTTTTTATTTTAAGATTATATTTTTTCTTCAAGTCCTTCAAGATGACATTTAATCTCTGAATTGAGTATACTGTTCCCCTTTGGCTTAAAAACACGAAATCATTAAGGCAAGCTGGCTTTATTTTATTATAGCAGTCTGAAATATGTTTCTTTAATTGTTGATTTATTCTGATGTCTCTCTGTTTCTGGGTTTTCTTTTCTATCAGCAGTAGCTCATCCTTGTGAAGTAAATCTTCCCATCTTAGAGAAAGGGAATCGCTGACACGTAACCCAAAAAATACAGAACATGCTATATATAGAGAGATGGTATATTGTTCATCGGAATACAATTTTCGAATTAAATTCATGGCTTCGTTCCATTCCAGATAGTCTGCTGTTGTTTGAGAAAATTTTGCGCTCATATTGTTTCAGTTTTGTGGTTATTTAATTAAAAGTGAATGTCATTTTCAGTCCATTTTTTTCAAATTATCGCTATATTTCTGATATCCACTTCAATAAGCAGATAGTGGTCTATTTAAGTTCTTGATAAAAGTGAATATTTATCCTGATGACCATTTTTTGCTCTTTGTACTCCAGTTGTTATCATAAATTCAAATTAATTTGTTGAGAAAGATTGAAACCGATATTCCTTTAATTCATCGTAGCTGGTGATTGTTTTTCTCATGGGGACTGCATTAAAAGCAACGATTTCATTCCCATCCATGAGCATAACCAGCATGCATGCCTCATTATAATCGTACTCAGAATAAATGATTTGATGTCTTATGATAATTCTTTTATTCATGCAAATGTCCATAATAATGGACTAATATAATAAACAAAATCATTCAAAGGCTAATTCATCGTCAATAATTCGTCCATTTTAATGTACAGTTATTAACTTTACATCAAATTTTCAGTGATGAAGCCAACGAGTAACACCAAGCCGAATCAGACAGAAAAACAATACAAACCACCGAGGACTGTTACTCCAGATGACAAGGAATTTATGTTGGCTGTTGCGGGGAAACTGCTTGAACTGCAAAAACAGAAAGGCATTCTCACTGCTGAACTATGCAGGAAGGTTGGGATTTCAAGATACACCTATCTATTGATTACCACTGGTCAGGTTTATTGGAACTCTGAAAAGGTACTAAAACTGATAAAGCACTACGGCATGGATGCTGCGATATTTTTCAGGTCTTTATAGCCTATTTTCAATTCCTGTAATTTTTCTCACCCTGTTTCCTTTGCATGTGGGCACAACAAATGCCGAAATAACCCTGAAAAACTCCAGATTCAACGCTTAAACAGCTATTTAGTGCTATATGTTACCTTTAAAACAGTGCGATAAAATGGTATTAATGGGGGTAATTTAAGCAATAAACACGCATTATTGTCGATGTTGTTGCACAATTCATTGGTCAGGGCGTATTTATATAAAACGTCAACCCATGAAAAAGAAAACCTATCCTCAGGAATATTATATGAAACTTGAAAACATTGCTGCTTTAATAAAAGAATATCGCCTTAACACTGGATGTACTCAGATGGAACTTGCGGAAAATCTGAATTTGCATCGTAACACTTTGAGCCGAGTTGAAAGAGGGTATGACTGTCATATCCTCAACCTCATTGAAATCGCAGAGACATTAGAGATTGATTTAAGCGAACTATTTTATGAGGAAAAGTAATTCATGAATACGCTTGATAATATCTGACTAATAAGTTTCTACACAAAGACTTTTTGTTTTAAGCCTCATTTATTAAATTTCGACCAATTCATAAATGTCTGTTATAATGGAGTCTGGTCAAATAAAAAATTTTAGTACGGAGTACAATTATTCAACGATACCTTTAAAAATCCTGAAGGATAGTAAATTATCTGCGTCTGCCAAAGGACTATTCGCTTTTTTACTCTCTCTGCCTTCTAATCACAACATCAACAAAAAAGATTTGCCAAAATATTTTAAAGAAGGATATTATGCCATCAACAAGGCATTCGAGGAACTAATAAAACATAGGCTTGTCCACAAAATCGAAGTGCGGAACAAGAAGGGACATTTTAAAGGATACGAATATGTTGTTCATGAGTGCCCCAAAAAGAGATTTGGAGACCAAAAAAAGGTAATACCGAATCGTAATTATCGCAAATCGGTAAATAACGAAACGGATGTCAATTTAGTTAACCAAATTTATAATGAGGACTGCCTCGTAACAATGAGTAAAATGCCAGACAATTATGTTGATTTGGTTTTGACATCTCCCCCTTATGACCACTTACGGTCATACAAAGGGAATAACAAGTTTGAGTTTGAAAAAATAGCAGTAGAACTAACCCGTGTTTTAAAAACAGGAGGTGTTATTGTGTGGATTGTTGGCGATGGCGTAAATACGAAAGGCAGTGAAACTGGTACATCCCTCAAACAGGCATTGTTTTTCAAAGAGTATTGTGGATTACGGCTTCATGATACCATGATATTTGAAAAAAATACAACTACATATCCCGCAAAGCCTGATGGTGTAAGGTACAGTCAATGTTTTGAGTATATGTTTATTTTGAGCAAGGGCAAACCATCTACTGTCAATTTGCTTGCAGACAAACCCAATCGTTGGGTAGGGACAACAAACTTTGGGCAAAAGACTGACAGGAATAAAGATGATGAACTTGTTCCTGTGAAAAAGTTTAAACCTATACCAGAATATTCACCACGAACAAACATATGGAGGTACGTGACTGGTAATGGTTATTCAACTGAAGACAAGTTTGCCCATATGCATCCAGCCATTTTTCCCGAACAATTGGCTGAAGACCATATTTTATCGTGGACTAATGAAGGAGATATTGTATACGACTGTTTCGCAGGTTCAGGCACTACTTTAAAAGCGGCTAAACGACTTCAGAGACTTTTCCTTGGCTCTGAAGTTGTAACAGATTATGTTCAGTTGATAAATAAACGGTTAGACTCAATATAGTTATATGTCGAGAAAAGGATTAATCGTTTAAATATTTTATCAGCATACTAATTAATTGGTTCGTTTTTTCCTGAAACTGCGGTATTGGGTATTTTGATTGAAGATTTGCTATATCCTCTTCCAGTGCCAGTTGCATTTCCATTGTAATGCCGTCCAGTTCATAAATTTGCCATAGGGTATCAATGCTAACCAATTTAAAATAGTCCTGCTCGATGTGTTCTGGAAGCGTTATTTCATGCAACTGCTCGCAGAATAATTCGTAACTTATATAACCAAGACTCCCTATATACTCTTATTATACAGCATTATACGAACATGTAAAATGATTGAATGCAAAAAAGGCAATTTTGAGTCTTTGACACATAGATGATTAAGAATTGGTTAAAAAACAAGAGAATGTTTTAAGCAATGAATATTTTATACATGATAGATACTAAATGATTTAACTGCTATTATCTAATATATTACTTTAGTTAATGTGTGTATTAGCCAGATATTCCGTTAATAAACGTTTCAACAAAATCCATTATCTTTCTCAGTATCCTATCCCCAGTTGTTTTTCTTTGTAATAGGGTCGGCTTATCATATATTAACAGTTCCAGTATCTCATCCCTCATCGGCTCTTGTTCGGAATACAGATAATTTTCAATCAGTGCCTGTGTTTTTTCTTTCGATAATTTTTCATCCTCAATCATCTTCAGAAATGCCTTTTCCTGCTCCACTGTCCAAAATTTCTCAAACTCCTGTGGAATATCATCGGTATCCAGAATGACAGGAAGGTTCTCCCTGATGAATTTTTCAATCAGTTCCTTCTTACTTCTTAACTGCATTTCAGTGTTCAGAAGGTTGAATATTTCCTTTTCAATTTGCTCCGCTTCTTTTTTCTGGTTTGCTTTCAGTTTGATGAGCAGACGAATAATGTACGCGACATTTATTTCGTCACGGTGAATAAGTTCCAGTTCAAAGTCAACATCCTCAAGTATGCTTACCTTTTCTTTTGCGTGTTCGCTTTTTACTTTATCATACAGGTCGAGATACTTACTCTTATAATCCTCGAATTGCTGTTCTGTCATGGATAAATCATTCCATTTGAAATCAGAGAAGGATGTCAGCACGTTTTTAATTCGCATAAGTTCCCTAAAGGCAATGATGAATTTCAGTTCATCATCTTCAGTGACCAGATTGTTTACGCTGTCGACTGTTGGTGTTATTTGAAGCAGGTTGATAAAGCCTTCATTAAATGACTTAACGTAATCATCATACGGCTTCATGATGATTTCTTCGATGGCATCCTTGTTACTGAAAAGGGTTATGGCTTCATCGGTGGCATTTTTTAAATTACGGAACACAACAATGTTTCCCTGTGATTTTAGTTCATTCAGGATGCGATTGGTTCTTGAATATGCTTGTATCAAGCCATGATACCGCAAGTTCTTATCAACATAAAGAGTGTTAAGTGAAGGACTATCAAATCCTGTCAGGTACATGTTTACGACCAACAGGATGTCAATCTTACGCTCTTTTACCTTCTTGCTGATATCATTGTAATAGTTGTAAAAACTCTGACTGTCCCTTGTTGAAAATGCTGACCCGAACATCTGGTTGTAGTGTCCGATAAATTCATCAAGTTTTTCACGGGTATGTGGATTAGTTGCATACGCAATTTCTGGTTCGTCTGCTGCGGATATTTCTTCTGGGATGAATCCGTTTGCATCGACATCAGCCTCATTGGCAATATAGCTGAATATGGTGGCTATCTTTAAATCGTGTTCTCCGAGCATTTTCTTGCGATACAGCAGCTCATAATAGCGAATAAGGGCTGGAATACTACTGACGCAGAACATCGCTGTAAACTCCCTGTTATGCGTTTTTCTGCTGTGGTGTGAAATGATGTAGTCAACGATTTTATTCAGTCGCTGTTGTGACTCCATCAACTCTTCAATATCGATGTCCTCAACTTCAATATCAATCTCTGTGGCACTCTCCCTGTTCTTGTACCTGCCCACATATTCCACGGAGAATTTCAATACATTCTCATCCCTGATAGCATCGGTTATAACGTATTTGTGAAGGCACTCCCCGAATAATTCCTTTGTTGTTTTTTTGCCCAACTCATTTTTAACGGCATTTTCAGCAAAAATGGGTGTGCCAGTGAAGCCGAACATCTGGATGTTCCTGAAAAATGAAATGATACGCTGATGTGTTTCACCAAACTGGCTGCGGTGGCACTCATCGAAAATGAAAACAATACGTTCATCCTGAAGTGGCTTCATCCGTTCCAGAAAGTGCTTTTTACTGATGGCAGCATTCAGTTTCTGGATGGTTGTTACAATCAGTTTTGTGTCATCGGTAAACTGCCTGACCAGTTGTTTTGTATTGTCAGTGCCATCAACGCTCCCTTTGCTGAATGAATTAAATTCATTTGTGGTTTGGTAATCCAAATCCTTTCGGTCAACAACAAACACAACTTTCTTAATTTTTGGCAGTCGTGTTAATATCTGGCTTGCTTTAAATGAAGTCAGCGTTTTACCTGACCCTGTGGTATGCCATATATACCCGTTTTTTCGGCTGTGCATTACCCTTTCAACCAGTGCCTCAACGGCATAGTACTGGTAGGGACGAAGAACCATCAGTATCTTGGATGTTTCGTTCAATACGATATACTTGCATATCATCTTTGAGATATGGCACTTCTCCAAAAAATCAGATGCAAAGTCGTTGAGTATATTGGTTAGCCGTTTATTTTCCTTATCAGTCCAGAAAAATGTCTGTTTAAAAGATTGAAAGCGGTTATTAGCGTAATATTTCGTATTTACTCCATTGCTAACAACGAATATCTGGATGTACTGAAACAATCCGTAACTGCTGCTGAAAGAGTGACGCTGATACCTGTTTACCTGATTAAACGCTTCTTTAAGTTCCAGTCCTCTACGCTTCAGTTCAATGTGCACCAGAGGAAGACCATTGATGAGTAATGTAACATCATAACGGTTCTTGTATTTGCCTTCCATCGAGACCTGATGGGTAACCTGATACTCATTCTGACACCACTGTTCGGTGTTAATAAATTCAAAATACAGATTATCACCATTATCCCTGATTATATGCTGCTTTTCACGTAGTGTTTTTGCTTTCTCAAAAACCAAACCTTTACTGAGGATGTTTAATACCTTTTCGAACTCTTTCTCGGAGAACGCAATGTTATTATGCTTTTCTAACTGTACTTTCAGATTGTCAATTAATTCGGTTTCATTCTGGATGTGTGCCAGCACATACCCCAGTTCCTGAAGTTTTGCAATCAGTTGTTCTTCGAGTATTTGTTCGGGTTGTTTTGGCATCTTTATGAAATTTCCTTTTGAACTTTTTCCCAGACAGGATAAACAGCATTATAAAACTTCACCATCGCTTCTCTGTACCATGTGATTAAATCATCCCAATATTTTTCATCACTAAATCGACCATCCAGATTGTTCATTATCGTTGACGGCATTTCATGCCTGATTCTTGATGCTTTCTTTTTCTCCAGACGCTCCCAAATTATTTCACCATCAAATTTGTTCTCAATTTCTGTTTTATGTTTTAACATGGCATCAATAATGACCTTTTCGGGGTCGTTTGAAAAATACAGTTCGACTCTGAAATGTTTTCTCCCTATACAGAACCCAAAATATCCGCTCCCTTTCCAAAATCCAGTATTGAAATATGGCTTTGCTCCAACACGTTCTAAAAAATCAATTTTATGTTCGGCAAGGTTGTGCTTCAGTAGTCCCCAGAATTTTACCAAATGTGTTTCTGTTTCTTCAACCACTTTGCTTTTCTCCTTCTCTTCCTTCTCTTTCTCTTTTACATCAATCATGAATTCTTTGGTCTCTGGCAATGGAATGATTTGTTCCATCTGAAGAAACAATTCATCACCCATACTATATGGAATGGCTCTAAAGCACTGAATTTGTATGTCATGTGCCAATAACCATAGCACTGTTGATGTAACCTCTTTTCGAAAATTATTGGAAATGAATATTATTCTCTGGTCGTTACGATTTAGAAGAAGTTCCTCTTCATCTCTTTCCAGAAACTCAAGTAAACTCTCCTTAGCATCCTCACCATTTCCCCATTTGTCAATGTATTCCTGATACATTTTAATGATTTGGGCAGTGGTGAGTGTTGAACAGTATGAAGTATATTTAAGTGCCTGCCATACAACATTACGACCAGTATCATCGAGTTTGTTTTCGATAATAACCAATCCACCCTCTTTATCCACAGCAAGTAAATCAAGACGTTCACTTGTATCACTGAACCCGCTAAATTCTTTTTGAATAATAAGCAGTTCTTCTCCCAGCATGTCAGGATTCTTTGCAATCCACTCCTGAAGATGCTCCCGTTCCTTTATTTTCAGGTCTTTGAACAAACGCTGTTCAAGTTTTATAACATCGTTGGTTGTTTTGTTTATTCGATACATAGTAGTTCGGTTTGATTATACAAACATTTGCTGCATCAACCCCTTCTTCCAGACCTCAGCTTTTTCAATCTGCTTCTGGGTATGGTTTATTTTATCATCGATTACAGACAGGAAATTGGCAATTTTAGTTTGTTCTTTTTGACATGGCATTAATAATGAGTTCTTAGAATAATCTTTGTAATAAATATGAGGTATTGTACTACCTGTTATAAACTTGGTGAAGTCTATTTGACTGAGAAGCAGATATAAAAAGTAGGTGTTAATTCCTTTTTTTGGTCTTATAATATCAAGCGTTCCCAATACGGATGAGTTACCCTCACAATAAAGCAATCTACCCACACCTGCACCATCTTTAACTATACTGATGTAATCATTTTCTTCCAGAAAAAAATCAACATTCTTTAAAAAACCAGTAGCACCGTATATTGGATAATCACCAAAGTTTTCTTCGATGGTGTTTGCCGAAATAGTGGATGCTTTCTTGTTGGATATATCTCCCAACCTCTTCTTCTCCCACTTCGGAAACTCCCTTCCGTTATCGTCTTTGAACCTGATTTCCTGCGAGAATATCTTCTGCATTACCCCTTTCTTGTATAGTTCCAGCAGGGTAAGCTTTCGTTTGAGTTGGAATATTTTCTGGTCAATGGCAGTGAAAAAGGATGCGATTTTTTGTTGTTCGGGAAGGGGGGGAGTACAAATAGTAATTTTTCCAATTTCAGATTTACTAATTTCCAAGAACGTTGAACCATTTGCTCGTCTTACAAATTGGTGTCTATTGTCTTTTATCCAATTAAATATGAATAAGTTATTATATGATTTATTTACAATTAGAGACTGAAAACCTTGATTCGTTGCACATTCGTTTAATGCAATCGCAACCTCACCAATTGTTGCTCTGGATGTAAGTAGTATTGTGCCTTTTGGTAAAAGTCTTGCTGATGATTTCTTTAGTCCGAGTTCAGTTATGGTTCTTTCGCTTTTTGATACATAATCCATTTTTATTTCTGTGGGAGTAAACCATTGAATATCCCCGTCCCAAAACTCATCCTTGCCTGATTCTGGTGTTCCCCCACCAACAATAGTACATGTATCATTTATCATCTTCTTCTCCCACTCCCCCTCAAACTCAGGGAAACGCAATTTCGGTATGTTCTTCTGCTTTTTCATGTTTAAAAGGGTGTTGGGATATTTAATGCTTTGCAGAAGCCTGAAATTTTATCGTCAGTAGATTTTATTTCTGTTTCCAGTGCTTTCAGTTCATTGGCTACTGCTGCAATATCAACAGGCTCTTCTTCTTCAAATGTGTCCACATATCTTGGAATGTTCAGGTTATATTCGTTCTCCCTGACCTCATCCAGACTGGCAACAAAACTGTATTTGTCAATTGTGATGCGTTTTGCGTATGTGTCAACTATTCTGTCAACATCCTCATCCCGAAGGTAATTCTGCGTCTTAACCTTCTCATAATACTGGCTGGCATCAATAAACAAAATATCATCAGGATGTTCTCGGCACTTTTTAAACACCAGAATGCATGTCGGTATGGATGTCCCGTAAAAGATGTTGGCTGGAAGTCCGATTACTGCATCCAAATAGTTCTTTTCCTCAATAAGGTATTTCCTGATATGACCTTCGGCTGCGCCCCTGAATAGCACCCCATGTGGCATAACGACAGCCATAACACCATTTTCTGCCAGATGATATATCATGTGCTGAATAAAGGCAAAGTCTGCCTTTGATGACGGTGCAAGCCTGCCGTATTCACTGAACCTTTCATCGGTCATAAATAAGGGGCTGGCACTCCACTTTGCTGAAAATGGCGGATTTGCCACCACTGCCTCTGCATCCAGCTTCCCGTGCATAGGATGCGCCAATGTATCTTCCAGTTTAATATCAAATCTGCTGTGATGAACGCCATGTAAAATCATATTCATTCGGCAGAGGTTGTAAGTGGTACGATTTCTTTCCTGACCGTAAAATTTCATTACATCACAAATTCTGCCCAGACGAAGAATAAGTGACCCTGACCCGCATGTCGGGTCATAGGCGGATTTAATCCTGCTTTTTCCAAGGGTCACAATCCGTGCAAGAATCTTTGATGCCTGTTGTGGGGTATAGAATTCACCTGCTTTCTTACCTGCACCACTGGCAAACTGACCTATAAGGTATTCATAGGCATCACCCAGAACATCAATCTCAGTTTGTTCCAGTTGGAAATCTATTTTGTCAAGATGCGCCAGAACTTTTGCTATTACTTCATTTCGCTGTTCGGCAGTCCTGCCCAATTTCGTACTGTTTAAATCCATATCCTCGAACAGGTGGTCAAAATCCTCTTCACTGGCAGTACCCATCGTGCTGTTTTGGATGTTAACAAGGATTTTCTGGATGTCTTCGATGATGAAGGTGTTCCCATGTTTACCATTCCCATTGCCACGTTTTACAACCTGACCGAACAATTCTGATGGTTTCAGAAAATAACCCAGTTTTTCCAGTGCCTCTTCCCTGATGGCTTCAAGATATTCCTGTCCCTGCTCGGTGTCTTCAGGTATATCCAGATATCTAATTTTATCTTCCTTCAGGATGTCATTGGCATATAGTTCCATCTTTTCCGACAGATACTTATAAAAAATGAATCCCAATATGTAATCACGGAATTCATCGGCATCCATTTTACCACGCAGGGTGTTTGCTATATTCCAAAGTTGCTGGTTTAATTGACGGTTTTTGTTCTTCGCTCATGGAAATGTTGAATTTTATCTAATTATTAGCCTGATTCCCATTCAGGTATTCCCTTACATCCAATAAATTAGAACGGAAATCAAGTGGGAAATCAAAACATTCGTCTAAGATATTTATAAAGTTGATTTATTACAACGGGATATTTATATTTAACCCGTATTGCTCTGTAAAGCCTCCCGAATTTGTTTCATAACCTGAATGTTTTTATTCGGTAGAGGATATGTGTTCAGCAGTTTTTTTAATTCGGCTCGGTACTTGCTTTTATCAGTATTCGGTGAAAGTGTATTATGCAGGACGAGGTCTACTTTTTCCATATCGTATTCACAGGCTTCCAGTAATAATGCATTCTTAACCATTCTCAATTTCGGAAATGATAATGGTGTGGGCATCACCTGATTTTGGTGTTCAGGTTCTTCAGGAAATGAAAAGACCTCATCAAAAATTCTTAACAATGGATTCGCTTCGGAATTCAGGACATCCAACAAATCGGTGGTTTTTGTTTGAAATAGTTGCCTGATTTGTTCTTGGGTGTTGATGTTGGCTTCCACTCGGAATTTGCCATCGAAATATGCCAGCATCGAATTGGCATCACTCAACAAACCGAGAAATTCAGAATTAGTCTTCTTCCGTAATTCCTTTCCCTTATCGTAAATAATAATCCGTACTTGTCGGTTGCGTGTTTTAACCATTTTGTTGACGGTGTATCCGCTATTGCCGTATTTCTGCACTCTGAATTTATTATGGTTTACCAGACATGATTTCAATGCCAATAGGTCAGGTTGAACTATACCGCTGAAATCACAGGAGACATCACATGTAAGTAATTCACTGTTATTAATAATCCCATCAATATCCATTTCACAAAATCCCATTCTGTTTATGTTTTCAAGACACTGATAGATATTGTTTATGTTAATAAGTTCTGGGTAACGGTCAAGTAATACTTTGGAAGAGAATTCAATAACACAACGATTATCCTGCAAACTGTAATTCATGTAAATATTGAATGGTATCTTTTGTGAATACCTAATTGCTATACCAATGTTACTTCTCAATATTTTGGTAGTCACTTCTGAGTCCATTTTTTTAATGTACTTTTTATCAGTTAATATTTTAATTCTATCTAAGGTTACCATTCCTCTCAAGTGATTATATGTCTCACCCAAAAAACTGCCAAACAGTTCTCTGAGAGGTTATTTTTTTCGGGTCTCCATCTCAGCATCAGCCTGAAGCTGTTTTATCGTTTTGCATCTGCCCTGACGTATCCATTCATCAATCTCACTCCTGTCGAAGTAAACCCTTCCGCATTTTTTAAAGTATGGTATCTGGCGGGTACTGGTCATATTGTAAACAGCACCCTTCGAGATTTTCAGTATTTGACTGACATCATTAACAGTTAAAAAGTCTCCAACTGGTTCGGGTTGCTTTGTCTCAGCAGGTGTTGCTGCTTGGTTTAACAGGTAGTTCTTCATTTCAGCTACTTCAAGCAAGAGGCGCTTTACTGCATCAGGTAGGTTGTCAAATGTTATTACATCGTGCTTATTCATGCCAATCAAAGATTTACGATGTAAAATTCCAGAAAAATGTATAGCGGGAACGACCGACACCTCAACCTGTCGGTCGGTTCAGGCTCTTAATTCGCTGAAATCAAGAGATGCTCTGGTAGTAAGGTTTACTACAGTAATAGAAGAATATTTTTGCTGTCGGTTGTGGAAACGGAGAGATGCTATATACTAACTATATGTTTTTATGGCATTTTCGATAACCCCATCTATAAACTCAATAACTTCGGGACTTGGGTCTTTATCATGCCGTAACTTTCTTGGATGAAGATATTTACCATTCTTGAATATGTGAAAATATCTTTCAGCTATGTAATAATTAGAAGGTTTGATTTTCTCAACCAAAAATTGACCTGTCAATTGTTTTATAAAATATGTTAATGACCTTTGGGATTGAAGCCACCGAATCGGTTTAGGTTCTTTGTCAGTAAACACCTTTTTAAAAGCCTCATCGGTGCAATCGACATATTTCTTTACGTTAAGGTTTTTATGCATGTCCCTCAGGATATTATGACTCTGTGATGAAAAAGCGGGTAGAATCGTAAAATAATATTCTGGTTCAGGTTTAGGAATAGCTGTCTCAAATTCAGCAATGTACTCCTTCATTTTATCTGCCAGCTTTCCCAAATAGAAGATTTGTACACCTGCGGCTTTGAAAAAAAACTGGTATGCTTGTTTCTTCAGGTTTGCTTCCTTGCCAGTAATCCGTGTGTCGTCAAGACACCTTGACCATTCTTCACGGATAGGTGATGCATAAAGGCTATCTATCGCATCGTTATATTGCGAAAGCAATCGCTTAACGACAGGAATGAAATGAGTTCTGACGGCATAAGCATTAATGCATCTGACTTTATAATTGTCAAAGTATTCGATAAATTTGAGATACAGGCTCATATGAATGAATTTTTGAAACCCTTCCTCGGTGTCTGACAATAAATGTCCCTTGTATGCAGATGAACCAATCTGGTTTATGTTTACTGTGGGATATTCATCCAGTGCGCACAACATATCGGTTAACTGGACTTCGAGGCTATCATCGTATAATGGTGTTGTCTTGTTCATGGCATCACGGTTAAATTTCTGAAAGTCGTTTCGTAATTAGTTCAAGTACATCATCTTCAAAGCTGTCCAAGTATATCTTGGTCGTTTCGATGGAAGAATGACCAAGTGCCTCAGAAATAATCTCGATTGGTATAAGACCACTTTTTAAAAACGTTGAAAAACTGTGCCGTGCCCAGTTTGTTGATATCGGTCTTTCAAAACCCAAATCTTCTGAGATTTTCTTCATATGTTTATTGATGTTACGGGTAAATGACATTACCATATCACGCTCCTGCTTTGCGCTCCATCCGTGTTTCAGGATATTGAACACATAAGCATCAGGAGATTTATTCTGATTGCCATAATCGTCAATACATGATTGAATTTCAGGTGTGATAAGAATTCTTACGGGTTTACTGATTGTCGTTGTATCTTCGGTCTTAATGCGTTCAATAATAATCTTATTACCGACAATGTCTCTATATCTAAGATGGCAGATATCTGTCATGTTAATGCCATAAGCATGTAATGCGAACCACCAAAACCTGAATGCTTTTCTTTGTGCTGGTGTTTGGGGTACGTATTGTTTTAGCTTGGCTAATTGGTCTGTCGACAAGGCTTTCTTTTTTGTTTCTTCAGTTTTAATAACGAATTTTTTATCCCGTCTTTTCTGTGAGAATGGGTAATCTTCCTGCTTTGCCAGTTTTTCTGCAATTGCCATGTTGTATATGGCACGCATGCATCGCAGGTTCAATCCAATATAATTAATCTTTTTGCCAGACTTTTTCATTTGATTTTCATAGTCTTTCAGAAAGTCAACTGTTATCTGATTTAAAAACAATCGCTTCCTGAAACGCTGGAATGAATTACGGGCATTCCGATATATTCCTGCATTGCCTACTTTTCCTTTTCGTTCCTGTTCTGCTATAAATCTGTCGAAAAGTGCATAAACATCATGGCTTACCAATTGTGAACTGTCCTGCTTCTCGAAAGCAGCCTTGAATTTCTGGAACGTGAAGGGTTCTTCAATTTCTTTTAATGTGGCTTCAAACTTTTCCCCCTCATAATAATCCAGTTTCGTTTTAATGTCTTTCAGTGTCTGGTCTCGAAGTTTCGGACTGTTGATTTTTTTCCATTCAATTTTGGTTAATTTTATCGGTAATCCGAAAAGCCTGTTTTTTCCGAGATAATAAACATTCAATTTAACAGGATATTTGTGATTTTTGAGTTCTTTACGGGTATCGAGGTAGATGTTTGCCGTTGGTTTTGAAATAGCCATGTTTGGATAACGGTTAGAAAATTTGCAATGAAATTTGCAATATAAAAGTATGAATTATCATGAAATAAAAAAATGTAAAAAAAAATATCGAGTGTTTTAACACACAGAATAACAGCGGTTTTATTAAACAGAATTAAACAGTGTGAATTTGGATGAGATTACAAAAATAATCTTCCCAAGCTGAGGGTCGCGGGTTCGAATCCCGTTTCCCGCTCAAATCAAACCGGGGAATCAGTTTAAGCTGATTCCCTTTGCTTTCCTTAAGGAGAAGCATTAATTCCCGGGCTGATGAAGCCAGTATTGTTGATGCAGCAACTTCTGCCTGAAATCCTCTGACTCCTTAAAGTATATAATCCGTAATTATTAATATTGCATAAACCATTGGCCCTGAACAATCGCGGACCGAAATTTGTTCTTCAGAAAGCCGGTCCTGCCGGATTCCGGACTTACCGGTTCGCCGGCATATGTGGAACTGAATAAAATCATATGGCAGAACGTTTGGGATACTCAAAATTGTCAGTACTAAAAAACAGATATGTATGAGCTACACTCTTAAGCCTGGCCAGAAGGCCATCGACTTCCGGCTCCCTGCAACCGATGGCAGGGAATACAGCCTTTCAGACTTCGACAAATACCCGTACCTGGTTCTCTTTTTCACCTGTAACCACTGTCCTTATGTGACCGGCTCCGATGAAGTGACAAGGGCAACTGCGGAAAAATTCCGCGACAGGGGAGTGGTATTTGCCGGCATCAATTCCAACAGTGAGAATACCTACGAGGAAGACAGCTTCCCGAACATGGTCAGGCGCATGAAACAGCATAACTTCCCATGGAAATACCTTCATGACAGGGAGCAGACCGTGGTAAAGGCTTATGGCGGCCTGAGAACCCCGCATTTTTTCGTATTCAACGCCGAAAGGATACTTGTTTACACGGGCAGGGGCGTCGATTCGCCCCGCGATATATCCCGCATGACAGTTAATGACCTCGACAGGGCACTCGAAGAACTTACTTCAGGCAGGGAAATCTCAGTACCGGTTACTAACCCCATAGGATGCAACATCAAATGGGAAGGCATGAATGCCAAATGGATGCCTCCGGAGGCCTGTGACCTTGTCTGATATCCCCTGACATACGGGTACTTATTCAATCAGTCATTTGCACAGCAGGCAAACAGGCTGCTTAATCCGGGTAATTCGCTGTGAAATTGCAAAAATCCTCAGAATGAACCTTATAAATATTCAATATTGCAAAACCAGGATAGGTGAGCTGATACTGGGTTCATATGCCGGCAGGCTCTGCCTGATGGATTTCCGTTACAGAAAAATGAGACCGGCTGTTGATAACAGGATAAAAAAAGGTCTTGCAGCTGAATTCAGGGAACAGAATGATGAGATTATAGCGGAAGCAATCCGGCAGCTCGAAGAGTATCTCGCCGGCCACAGAACAGCATTCGATATCCCCGTTCTGATGATTGGAACAGATTTTCAGAAAGATGTCTGGAGGGCACTGACGGAAATACCATATGGGAAAACCGTCACATATACGGAACTTGCAAAGGCAATAAAACAGGAAAATGCTGTCAGGGCTGTTGCGGGTGCAAATGGAGCAAATGCCATTGCGATTATCATTCCCTGTCATCGTGTCATTGGAAGCAGCGGCGAGCTTACCGGTTATGGAGGCGGCCTGTCAGTCAAGAAACGGTTGCTGAAACTGGAACGTAATAACAGTGTCGGTCAACTGCCTAAAAGTATTTTTTGAACTTTTCCCCGATCTTGAAGTAGGTGTACAGTCCCGCATCTTCTCCAGCCGCACGGACAGAATCACCGTCCACCTCGTATGTGCTGTGCTCACCTGCCACCTGTGAAAAATAAACGGCAAATCCTTTGCCTTCCTGGTCCTTCATCAGTACAAGTGCAAGATTTTTATGGATATCGGATTTCAGTGAGGCGCTGCAGAGAGGACAATAAAAGTCAACCAGCTCTCCCTGTCCGAACTCAAAGGAAGGATGCTTTATGCTTGAATAATTGCCAATCTGCGGACTGAGCAGGATAAGCCCGGTCTCTTTCCTGTCATTTTTTATCTTAAAGATTATATGATCTCCGACCCGGAGATGCCCTTTGCACTTGGGACACATGAAATCATTCATTTTCACCTCCTGTTTTAAATTGACAATGAATAATATTATAAAATTAAGAAAATGAAAGGATATGATCGCTGCAACTGAGAAAAACCGGAAAAATAATTTCAGATGCCGGGGATGCCTGTGCCTGAATGCTGATTGCGCGCCGGCTTTTTTAACTCAACTGAACCCGGGCTGAAAGAATAACCTCGCATTGAAGAAACAGATCTTATTATGAAGTTTTTCCACCATCAATATTCTGCCGTTAAAGGCCGACAACCAAGCAGGCTCGTCCGACACAACGATATTTATTCCCTGGTAATGGTCATGCTTATTTTAAAATCTTTCTGATCTGTGGTTCTATTACTTACAGGGTAGGGTAATACCTCATTTATCCTGAATGAATAGCCGCCGATGCTGACAGGATTTCTGGCTGCATTATTAAGATTCATCATGGTATCAATGCTGGCGGAGGCCAGGTAAAACTTCATAAATACATCAACATCCCCGGCCCAGACGCAAACAACATCCGACGGGCACCGGTAATCCCTAATACTGTCGATTGCAAAGGCAAGGTTCGCGTCAACCCCGAAACGGTGATTGACAATACTGTCAACTGACCGGCCGGATTCTGTTTTTTCACATCCCCCTGAAAAGAGGAAGATCAGAAAAACACCGGAAAAGAATATCCTGAATTTCATATTACGTCAATCAATATGCATTTTGCAGACTTTTCAGAATCAAAAATCGTACCGCAAATTGCCGGAAGCCTGAAAAATGATTAACCTTTTCACGGTGTTATAGTCTTAATCTTTGTCCCGGGCATCCCGAAGGCTGGCAGGGAATTCTTTTCCCGGGATCATTGTTATTTTTTTCCATTACCTTTGCCTCCTGTTTTACACAATTTTCGGAATGAAAGCTGAAATAATCACAATAGGCGATGAGCTCCTCATCGGACAGACAATCGACACCAATTCGGCGTGGATAGGGTGGGAGCTGAGTTCTGCCGGTTTCGATGTACGGAGAAGGACATCAATACATGACAACAGGGATGAGATCCTCAATGCCCTTTCGGAAGCCGCTGAAAGGAAACCTGAACTTGTAATAATAACTGGCGGGCTCGGGCCAACGAGCGACGATATTACGAAACAAACCCTCTGTGAATTCTTTAACACTAAGCTTGTACCTGACAGGGAAGTGCTGGAAATGATAGAAAAAATGCTGCGGAGGAGGAATTTTCCGATGAATGAGAATAACCGCAGACAGGCAGAGGTTCCCGAGTCATGCAGGGTCCTGCCAAATGCCGCAGGCACCGCCCCGGGTATGTGGTTTGAAAAGGATGGCACCATATTCATTTCAATGCCCGGTGTGCCGGGTGAAATGAAATATATAATGCAGGAGCATGTTCTGCCCGATATAAAGAAACGATTCAGATCGCAGGTTATAATTCACAAAAACATAATGACTTACGGGGTGCCTGAAGCACGGCTGGCAGAGATTCTTGAACAATTTGAAGCGGAACTTCCCGAAAACATAAAACTTGCTTACCTTCCATCATTCGGGGTGATCAAACTAAGGCTTACCGGCACTGCAGGAACACTCAACGAAATTGAGCCGTTAATCGGGGCCCAGACCAGTAAGCTCTACAATATCATTCCTGACCTTATTTTCGGTGAGGACGAACAGACACCCGAGATGGCTGTTGGTCAATTATTGAAAATAAAAAAACTGACACTTTCCCTGGCAGAAAGCTGCACTGGCGGTTTCCTTGCGCACAGGATCACCAGTGTGGCAGGAAGTTCTGAGTATTTTGCCGGATCTCTTGTAGCATATAGTAACAATGTCAAAACCGGCATCCTGGGCATTGATCCTGCAATCCTGGCTTCCGACGGTGCAGTAAGCAGCAGGGTGGCTGCAGGTATGGCTGAAGGAGCCAGGAAACTTTTTAAAACCGATCTTGGTTTAGCAACCACCGGCATTGCAGGTCCCTCCGGAGGAAGTGCTGATAAGCCAGTTGGAATGGTATGGATTGCCGTATCGTCAGATTCGGGAACGATAACTGAAAAACATATCTTCAGTACCGACAGGATTGCCAATATTACACGATTCTCCCTGGCTGCGATGAACCTGCTGAGATTACAGATAATCAACAGATAAGACATATATAACCCGATACATTAAAAAAATTGAAACATTTATTTGTTTAATCAGATAAAAATCACGTACTTTGCGCTTCGTTAAAAAAATAAAGGATCAATCGGAATAAGGAATCATGTCAAAGATTTGTCAGGTAACCGGAAAAAAGGCGATGGTGGGAAACCATGTTTCCCATTCAAAAAGAAGAACGAAAAGAAAATTCCGTCCGAATCTTTCCGTCAAAAAATTCTATCTTCCCGAGGAAGACAGATGGATATCCCTGAAGGTTTCAGCTGCAGGAATACGCCTTATCAATAAAAAAGGACTCAACGCCGTACTGAAGGAAGCCAGGGAGAAGGGTTATATTCTTAATCACTAATTTTTGAGAAAATGGCAAAGAAGGCAAAAGGCAACAGGCTGCAGGTAATTTTGGAATGCACCGAGCATAAGGAAAGCGGTATGCCTGGCACATCAAGATATATTACGACAAAAAACAGGAAAAACACCCCCGACAGGCTTGAAAGGAAGAAATACAACCCGATCCTGAAAAAATACACCATACACAGAGAAATAAAATAAATTAGCAGCGCAATGGCAAAGAAAGTAGTTGCAACACTCAAAATAGGCAGTGGTAAACTTTTTACCAAATGCATCAGGATGTCCAGATCCGATAAAACAGGTGCATATCAGTTCACGGAAGAAATCGTCCACAATGACCATGTAAAGGAATTCTTTAATAAGAAATAACTCCTTGCATATTAAATTATTACATGAGCTTTCTTCCATTGAAGAAAGCTTTTTTTACTTTTTTAATCCTGCAAATTTCATTCAAGATGGGCTGGTTCGGTTTCGTCAGTAAGGATAAAAAGGAGCTACTTGACAAGGGCCTCGAGAAAACCAAGGAAAGTGTTTTTACAAAACTGTCGCGGGCAGTAATGGGAAAATCCAGGATCGATGACGAAGTCCTTGACAATCTGGAAGAAGTCCTGGTTTCCTCAGACGTTGGAGTGGATACCACTCTGCGTATCATCGAACGGTTGGAAAACAGGGTTTCAAGAGACAAATATCTGAACACTGATGAACTCAACCATATCCTTAAGGAAGAAATTGTATCTCTTCTTGAGGCGAATATTTCGGGAACTGAATACGATTTTGCATCGGAACTGCCTTTCAAACCCTTTGTTATTCTTGTGGTAGGCGTCAACGGATCGGGAAAAACAACCACTATTGCAAAACTGGCATATCAGTTCAGGAATGCCGGGAAGAAGGTTCTTCTTGGTGCTGCCGATACGTTCAGGGCTGCAGCCATCGATCAGCTGCAGATCTGGGCCGACAGGGCAGGGGTCCAGGTGGTAAAGCAGCAGATGGGTTCAGATCCTGCTTCCGTTGCTTATGACTCGGTACGGTCAGCGGTTGCCGGCAAATATGACGTGGTTATCATCGACACTGCCGGCCGGCTTCACAATAAGGTAAACCTGATGGCGGAGCTCTCAAAAATAAAGAGGGTAACCGAAAAAATACTTCCTGAATCCCCGCATGAGGTACTCCTGGTTCTTGACGGATCGACCGGTCAGAATGCTTTCGTGCAGGCCAGGGAATTCACAGCTGCGACAGATGTAACGGCAATGGCAATTACAAAGCTTGACGGAACCGCAAAGGGAGGGGTTGTCATAGGTATATCCGATCAGTTCAGAATACCGGTAAAATATATCGGCCTGGGCGAAAAGCTTGACGATCTGCAGATCTTCAACCCCTATGAATTCGTTGATTCCCTCTTTTCAGCCGCCAGGTAATCACCGAAAACGGTTCCGGTCGCGGAATCACTCTGCCAATGATAAATAGAACAATAAATATAGTAACCCTTGGCTGCTCAAAGAATCTGGTTGATTCGGAAAAACTGACGCGGCAGATCGAGGCTGCCGGATACAGGGTTATATACGATGGAGCGGAACTTTCCTCAAATATCGTCATTGTAAATACGTGCGGCTTCATAAATGACGCCAAGGAAGAAAGCATTGACACCATACTCCGCTTCGTAGAGGCGCTGAAAAAGGGCGACATTGAAAAACTCTATGTCACGGGATGTCTTTCAGAAAGATATGCCGCAGAATTGCGGTCGGAGATCCCTGAGGTCAGCAGGTATTTCGGGGTAAACAGCATGGACCAGATTCTCAGGGAACTGGGGGGACATACCGACAAAAGGCTTCTGCTGGAACGCAGGATCAGTGATCCGGGTCATTATGCATATCTCAAGGTATCAGAGGGTTGCAGCAGAACCTGCGCCTTTTGCGCCATACCCTCTATAAGGGGAAAATATTTATCCAGGCCTGTTGAGGAAGTGGTGGAAGAAGCCCGAATCCTTGCCCGCAACGAAGTAAAGGAACTGATACTTATTGCCCAGGATCTGAGCTATTATGGCCTCGACCTGTATCGCACCCAAATGCTGCCTGTCCTGCTCAGGGAACTCCTTGGAATCGAATCTTTCAGATGGATAAGACTGCATTATCTTTATCCGTCCAATTTCCCCACCGGTATCATTCCCATGATGCAGGAAAACAGAAGGATATGCCAGTATATTGATATTCCGGTCCAGCACATATCCGACAGGATCCTCAAAATGATGAAAAGATCGCATAACGGAAGCGAAACAAGGGAATTGCTGGCAACCCTCAGAAAAGAGCTGCCCGGAGCAGCAATCAGAACTACCCTGATTGCCGGCCATCCCGGAGAAACCCAAAAGGAATTCAGCCTTTTGAAGGATTTTGTCGGTGAATTCAGGTTTGACCGCCTGGGAGTATTTCCCTATTCTCATGAAGAAGGAACATATTCCTATTCCAACTACAGGGATTCCATTCCCGAAAAGATAAAAAAAGAACGTGTTTCCGAACTCATGGAACTGCAACAATCAATATCGTCAGATCTCAATACTTTAAAGATCAATAAAATACTCAAAGTGATCATTGACAGGAGGGAAGGAGACATGTATATTGGAAGAACAGAGCATGACAGCCCCGATGTCGACCAGGAAGTATTGATAAATGCCGTTCATGATCTGAAGCCTGGCAATTTCTATAACATCCTGATCACCCGGTCAACTGAGTTTGATCTATTCGGCACCCCGGTATAAAACGGGTAAGCATCAATTGTAATTCCTATTCAGCCGGGGGATCAGGAATTCCTTCAGGCGATTCCTGATTGTTCTTATGGATCTTGATCCTTATCTCTGATTTCTGGCTGTTGAACCCTATATGTATGGTATCACCGGGTTTCAGATCGGCCTTGATCAGCACCTCGGCCATCGGATCTTCCAGGTATTTCTGGATGGCACGCTTAAGCGGACGTGCACCATAATTTGCATCGAATCCCTTTTCGGCAATAAAATCTTTCGCCGCCGGAACGATCTTCATCTTGTAGCCCAGGGCATTTACCCTGTCGAACAGGCCCTTGAGCTCAAGGTCGATTATTTTGTCAATTTCCTTTTTTCCAAGTGAATTGAACATTATGACATCGTCAATCCTGTTCAGGAACTCGGGTGCAAATGTTTTCTGAAGTGCTTTCTGCAGAATGCTTTTGGCCTGCTCGTCGCGGCTGGCCTTTCTTGCACTGGTGTCAAACCCGATACCCCTGCCGAATTCAGTAAGCTGCCTGGTTCCGATATTTGATGTAAGAATAACAATTGTGTTTCTGAAATCCACCCTGCGCCCCAGACTGTCAGTAAGCTGTCCTTCGTCGAGTACCTGGAGCATGATATGGAACACGTCGGGATGAGCTTTCTCTATTTCATCAAGCAGGACCACAGAGTAAGGCTTTCTCCTCACTTTTTCTGTAAGCTGCCCGCCTTCCTCATAACCAACGTACCCGGGAGGCGCCCCGACAAGTCTGGATACAGAGAATTTCTCCATGTACTCGCTCATGTCGATCCGGATAAGATTGTCGGTGGTATCAAAGAGGAATTTCGCCAGGACTTTCGCAAGCTGTGTCTTTCCCACGCCGGTAGGGCCCAGGAAAATAAATGTACCAATGGGCTTGTTGGGATCTTTAAGGCCGGCCCTGTTGCGCTGGATTGACTTCACGATCTTCTGGATTGCCTCATCCTGTCCGATCACACTTCCCTTGAGCTCCTCGGCCATTTTAAGCAGTCTTGTTCCTTCAGTCTGGGCAATCCTCTGGACCGGCACACCCGTCATCATGGCAACAACTTCAGCAACTTTTTCAGCATCAACAGATTCGCGATTAACGGCAAGTTCCTTTTCCCACTTCTTCTTTTCATGCTCAATCATATCGATAAGATCCTTCTCCTTATCACGGAAACTGGCAGCTTTTTCAAAATTCTGATTTTTCACCGCCATCATTTTTTCCTTCTTGGTATCATCCAGCTGCTTTTCCAGGTTCAATATCCGCTCCGGCACGACAATATTTGATATGTGCACCCTTGATCCTGATTCATCGAGAGCATCTATTGCCTTGTCGGGCAGATGCCGGTCAGATATGTACCTGTTTGTCAGCTTTACGCAGGCATCGATGGCATCGTCGGTATAAATCACATTATGATGCTCCTCGTACCTTTCCTTTATGTTGTGAAGGATGTTTATCGTCTCTTCAATGGAAGTGGGCTCCACAATGATCTTCTGGAACCTTCTTTCGAGTGCCCCGTCCTTTTCAATATGCTGCCTGTATTCGTCAAGCGTGGTTGCCCCGATGCACTGGATCTCACCCCTGGCCAGGGCAGGCTTGAGCATATTTGCAGCATCGAGTGATCCTGTGGCTCCGCCGGCTCCGACAATGGTATGGATCTCATCGATGAACAGGATTATGTTGTCATTTTTTGAAAGCTCATTAAGAATGGCCTTCATCCTTTCCTCAAACTGTCCCCTGTATTTGGTTCCCGCAACAATGGAGGCGAGGTCGAGGGCAACAACCCTCTTGTTGAACAATACCCTCGAAACGTTCTTCTTGGTTATCCTCAGGGCGAGCCCTTCAGCTATTGCCGATTTGCCTACGCCCGGCTCTCCGATAAGGACCGGATTGTTCTTTTTTCTTCGCGACAGGATCTGTGCAAGTCTTTCTATTTCTCGTTCCCTTCCCACAATGGGATCAAGTCGTCCTTCCTCGGCTGCCTTGGTAAGATCAATGCCGAAGTTATCAAGAACCGGCGTGTCGGAAGAGGATTTTGAAGATGAAGGGGCAGATTGGGAGCCTCTTCCCGGGCTGCCGTATGACTGGCCCTCATCATCGTCTTCCCGCGGAAAATCAGCTTTAGCCGAAGGGAATCCTGCTTCGACGGCCCTTCTTACCGACTGGTAATCAACGTCGAGCTCTGCCAGGAACCTGGTCACAAGGGCATTTTCGTCCTTAAGGATTGCCAGAAGAAGATGTTCTGAATCAATGGTATTGTTTTTAAGGGATTTGGCTTCGAGATAAACAAGCTTGAGGATTCTCTCAGTGCTGCGCAACAAAGGGATTATCTCATGATCAGCCACCGGAACGGGATTTTCAACCTTGATGCTTTTTTCAAGGGATCCCTTCAGAACCGGAAGATCAATACCCTGGTTTATAAGGACCTCAACCGCTACTCCTTCACCATCCCTGAGAATTCCAAGAAACAGGTGTTCAGGACTTATATGGCTGTTACCCAGCCTTATAGCCTCTTCCTTGCTGTATCCAAGAATATCTTTTACACGTTGTGAAAATTGTGAATCCATATTTATTTTAAATACTTTTCAATATTATGTCTAAAAACAGTCATTATGTCAGTATAAACGATCAAAAATACCATTGATGTATAAATCAAAGGTAAATTTAATACAATTAACTACAGGCAATTTTCGTGCCCAATTATAAACAACGAATGTTCAAAAGTCATCATGTCACCCGAGCAAAATTACCCAAATTATCACTAATTTCGTCCTCGAAACACTCATGAAGTGTGATTGTTCGTGATGATTTCATAATTAATACTATGTCAGAAAGAGAAAGGATAATTCAGGTAAACATTGAAGAGGAGATGAAGTCGGCCTATATTGACTATTCCATGTCAGTAATAGTGTCGAGGGCGTTACCTGATGTCAGGGATGGACTGAAGCCTGTTCACAGAAGGGTTCTTTACGGTATGTCCGAGCTTGGAGTTCTCTCAAACAGAGCCTATAAGAAGTCGGCGAGGATAGTAGGGGAGGTGCTTGGGAAATATCATCCCCACGGAGATTCGTCAGTTTACGAGGCAATGGTCAGAATGGCACAGGAATGGACGATGAGATATCCGCTGGTTGACGGTCAGGGCAATTTCGGTTCGATTGACGGAGACAGCCCGGCAGCAATGAGATATACCGAAGCCAGGCTGAAAAGGATCGCGGAGGAAACCCTGTCGGACATTGAAAAGGAAACTGTTGACTTTCAGCCAAATTTCGATGATTCATTAAAAGAGCCAGTAGTACTGCCGACAAGAATCCCCAACCTCCTGGTAAACGGTGCATCGGGTATTGCCGTGGGCATGGCTACAAATATGCCGCCTCACAACCTGGGAGAGATCATAGATGCAACCGTAGCCTTTATTGATAACCGCAACATAACTACCGAAGAACTTCTCACCCATATCAAAGGCCCCGATTTTCCGACAGGCGGAATAATTTACGGCCAGCAGGGGATAAGGGATGCCTGTGAAACCGGCAGAGGAAGGATAGTCATCAGGGCAAAAACCGAGATAGAGCTGACCCATTCGGGCCGTGAATGCATTGTTGTCACTGAAATCCCATACATGGTCAATAAGGCAGAAATGATCAGAAAGATTGCCGACCTGATAAATGAGAAAAAACTGGAGGGGATTTCCTACATCAATGACGAATCGGACCGCAACGGAATGAGGGTGGTGATAATCCTGAAAAAGGATGCCACTGCCAATGTTGTGCTCAATAACCTTTTCAAATACACCTCGCTTCAAACTTCCTTCAACGTAAATAATATTGCCCTTGTCAGGGGGAGGCCGCGAACCCTCAGCACCAGGGATCTGATAGACTATTTCTTCAGGCACCGCCATGATGTAGTGCTCAGAAGGTCGCGGTTTGACCTTGATCAGGCAGAAAAGCGGGCTCATATACTGGAAGGACTCATTATCGCCAGCGACAATATTGATGAGGTGATTGCAATAATCAAGGCATCGGGGAATCCTGATGAAGCAAGAGAGAGACTTATGGCCCGGTTCGGGCTTTCCGAAGCCCAGTCAAGGGCCATCGTGGAAATGCGCCTGCGCCAGCTTACGGGACTGGAGCAGGAAAAGCTGAGGGCTGAATACACCGAGGTTATGGCATTGATAGATTATCTGAGAAATGTCCTTGCTGACGAAAACCTCCAGATGAAGATCATCAAGGACGAACTTCTGGAAATTAAGGAAAAGTACGGTGATAAAAGACGTACCGAAATAATACCCAATGCCGAGGAATTCAATCCCGAAGATTTCTACTCCGATGATGAAATGGTAATAACCATTTCCCATCTGGGATATATAAAACGCACCCCGCTAACAGAATTCAGGCGTCAGAACAGGGGCGGAACAGGGGCAAAGGGAGGCACAACAAGGGATGAGGATTTCATTGAGCATCTTTATATTGCCACAATGCACAATACGATGCTCTTTTTTACAAGCAAGGGTAAATGTTACTGGCTGAAGGTCTATAATATCCCCGAAGGCTCGAGGGTCTCAAAGGGAAGGGCAATGCAGAATCTCATAAACATCGAACAGGATGACAAGGTAAGGGCATTCATCAATGTAAAGAACCTCAGTGATGAGGACTATATCAACAACAATTTCATCGTGCTCTGCACCACTAAGGGAATCATTAAGAAAACTTCACTGGAAGCCTATTCCAGACCCAGAACCAGCGGTGTCAACGCCATCACGGTCAGGGAAGGTGATGAACTTCTTGAAGCAAGGATGACAAACGGACATCATCATATCATGCTGGCTGTCAAATCGGGAAGAGCAATAAGATTTCCCGAGGACTCTGTGAGGCCCATGGGCAGGACCGCATCAGGAGTCAGGGGTATAAAACTCGACAATGAGGTGACCGATTACGTAATCGGAATGATTACAGTCGAAAACAAGGAAAAAGAAATACTTGTCGTCTCTGAAAAAGGCTACGGAAAAAGATCGGATATCGAAGATTACCGCATTACCAACCGTGGCGGCAAGGGAGTGAAAACGATCAACATCACTGAAAAAACAGGGTACCTGATTGCATTGAAGGATGTGACAGACAACCATGACCTGATGATTATAACCCAGTTCGGCAACATCCTGAGAAGCCCCGTTTCGGCACTCCGCATAATGGGCAGGGCAACCCAGGGAGTCAGACTTATTAACCTCAGGGAGAATGACATCATTGCCTCGGTGGCAAGCGTGTTTGTAAGCGGGGATGAATCAGGTGATGAAGCGGATATGGAACAACAGGATGATAATAATGAAAAGGATTTTGGCAAAGAATTTGATGATTAACAAGTAAAGTTTTACATTTGCAAAACTATTATTGACACATTAACAAGATTTTTAAACTATGAAAAAGTATTTACTGCTTATCGCGGTTTTAGCTGTATCTCTTGGCACCTACGCACAAAAAGGAAAGGTGACCAGTGCTCTTTCGATGATCGAACAGGGAAATCTGGATAAAGCGAAAGAGGCGCTTGATCAGGCTATGGTTGATGAGAAATCAAAAGACTGGTTCAATACCTATTTTGCCAAAGGGAAACTCTGTCAGGCAGTTTTTAAAACAGATAATCAAAGTTTCAAGAAACTCTGCGGAGCCGATCCTCTCGGCGAAGCTTACGCTGCCTACGAAAAGGCAATGGAGCTGGATCCCAAAGGCACTGTAAAAAAGAGGATCATCGCAAATATGATCTATAATTCCCTGGCTCTCGATCTGTACAACCAGGGAGGAGATCAGTTTGAAGCCAAGGACTTTGAAGGCGCACTCAAGTCGTTCGAAACCCAGATTAAAATTACTGAAAGCGATGAGTTCGCCGGAGCCGTCGATACCGGAATGTATTACAATGCAGGTCTGGCTGCCATAAACTCGCACAAATACGAAAAGGCAATCGATTATTTCAACAAATGTGCTGAAATGCAGTATATGGGAATTACCCCATACTATCAGATGTATGAAAGCTATCTTGGACTGGGCGATACCCTCAAAGCCGAGGCTACACTCAAAAGCCTTCCTGAGAAATTCCCCGATGATAAAACCATTACCCTGCAGCTCATTGACCTTTATATCAAAAGCGGAAAGAATGACGAGGCACTCAAATACCTGAAAGTGGCAAAGGAGGCCGATCCCACCAACTACAGCCTGTATTTTGCCGAAGGCATAATTTACCTCAATTCAAACCAGTATGACCAGGCAATTGAAAACCTGCAGAAATCCATCGAGCTGAAATCCGATCTTTACGACAGCCAGTACGGACTTGGTGCGGCATATATCAACAAAGCCTCGGATATGTTTGCAAAGGCAAATGACATAATGGATGTCAATAAGTACAATGCGGCCATAGATGAAGCCATGACTGTGTTTGCCAAAGCATTGCCGTACATGGAGAGGGCCAATGAACTCATTCCTGATGATGTCTATGCACTGAGAGGCCTCAGAGAGCTTTATTACCGGCTCAGGATGACTGACAAATACGACGCAGTTAAAGCTAAACTCGACCAGATCGAACAACAGTAAATAATAATTCCAATTCATATAAAGAGGTTGTATCAGAAGATAACTACTTTTGAAACAACCTCTTTTCTTTTACGGGAAATGATAAATGAAATTCCATCCATCGATTATTTCCTCAGGATGATCATCCGCCCGGTATTCCTGCTGCTATTGTCTTGTATTGCATTACCGGCCTGTAAGCCTGAACAGGAAGAAATACCCGCGGATGAGGGGAAAATCATTGTTCTTATGTATCACCGGATTGTAGAAGACACGCCGGAAAACCTGTACGAAAGAAGCCTCAGGGATCTTGAGTCTGATATTAAATATCTGATAACCAATAATATAACTATCATTGACTTCAATGATCTGGGTTCAGTTCTCACCGGTAACAAGAAGAGTTACGGAAATTCCGCAATCATTACCTTCGACGACGGGGACTGCTCATGGTATTCACTTGTCAGACCCTTGCTGGAGAGATACAGGATCAAGGCCACCTTTTTCCTGTGGACCGACATGATCGGGAAAGATTCCTTCATCTCATGGGAAGAAGTTGAAAATATGAGTCACTATGCAATAAGCCCGGGAATAAGGCCATTTACATTCGGGTCTCACTCCTGTTCTCATCCTTTCCTGCATCAGAGCAGAGATTCATTCTCCACGAACGAAGATTACAATTCATTTCTCGATTATGAGCTTGGTGCCTCCAGGCAGATCATAGAAAAACATACTCCCGGAAGTGTGCAGGTTTTCGCCCTGCCGTATGGCGACGGGGCAGGAGACTCAGACATTATCGATGCTGCCATACGCAATGGTTATGAATTTATCAGAACATCCATCTGGGGCACGATTGACACTCCTTCAACTGATCCTTTTCTGATTCCATGCCTTCCGATGCTTGACTCAACCGATCCGGAACTGATAGGAGCCTATCTCGGACTTTAATTTAACAGTTGCAGTCGGAAGAGGATGGAAGCATTAAAAGAGACACCTGGGCATGTCTCAAAGCTAAAATTCGTATATTATATTTTCAATTTGACATAATATTAATTATAGGAATATTATTTGACTTTTTAAGCTGAGCCCGCTCACCCCAAAAAGGATTTATTCCAAAAAAAAAGCAGATATGCACTGTAGGTCCATATCTGCCTGCGTTGGTCGTATTATCTGGGTGCAATATTAACCCCGCGGGATTTCGAGAGCATTATAACTTACGAACTTCATCCTTGATCCTCTGGATATGTCCGCGTCCAAGTCCTTTTACTTCACAACCCAGCTGGAAATACCTCCTTATGCCGTCATCGGAAAGTATTCCGAAGCAATCAATAATAGCGGCTGGTCTGCCTATCTTGCTGATGACATAATCAGGATCAAGATTCAGGTAGCTTTTATGCGGTACTGCAAGTATCACGGCATCAACATCTTCAAGAACCTTGTCCAGGTCATGCTCCACACGGATCTCCTTTAGTTTTTCCTGGTTCCTGAAAAATCTTGCCTTGCTTTGTCCGACTCCCGGAAAAGTATCCTGCTGCTCAAACTCCCACCAATGCTCAACATAAGGATCATGAACCTTAATTTCTGCACCCATTTCCGCAAGCTTTCTTATTACGATTTCTGAGCCGCTGTAGCGGGTATCGCCCACATCCTCCCTGTATGCGGCTCCAAGCACAAGGATATTGGCAGCAGCAATGGGCTTCCCCATATTCCGCAAGGCATCCCTGGTAAGCTGACCTACATGAAGGCCCCTGGTGTCATTAATATCAATTGCAAGTGGTGTAATCCTGAATATATCATCCTCAAAACCAAGTATATGCCTGTATGCCCATAATCCCAGTCCGCCGTCTTTCGGAAGACAGTAACCTCCAATTCCCGGCCCCGGGAAAATCATATTCGAATGTGTTGGCCGCACCTTAATTGCCTTGATAACCTTAATCAGGTCAACCCCGTTGCGTTCGGCAAAAAGGCTCCATTCATCAAGGAACGCAAGAATGGTGGCCCTGTAACTGTTTTCCACTATCTTGGCAGTTTCCGATTCGATCGGACGGTCCATGACCGTAAGAGGATATTTCTCTGTGTTAAGCACTTCCGTTAGGAACTTTACCACCCGGTTCCTGGCTTCCTCATTAATACCGCTGCATACCCTCCAAAAATCACGGATACTTGCCACATAATTCTTTCCCGGCATAACTCTCTCATAGCTATGTGCAAGCAGAGGATCGGTATTTATTCCCCTTTTCCTGAATACCTTTTTCATTATGGGATATGCAACCTGCTCCGTTGTACCGGGTGCAACGGTTGTCTCGATCAGAACCAGTGCACCGGGAGGTATATGTTCGGCAATAACATGAAGCGAGGATTCAAGGGCAGCCATATCAGTCTGGCCTGTCCGGACATCTCCGAGATCTTCCTTAATATAATCACACTGTACGTCAACTACCACAACATCAGCCAGCTTAAGGACATCATATGTAAAAGTGGCAATAAGCGTCTTCTTGTCCTTGACGCATCTTGCTATCATGGGGTCCACTTCAGGGTCCTCTGCCTTTACCGGCGACACTCCGCGGTTCAGCATCGGTATTTTCCAATAACTCCGGACACTTGGCCGTTGCATGCCAATGACGAATTTTGTGGGTTGTCCGTCCTTGTCAACAGTATCGGCAACTATTGCAGCCATGACTGCCCCGACAAATCCAACCCCCATTACAACCACAATTTCCCTGTTTTTGGCTCTTTCTTGTTCTATGCGCTTGCTAAGCTTCTCAAATTCATCACGGTAATCCTTATGATCAGGCAAAGGAAATTCTTCGCCGCCTGGACTTACAGAAAATCTATCGTTCATTATTACCTCCGTTTAAATTTTAATATGGATAACTGTAATCAGATAAACGCAATTTATTTTCAAATAGTCTTGAATATTAAATTATAAAATCTGATTTTTAGGTTTTTAATTCAATAATCTGTTCAGAACGGGTATTTTAAAGATATTGATTCCATCAGCCATTCAATTGAAACCTGTAAATTATTTTTATCGGGATGTCGAACAAACAGATCTCTTTGATACTTTTTTCATCACAGTCTGTCATAATGACTTTCATGGCCATGATTGTCTTCAGCAGTTGCCTGAGGACAAACCCTGATCCGAAGCTTTATGACCTGCGGACCGAGAACCTCTCCTCTCCCCTGGGCATTGGAACAACCTCTCCCCTATTGAGCTGGAAAATTAAATCTTCGGTGAACGGAACGGCACAGTCATCATACCAGGTGCTTGCCGCAACCAGTGAGGCTCTCCTCAATGAGGAGGAAGCCGATCTCTGGAATTCAGGCAAGATATCATCATCGCGGAATTTTTTACTGCCATATGCCGGTACGGGGCTTAATCCGGGCTCAGTATGCTTCTGGAAAGTGAGGATATGGGATCAGAATGACAGGCCCTCGGAATGGAGTGAGGCTACGTGTTTCAGCGTCGGGCTTCTTGAACAGTCAGACTGGCAGGCACAATATATAGGACTTCCCGATGAGGAGGAATATTCTACCAGCCCCCAGCTGAGGAAGACCTTTAACCTGGAAAAGGTTCCGGAAAGGGCTTTACTTCACGTAAACTCACTGGGATACCATGAGATATGGCTGAATGGACAGAAAGCAGGCGAAAATGTACTTGTACCGGCGGTGTCACAGTTCAGCAAAAGGTCGCTGACTGTTACATACGATATTACCCGTTTGCTGGTTGTCGGCAGGAACGACCTGGTTATCTGGCTGGGCCGGGGGTGGTACAGCCGGGGTCTGCCCGGCGTTGCCTGGAAAGGTCCGCTTGTCAGGGCACAGGCCCAGATCCTCACTGACGGGATATGGCAAAAATTCCTGCCGACCGACTCAACCTGGACCGGGAGAAAAAGCGGCTATTCGACCATGGGCACATGGAGACCCGGCGATTTCGGTGGTGAACTTGTTGACGGATCCATGCTGCTGGAAGATCTTTCACCGGTCGGTCTTGACAAGGTCAGCTGGAATCCCGTCACGGTGGCATCCGTGAATGAAGGCATCGCTTCTCCCCAGCCGGTTGAAGGCAACAGGATAATGGAGACTATCGGGCCCGAATCTGTCACCAGGTTGGCGGATTCGGTGTGGCTTGCCGATATGGGCACAACGCTGACCGGCTGGTTTGAAATGAACATCCCTCCTGTTCCCCACGGTCATGTGATTAAACTGGAATACTGCGACCACCTCGACAAGGAGGGGAACTTTGTGAACCAGAGACAGGAAGACAGGTATATTTCAGCCGGCCGCGGCAATGAAGTTTTCTGCAATAAATTCAACTATCACGGATTCAGGTATGTAAAAATATCCAACCTGCCCTCCGAGCCGACAAGGGAAAAATTAAAGGCCCACCTGATTCATACCGGTTACGCCGTATCTTCATCGTTCAGCTGTTCCGATCCTGATCTGAACAGAATTCATGATATGATATCCTACACCCTCAGATGCCTCAGCCTTGGGGGTTACCTGGTCGATTGCACGCAGATAGAACGCCTGGGATACGGGGGCGATGGAAATGCTTCGACGGAAACTGCCCAGACCTTATTCGGCCTGGAGCCGTTATACCGCAACTGGCTGCAGGCATGGGCCGATTGCATCAGGGATGACGGCGGAATGCCCCACACCGCACCCAATCCCTATCCGGCCGGCGGCGGCCCTTACTGGTGTGGTTTTATAATCACGGCTGCATGGAGGACATACGTAAACTATGGAAACGCCGCGATCCTGGAAAAATATTATCCCGTGATGCAGAAATGGCTGGAATATGTTGGCAAATATTCCCCGGAAGGCCTTCTGGAACCCTGGCCCGAAACCGATTACAGGACCTGGTATCTTGGCGACTGGGCCACCCCGGAAGGAACCGATCAGAAGGACCCGGAATCGATCGGCCTTGTAAACAACTGTTTTATCGTTGTCTGCTATGACACAATGCAGAAAATTGCGGAGCTGCTGGGCAAAACCACCGACGCCGGGGAGTATTCTGACAAAGCTGCAGCCTTAAGAAACAAGATCAATGACAGGTATTATTCCGTGAAAAAGGCCACATACGGCAGCGGATCGCAGATTGACCTTACTTATCCGCTTCTGGCTAAGGTAGTACCTGACACACTGAAGGAAAAAATAACTAAAAGTCTCCATAACCTTATCATAATCAACAAGAAAGGACATATTGCCACCGGCCTGGTCGGGATCCCGGTTTTCACGGAATGGGCAATAAGGAACAGGGAATCCGAACTGATGTACACAATACTTAAAAGCAAAGGCTATCCGGGTTATCTTCATATGCTCGACAACGGGGCCACAACCACATGGGAGCACTGGAACGGAGCACGAAGCAGGATGCACAACTGTTATAACGGAATAGGAGCATGGTTTTACCAGGCCCTTTGCGGGATTACTCCCGGTGAGACGGATCCCGGCTACACCAGGCTAACTGTTGATCCTCAGATACCTCACGGAGTCAGCCGGGCTGAATGCACCAAGGATACTCCTTCCGGCCCGATAAGCATTGCCTGGGTAAAAACCCCCGGAAAATTAAAAGTTGAGATAGTTATCCCCGTGGGCTGCATTGCCGACTTTAAAATCCCCGATAATACCCTGAGATGCAGGATCAACGGGAAACAGGGAAAAGCTTCCGGCACAGAAACCCTCAGAAGCGGCAGATACATTATCCGGTGCATACTTAACAACAATTAGCCGTACAGAATCTTAAAAACAAAACACAGGCCAATATCTTTCCGATTTTTAATTATCTTTTCTGCCGGTTTTAAATCCGATTTCAGTCATGGAACAGCAGATCAGGAAATCCACCCTTGATTTCCTCCGCGCCATCAGGCAAAACAATGAGAGGGAATGGTTCAACCTGAACCGGGCCTGGTATGAGGATGCCCGCGACAATTTCAGCGCTTTTATACAGGCAGTTATTGACAGGACAACAAGATTTGAACCCATTCTCAGGGGCCTGGAGGCAAAAAGCTGCACCTACAGAATATACAGGGACACCAGGTTCTCAAACGACAAAACCATCTACAAATCCCACATGGGAGCCCTCATAGTGAGGGGAGGAAAACAAAACGGAAACAGATTTGCCGGGTATTATTTTCACCTCGAACCCGACGGAGCGAGCCTGGCCGGTGGCGGAGCATACCTGCCTCCCATGCCCTGGCTGTCGGCAATAAGAACAAGAATAGCAGAAGACGGGGATCAGTTTATAAGAATAATCAATAACAAAGCATTTAAGAAGTACTTCGGTGAGATCGGGGGAGAAAAGCTCAAATCACCTCCCAGGGGCTTCATTTCCGATAATCCATTCATCGAATTGATCAAGTTCAAGAGTTTCCTGGCAAGTAAAACATTATCCGACGATATAGTCACCGGCAAGGAATGCCTTGACCAGGTTGTTGAAACCTTCAGGCTGATGAAACCATTCAATGACTTTCTTAATTCAGTATATAGTTAAAGTTATGATCAAGATAATCCTGTTAATATATTGTTTAACCATTTATTATCCGACATGATCGGTTTATATCATTAATATTTGCAATTGTATGTATTGATATATATCAATACATACAGTGATATATATCAATATAATTAAATAAACCTTTCCCTGCCGCAAAACAAAAAGAACTCAGTCTTGAAAAAAGAATCAGCCCTTTATGCCACGGACGGAAAATACAATCCCCGTTTTATCGTTCTGATCACACTGGTTGCCACACTGGGCGGTTTTCTGTTCGGTTATGATACGGCAGTCGTCAACGGTGCTGAAAAGGCCCTTGTTGATTTTTTCATTGCAAGGTCAACAGACCCGTCCCACTACGATTATGCAGTAAAACTCATAACCCAGTACCGGCTCCTGGTAGTATTTTCAATACTGCTGGTCGGAATTGTAATTTCATCTTTAATCATCAGACTATCTGATCGTAAAAAGGGATTACCTGTAGTGTTGGTTCTTGCGGTGACAATGATTTTCCTCCTGTTCCGGTATTTAAACCAGCCGGTCCCTCCTGAGGGAGCTGTTGAAGAACTTCAGGGGATTGCAGATTCAATCAAGGGTTTTATCATTTCGGGGGCCCTTATCGGCTGCATTCTCGGCAGTTCTGTTGCCGGGTTTGTTTCCAGGTGGGCGGGCCGGAAAAACGGGCTGCTCCTTTCGGCAGTCATGTTCACACTTTCCGGCATTGGTGCATGGCGACCAGAATCATTTAATTTTTTTGGCACCCTTGACGTTTTTTCATTTCTGATTTACAGGATCATAGGAGGCATCGGAATCGGGCTTGCATCAATCCTTTCGCCCATGTATATAGCTGAAACTGCGCCTGCGGGGAAAAGGGGACGACTGGTATCGTGGAACCAGTTTGCAATTATTTCGGGGATGGTGATCATTTATTTCGTCAATTACCTGATAGCAAGGTCGGGTGACGAAAAATGGCTCACCGCCGAGGGCTGGAGGTGGATGTTCTTTTCGGGGGTCATACCTTCAGTAGCTTTTCTGCTGTTGCTTCTGCTGATTCCTGAGACGCCGCGCTACCTGCTGCTGAAAGGCAGGGAAAAGGAGGCCATGAGGATTATATCCAGGATATCGGGCTCTGGCAATGCCGGCATCATGGTTTCGGAGATCAGGGAAACCCTGCAGGAAAAGAATGCTCCCTGGCTTTCCTATGGCTTCATGGTGATTTTCACAGGGATAATGCTTGCCATTTTTCAGCAGTTTGTCGGGATCAATGTTGTGATGTACTATGCAGGCAATATCTTCAGGAACATGGGTGCAAGTGTCAATACTTCTCTTATCCAGACGATAATTGTGGGCCTGATAAACATGCTTTTCACTATCCTGGCAATATCTAGCGTTGACAGGTACGGCAGGAAACCGCTGATGATCGCCGGTGCGCTAACAATGGCCCTGAGCATGCTGGCACTCGGATTTGCATTTTATTCGGGAAATACGGGATTTATTGCGCTCCTTTTCATGCTTTCGTTCACTGCAGGTTTTGCAATGAGCTGGGGGCCCGTAACCTGGGTTCTGCTTTCAGAGATTTTCCCTAATTCCATCCGGGGCGCAATGTCCATTCCGGGAGCAGCCTTGTGGATATCAAATCTCATAGTGTCATGGACTTTTCCGGTAATGAACGATAATGTTTATCTGACCTCATTGTTCAACCATGGATTTGCATACTGGATATACGGGATCATGGGCCTGCTGGCAGCACTGTTCGTCTACAGGTTCATTCCCGAAACAAAGGGGAAAACACTGGAGGAGATTGAAGGATTATGGAAAACGCCCGGCCGGTAGACGGCGCCTTCAGTCCTGCTGATCTTCAGATCTGCAGGTTCAGAGGCCTGCTGCGGAAATGTATCAGTCAATGAAGCGGTTCCGGGCACCAGGCGGCGTATCGGACCGGAGGATTGAAAATGAATCAGGGGCTGTAAAATACTGATATAATAAAAAACATGACTGGACTACAGAGAACAATCGAATTCATCAGAGGAACCGATGTCGATCATCCACCCTTTCATCCGATAATAATGCGATGGGCAGCGAGGTATGCAGGGGTTAAGTACAGGGATTTCTGTACTGTTCCCGCCGCGAAATGCATGGCAATGATCCGGTGCGCCAGGGATTTCGGGATCGACTGGGTGACAGTGATGTCGGATCCATGGGCAGAGGCATCGGCATTCGGGGTCGAGATACATTATCCGGAAGATTCCCTTCCTGTTGATACCGGGGGACATCTGCATGACGCCGCACACGCAGCGGCCCTGAATCCATATGATCCGCTTAAGAGCAGCAGGTGCACAAACAGGATCAGTGAGATCCATGAGTTCAGCAAAAGTGTCGGGGATGAACTCTTCATTGTTGGCTGGGTCGAGGGTCCGGTTGCAGAATATGTCGATCTGCGGGGAGCCTCCGAGGCATCAATGGATTTCCTTACTGAACCAGCCCTGGTCGGAAAGGCAATGGATGTGATCATAGAATCCGCGATGGAATTCATATCCCTCCAGATAAGCGCAGGCGCACACTGCATAGGGATCGGCGATTCCTTCTGCTCACAGATTGGCCCTGAGCTTTATTACAGTTTTGCCTTCGAGCGTCAGAAGAAACTGATCGATCATATCCACAACAAAGGCGCGCTGGCCAAACTTCATATCTGCGGAAACACTGAACCGATATTGCCCGGTATGATCCGCACGGGTGTTGATATTATTGATATCGATCACCTTGTACCATCAATTTCGGATTTTGCCGCGATGATCGGGCCCGGACAGGTATTTTCCGGCAAGAGCGATCCTGTGACAGTGATCCAGGCAGGACCGGCCGATACGATCAACCGCTCGGTGGCTGCGGATTTCATCGACTCCGGCAGGCGGTGCATAGTGTCGGCAGGATGTGAGATCACGCCGGAAACGCCCGTTGAAAATATGAAATATTTTCATGCTGCCGCCCGGGCCATAAGGTTGTGAAAATCCCGGGCAGACAAAACCTGGTTTACGGTCGGGGGTGAATTATTCCATAAAGAAGGTTTTTTTGAAAAAATTCATATATTACACCAAATTTAAAAAAACAGAACAATGAAGAAACTGATTATTACACTGTTTTCCCTTATGCTGATGATACCCCTCCTGACTGCCCAGACAGGAAAGCTCCAGGTTGGAATGAAAGCGCCCGAATGGGTTTTTACGGATGCGGACAAAAAGGAATTCACCATGGACTCCTGGCAGGGCAAGGTATTGCAGGTCAATTATGTCGATCCCGATGAATCAGATCTGAACGATCTTTTCAATGATGCCGTAAACAAAGCCGCGGATGTGGACAAGATAATCGACAGGGATAAGTTCAAGGGCTTCGGGATTGTGGATTGCAAATCGACCTGGAAGCCAAACGGCCTGATAAGGACGATTGCAGGCAACAAGGCCAGGAAATACAATACCACCATCCTGTTCGACTATAAGGCAACACTCCAGGATCTCTGGGGCCTGCCGAAAGACAATTACAGTGTCGTAATACTCGACAAGAACCGGATCTGCCGGGCAATCTACACCGGCAGGATCCCTGAATCCGAGCACCAGAAAATCATCAGCATGATAATTGATCTTACCAAGGAATGATCGCTCCTAACCTGGTCATAATTGCAGGCACGGGCAGCAAATCGGGCAAAACCTCGGCAGCGTGCCGGATCATCGAACAATTCAGGGATGCAGGCATTGCGGCTGTAAAGATCACTCCCCATCAGCATGAAACAACCCGGGGGCTCACTGAAGTTGACAGGAAGCCCGGTTATGATATTTTTCTGGAGACGAATCCTGAAACAGACAAGGACACTTCCCGGATGCTCCGTGCCGGGGCATCAAGGGTATACTTTGTCAGGGCCACCGATGAATATCTTTCCGAAGCATTCGGAATGATACTTGAATCAGTTCCTGCCGCGACTCCCCTTGTATGTGAATCAGCAGCCCTGAGATACTTCATCGAACCCGGATTGTTTGTAATAATGACCTCTGTAGTAAGCCACAGGACAAAGGATATAAGATCATTACAGAGACTACCTCATGTAGAGTTTGAGCTGGAGAGTTTGTCGGCAGGCATGGAATTGCCGTTGAGTTTCCATAATGGCAGATGGATATGCTGGCACTACGGTCGCTGATCAGATGACTTCACAGGCATCGGAAATATCCCTGCCGAGCCTGGCCTTGATTTTTTCAAGATCGTCCTTCATTGAAGCAATGGACCGGATCAGCTGTTTCTCGGGCAGAACGGGCTCAGGCAGCTCTTCACTTATGTAATTGACAAATTTCCAGATCTCCTTCACCTCATTTATACTGACTTCATAGGGTTCATAGACAGGGTTGAGAGAATAAAGCACCAGCCTTCCATCCGTCATCAGCCTGTTTTCTATGATTTTAAATACTATTCCGTCGTTTATCGTAAACACAATGTATGCATTGCCGCTTTTTATTTCGTTCCAGTCCTGAAGGAACTCACCCGTAACCCATGACCCGTCGGGTATCGGCAGCATCGAGTCGCCTTTCAGCTGAAAGGTCCTGTATTTTCTCCTGTCAGAGAGAAAGGGAAGCCTGAATACCGGAAGCTCGCCGATATATTCCGGATCGGCATAGCCGGTTGTATAGCCGGCCTTTGCTTTTTCAGCAACAAGCTCAATGTTTTCCCTGTTCTCTTTATCCACAGTTGTAACCAGCACACGGAGATTGCTTCCCCTGATGTATGCGTCGTAGCCTCGTTCCAGCTCGCCGAGCTGGCTTTCCGACAGCTTTGTCATATCGACCTTCAGCAGGGTGTCAACCGACATGCTGAAATATCCCGAAAAAGACACAAGTATTTCTATTCCGGGCTGAGCCACACCGTTCTCATAACCGCTGAGCGTTGAACGCTTGAGATTTAAGGCAGCGGCAACTTCATCCTGGGTCCTGCCCCGCCTTTTCCGTAAAAATTTTATGTTGGAAGTAAAGTACATATTGTAAAAATGATTATATTGTAATCATACTTTTGATTAATTTTTAATCAAAAGTAAAACATTATTCTGAAACAAGCAAATAATCCGGAAAAAAAAGCCCGGAACAGGTTAAGGTTCATGAGCCGTAGAATGGCAAAACGAGGAATACGGCAAAACCCTTAATCCCGGGCTCTTTAAACCGTATTAACCACTTTGGGATGTTAATTGCCGGCAACATGGAAAGATCGGTTTTGCATCTCGACCTCGACACGTTTTTCGTGTCGGTCGAGAGGCTGAAGAACAGCAGGCTTATCGGAAAGCCTGTGATCATAGGAGGCTTGTCGGACCGCAGTGTTGTTTCGAGCTGCAGCTATGAGGCCCGGAAATACGGGGTCAACTCGGCAATGCCGATGAAAATGGCAAGAAGCCTGTGTCCGGAAGCCATTATGATCCGCGGCGACATGGAAATGTACAGCAGGTATTCAAACATGGTTACCGAAATAATTGCTGAAAAGTCTCCCCTGTATGAAAAATCATCCATCGACGAGCACTATGTCGACCTCACCGGCATGGATCGTTTCTTCGGATGCTGCAAATGGGCGCATGAACTGAGGCAGCGCATAATGAAAGAGACGGGCCTGCCTGTATCGGCAGGTCTCTCAGTGAACAAGACGGTATCCAAGATTGCAGCCGGGGAGGCAAAGCCGAACGGCGAGATTGAAGTGGGCAGGGAGATTGTCTTCCCCTTTCTCGATCCGCTGCCGGTAAGCAGGATCCCCATGGTTGGCCCGAAAACCTGTCATATTCTCCGTTCAATGGGTATCGCAACAATATATACGCTCAGGAACATTCCGGCTGAAATGGTTGAGAAGGTACTGGGGAAAAACGGGATTGAAATATGGAAGAAAGCCAACGGAATTGATCCGTCGCCTGTCATGAGCTTCTCCGAACAAAAATCCATCAGCACGGAGCATACGTTCGAAAAGGACACCACCGACATCGCACGCCTGAATCAGCTGCTTGCGGGCATGGTGGAAAAGATCGCGTATGATCTGAGGAACCAGGAAAAGCTGACGTCGTGCGTCACCGTCAAGATCAGGTATTCAAATTTCGACACCCACACCCTGCAGAAAAGGATACCGTACACCTCTTTCGACCATGTACTCACTGATGTTGCGAAAGAACTGCTTTCAAGGCTTTACCGGCGCAGGATGCTGATAAGACTGATAGGAGTCAGGTTCAGCCATATGGTAAGGGGCGTTCAGCAGCTCAGCATGTTCGACGACACTCCTGAAAAGATCAATCTTTATATGACCATTGACAAGCTCAGAAGGCGTTTCGGGCCTGATACGGTGAGGAGAGCTGCCGGGGTAATGACAATACGGGAAAGGGAGGAAAAAGCCCTTAAACAGCTCGAAAATGCGTTAAATGAACAAAAAATGATGGAGGAGCGCCTGAGAGGCTATGCGATGCACGGATTTTAAGCCCTGAATATGCCGGAACACCAGGCATCCGGCCCCAATGCGGGACAACGCCTGATACCCGTAGCCTCCGGGAACGCCGGATCAATGAAATAAAACAGGAGATATGTACCTGAACTGCCACTCATATTACAGTCTTCGCTACGGTATGATGTCCGTTGAACAGCTTGTGCAGTGCGCCATTGCTGCAAATGCCCCGGCCATTGCCCTCACCGACATAAACAATACCACCGCGATACCCATGTTCGCAGGAGAATGCGCCAGGAACGGCATAAGACCCGTGGCAGGAATAGAATTCAGGGACGGGAATGAGCTCCGGTATATCGGTATAGCCCGGAACAACAAGGGATTACGGGAGTTGAACGAATTCCTCTCAAAAATCAATTCCGAAAAGGCACAGGTCCCTTTTCCGGCACCCGTATTCTCAGAATCATACGTGATCTATCCCCTGAACAAAAGGCCGGGCAGAAAACTGTCGGAAAATGAGAGGATTGGTATAAAACCCCGGGAACTCGGCAGCCTGCTGACCTCTGCCCGTCCCTCCGACAGGAATTCCATGGTACTGCTGCAACCGGTGACTTTCTCCTCGGAAAATGAGATACCAATTCACAGGAGCCTCCGGGCCATCGACAACAATATGCTGCTCAGTCATCTCAATCCGTCACAGTGCGCAGGAGAAGATGAATTTTTCATGGATCCCTCCCGTCTGAAGCAGTTACTTGAGGAGAACAGGTGGATTGCCGGCAACACTGAAAAGCTTCTCGGTGACTGCACGCTCGATTTCGACAGTAAAAGTGTCAAGAACAAGAAAGTCTTTTCAGCCAGCAGATATGATGACAAACTCCTGCTCGAAAAGCTTGCATGGGACGGCATGATCTACAGGTACGGAAAACACAATGCCGAAGCCGCAGAAAGGATCGGGCATGAACTTGAAATCATCGACAAGCTCGGATTCTCTGCATATTTCCTGATTACATGGGATATTGTCAGATATTCAATGTCAAGGGGATTCTACCATGTCGGCCGCGGCAGCGGAGCAAATTCAATCATTGCTTACTGCCTGAAAATAACTAATGTTGATCCCATTGACCTAAACCTTTACTTCGAACGGTTCATAAACCCGAAAAGGAGCTCACCTCCCGACTTTGACATCGATTATTCGTGGAAGGAAAGGGATGAAGTGACAGACTATATCTTCAGGAGATACGGTTACAGTCACACGGCGCTCCTTGGAACAATAAACACTTTCAGGGGCAGGTCGATCGTGCGGGAACTTGGAAAGGTATACGGACTCCCGAAGGAAGAGATCGATTCTCTTGCCGACAACCCCTCGGCTGAAAGCAACCGGAACGAGATCTCGGATTTGATTTTCAGTACCGGGCTGAAAATAGCTGATTTCCCAAACATGAGAAGCATACATGCCGGAGGGATACTGATCTCGGAAGAGCCCATTACCTGCTATACAGCCCTTGACATGCCGCCGAAAGGCTTTCCGACAACCCAGTGGGACATGTACACTGCCGAAGAGATCGGCTTTGAGAAACTCGATATATTGAGCCAACGCGGCATAGGCCATATCCGCGAAAGCGCCGAAATAATAAAGAGAAACCGTGCGATCGATGTTGATGTGCATGCAGTTCACAGGTTCAAAAATGACCCGGGAGTTAAGGAATTGCTTAGAACCGGCGAGACAAAGGGCTGTTTCTATGTCGAAAGCCCTTCAATGAGAGGTCTGCTGCAGAAGCTTAAATGCGATGATTATCCGACGCTTGTGGCTGCAAGCTCGATCATCAGGCCGGGAGTGGCCCGCTCGGGAATGATGAGGGAATATATCTACAGGTTTCACAACCCCGGCAGATTCGAATATATCCATCCCATAATGAAAGAGCAGCTTGAGGAAACATACGGGGTGATGGTATACCAGGAAGACGTGCTCAAGGTATGCCATCATTTTGCCGGCCTTGACCTCTCGGATGCGGACACCCTGAGAAGGGCCATGAGCGGCAAATACAGGTCGAAGGAGGAAATGCAGCGAATAGTAAGCAAGTTCTTCTCCAACTGCCGCGAAAGGGGCTATAGTGAAGAAATAACAAAAGAGGTATGGAGACAGATCGAATCATTTGCAGGCTATTCATTCTCAAAGGCACACTCGGCTTCATATGCCGTGGAAAGCTTCCAGAGCCTGTACCTGAAAGCTCACTTTCCCCTTGAATTCATGGTAGCGGTAATAAACAATTTCGGAGGATTCTACAAAACCTGGGTTTACATACACGAGGCCAAACGCTGGGGAGCGCGTATTCACCCTCCGTGCGTGAACAAAAGCAATTACAAGACAACAATATACGGAAACGATATTTACCTTGGTTTCATCCACATCAACGGCATTGAAGAAAAACTGGCCCGTTCGGTCGAAACAATCAGGAATGACAGCGGATCCTTCAGCGGTCTCAATGATTTCATTTTCAGGGCGAACCCCGAGCTTGAACAGGTTGTCCTGCTGATAAGGTCCGGGGCTTTCAGGTTCACCGGCAAAAAAAAAGCGGTGCTGCTGTGGGAAGCACATATGATGGTAAATAAGGGTGCAGCTGAAAGCACCCGCCAGCTTTTCCCCATGCAGGCAAGGGATTTTGCCCTCCCCGAACTGGCTTCCGATCCCCTCGACGATGCCTACGATGAAATAGAACTCTTCGGATTCCCGGTGTCGCTGAGCTGGTTCGATATGCTTGAGACATCATTCCGCGGTGAGATAAAAGCACGCGAAATGATGAGCCATGTCGGCAAAAGGGTGAGAATGGCAGGCCACCTTGTTACAATAAAATACATAAAAACCAGCAAGGGAGAATGGATGAATTTCGGGTGTTTCATCGACAGCGAAGGCAATTTCTTCGACACCACGCATTTTTCACGATCCCTGGAGAATTATCCTTTCAGGGGCAGCGGAACATACCTTATACTCGGCAAGGTAACGGAAGACTCGGGATTTCCGTCGCTTGAAGCTGAAAAACTGGCAAAGCTCCCGGTAAAACCTGATAAAAGATATTAAACACTAACCCTGTAACTGAATGAATCACATAAGATGACTGGCTTTTATATTCTAATAATCAGTGATAAATGATGTCAGATCATGATCGTCTGCCGGGGCTGTCCCTGAACGGTGAGGCATCCGAAAGCTTTGATATTTTCCTGAATCCCGTTGCCCAGTAATATATGAACACCGGGACAAAAACAGTAAGCAAAACCTGGGATTTGCTCATCAGAAGAAAATCATACAGCCCGTGAAAGAAAAACGGAACAATGAATGCCAGCATCAGTTTCAGGATCCTGTACCTTGAATCAAAACGTGCGAGGCCGAAATAGTATCCCATGGAAATACCAAAGAGTGCATGTGCCGGAACGGCCGTAAATGCCCTCACGAACCCCACGCCCATTCCGCCGCTGAAAACATACAGGATATTCTCGACTGCGGCGAAGCCAAGGGAAATATATACTGCATATATAATCCCGTCGAACTTTTCGTTGAAATTCCTTTCCTGCCAGAAAAAGAAATAAAACGCAAGGTACTTCATCAGTTCTTCGGTAAACCCTGCCACGACAAAGGCCGTATACCCCGCGCTTGCCAACCCTTCCCCGGCCCCGGAAGGCTCTGCAATAAGACCTTCAATAATCACTGCAGGTATTATAGTCAAAGCTCCTGTAAATAAGGCTTTTAATAATACACTTAAGGGTTCTTTTTCATATCTGTCACTATGGTAGATATAAAACGCAATTATCAGAACCGGAGCGAGGGATACAAATATGAGATTCCTGAACAGCATGATTCAAGATATTTTCAGATTTAATTCTGTTCGCTTGTATGCCTGACGGCTTTGATGACCCCCCTGACCGAGGATATCCTTCTGATTATTCCATACAGGACATCGTTATTGGGAACCATTATGCTGAGTGTTCCTTCAAAGATTCCTTCATTCATGCCATAGCTGAAGTTCCTGACGGTAACACTGTAATCTGACAGGATGTCTGCAATTTTGTTGCCTATTCCGATATCTTCCACTCCTGTTATTTTAATAACAGCATGGAATGAGGGGGCTCCTTTTGCCTTGGTCCACCTGGCAATCACTACCCGGTAAGGATAGCGTGAAATGAGGTTATGAGCATTGGGGCATCCAGTCCTGTGTATTTTAATACCTTCGGATATAGTGACAAAACCGAAGATACTGTCGCCGAATACAGGGTTGCAGCATTTGGCAAGTTTATAATCCAATCCCTCAATACTGTCTTCAATTATAAGATAATCCGAGTAGGGCGAACCGGCTGGTTCTTTTTTTTCCTTTTCAGCCGCAGCTTCGTGCGTATGTATGTGTTCAGAATCATCTCCCGGTTTCAGAAGTATTTCCTTTATATGGAGCAGATCAGTCTTGCCCGACTGGATGTTGCAGTAAAGATCCTGGGCCGTTTTCAGGTTATAATGGATGATAAGCCGCTGAATCACGGCATCGCCATAGGTTATCTTCCAGTTCTTCAGGCGGCGCATAAGCATTTCCTTGCCTTCGGCGGCAGCTTTGGTCCTTTCTTCACTCAGAGCCTGCTTAATCTTTGTCTTTGCCTTGCTGGTAACGACAAAGGAGAGCCAGTCCTGCTTCGGTTTCTGGCTTTTTGACCTCAAGACTGAAACATGATCGCCGTTTTGCAGAACATGCCTTATTGTAACATTTTTGCCGTTGACTTTTCCTCCCACGCATGATGCACCCACGGCTGTATGGATATCGAAGGCAAAATCGAGGATTGTTGCTCCTGCGGGGAGCTGCCGCAAATCACCCTTGGGTGTGAAAACAAAAACTTCATCGGTATACAGGCCCGACCGCACCTGGTCGAGAAAAGCCCTGTCCTCCCTATCCGATGATTCAAGTATCTGCCGCATCCTTGTAAGCCATGTATCGAGTCCCCCCTCTCCTTTTATTCCCTTGTATTTGAAATGGGCCGCAAGTCCTTTTTCTGCTATTTCATCCATCCGCCTGGAACGGATCTGTACCTCTACCCACTTTCCCCTCGGGCCAACCACAGTGATATGAAGTGATTCATAACCGTTTGATTTTGGTACTGATATCCAGTCGCGCATACGGCTGGGGTTTGGCTGATACAGATCGGTGACCACGGAATATACTCTCCAGCAGTCGGACTTTTCATTTTCCGGATCACTGTCGACCATGATCCTTACGGCAAAAAGATCAAATACCTCATCAAAATCAACTCCCTGGTTTTTCATTTTGAGCATTATGGAGTGAATTGATTTTGTGCGGCTCTTGATTGTGTATTTTATGCCCAGGCCGTCGAGCTTTTCAGTCAGCGGTGCAGAAAACTCGCGGATGAGCCTGTTTCTCGAAGCTGTTGTCTGTTTCAGCCTGCCTTCGACATAATTGTACTGATCAGGTTCCAGGTATTTGACAGCCAGGTCCTCCAGTTCAGTCTTGATATTATAGTATCCAAGCCTGTGTGCCAGTGGTGCATACAGGAAATATGTCTCTGATGCAAGGGGCAGTTTCTCCTTCTCCGGGACCTTATCGAGGTTACGCATATATTCCAGCCTTTCAACCAGTTTAATCAGTATTACCCTAACATCGTCAGCAAGGCTCAGGAGGAGTTTTCTGAAGTTTTCGGCCTGGTATGATGACTGCATTGAGGTAATCCCGGAAACACGGGCGAAGCCCTGGAGTATTTCCACAACCTTTTTCCCGAACTCTTTCTCAAGCACTGCCCGGTCGGCTTCAAGCCTCCCGTATGAATCATGCAGCAGCGCGGTTATTATGGATGTAAGACCAAGCCCCATCTCCCCGGAAATAATGGTGGCTACCGATAGTGCATGAATAACCTCGGGTTGCCCGGTAAGCATCGTATTTCCCGATGATGCCTTCAGGGCATAGTCGAGCGCCTTTCTTACCTTTCTGACATCATCCTGGGTCAGGGTATTCCCGGCTGTGCGGAGCAATGCCCTGTAAGCCCTGTTTATTCGCTGTGTTTCCGGCATTGGCCTTTGTATAATTCAATTTTGTATCATGAAAGTAATCATTTCCGATGCAATTTAACACCGGGTTAAAAATAAATATTGCCAGCTGGCAGCAATGGTTTTTTCCTGGCTATTTCAGGGGAGAATCGGGTTCACGCGACATTTCATAATAGTATCCCAGGTCGACAAGGGCAGGTATAATTCTCTGGAAAAGAGCCGTAAGCCGGCCGTCCCAGGTAAGGAGCTTGTTTCTTTTCTTCTTTCTTATGCCTTTAAGTATCCACTTTGCCACATAATCCGGCGACTTTAGATTTTCTTCCTTCCTCGGGGATTCTCCCTGTGCGGATCCGTTGGCAAGCAGGGCATTCTTACGTATTTCAGTGGCAGTAAATCCGGGGGCTATGATCATTACATGAAGGCCCTTTTTCAGGTTTTCAATCCTGATGGTTTCCAGAAAACCATGCACTGCAAATTTAGAGGCTGAATAACCGGTTCTTCCCGGCAGGCCGTGAAATCCGGCAACGGAGGATACTCCTACCAGGGATCCCCTGTTTTTTATCAGATACGGCAAGGCGTATCTGGTACAGTAGACTGTACCCCAGAAATTGACATCCATGAGCCTGTGAAGAACCTTAAGGTCAACATCATCAAAAAGGGCACGCATTGAAATGCCTGCATTGTTAATGAGATAATGTACGGTTCCATAGCGGGAAACAGCAAATTCCACCATCCGTCTGCAATCGGCTTCTTTGCTGACATCAGTTTCAATATATGAGGCCTCGCCGCCCCCTGCCTTAATTTCATCCGCAATCGCGGCCATTTTTGCAAGCGACCTGGCAGCCATTACAACCTTGCTCCCTTTCCTGGCAAATTCCCTTGAAGCTGCCTCTCCTATCCCTGAAGAAGCACCGGTTATAATCACTACTTTGTCCCTGAAAATGCTATTGCCCATTTTTCCGGATTTGACATGGTTAGACGATACCAAAAATAATATTTTTTGATTTTTATGGTAATATTTAATAATTTTCAGTTGGAAAAAGAAATTATCTTTTGAAATGTTTCATTTTTTGCTACATTTGCACCTCGAAAAATCAGAATCGATTCAGTAGCTCAGCAGGTAGAGCACATCCCTTTTAAGGATGGGGTCCTGGGTTCGAGCCCCAGCTGGATCACCAGCAGCCGGCAGGCTGCTTTTTTTATTGCGCCCGAACCCGCAAACGCGGCAGGCTGTCTCCTTCGCTAAAATTGCCCACAGGGCAATTTCTTTACGCTCGGAACGGTTCGAGCCCCAGCTGGATCACCAGCAGCCGGCAGGCTGCTTTTTTTATTGCGCCCGAACCCTCCAACTCATTTATCTTCGCAGGTGCCGGAAGCGGCAATGTTCAATATAAAATTCTAATGCTTATTAAAAGAATCAGGACTGCCTCCAATTGAAAACAGGTTATTCCTGCCAAAAACAGACATTCTGCAATATTCCTATTTTTCTGATAGCACGGGGATCTGCCTGTTGATTGATTCTTCAAGCGATATCAGGGTCTCGGTCCTTATCACTCCCGGAATTACCTGGATCTTTTCGGTAAGAATATCACGGAGATGTTCATTGTCGTGTGTATAGACTTTGATGAACAACGAGTAATTGCCTGTTGTATAATGGCACTCGATGATTTCTGATATCTCCCTGAATTTTTTGATAATATCCCGGTAATGGCCCGGATGGTCGAGATAAACTCCGATGAATGCACAGGTTTTAAAGCCAACCAGCACCGGATCAACCTTGAATTCCGAACCTTTTATCACTCCTGACTTGATGAGCCTCTGAACCCTCTGGTGAATTGCAGCACCGGTTACATTACATTCCCTGGCCACTTCAAGGTAAGGAATCCGGGCATTTTTCGTTATAATATCGAGAATCTTCCTGTCGAGATTATCAATCTGAATATTTCCTGTCATTTTCTTGGTATTAGGTTAATGGAGAGTGGAATTACGGTTTCGCTTACTACAAATTTAAAGTAAAAATCCGAGTAAATATATTTTTTAAAACTAAATTCCCTGATTGGTTCGAAATATTCAGCAATATTCTGTTTGACCCGGCTTTCTGGTTTGCGGTAACTGTCAGATACTGTTTATCAGCCCGATGATCTCTTTTATATCTCCGATCTTTTTTTCTTCAAGGTATTTTTCAATTCCCTCGAGAATCCTTACTGAACTGACGGGATCTATAAATGAGGCGGTGCCTACCTGAACTGCTGAAGCGCCCGCAAGAAAGAACTCAATGGCATCTGATGCGTTCATTATACCGCCTATTCCAATAATTGGAACTTTTACGGCCCGCGCACATTGCCATACCATTCTGAGGGCTACAGGTTTAACGGCCGGACCGGAAAGTCCGCCAGTTATCGTTGAAAGGGAAGGCTTCATGGATTCAATGTCAATTGACATTCCGAGAAGGGTATTTATAAGCGAAATCGCATCAGCTCCCTCCTCTTCGGCAATCCGCGCGAAATCTTCAATTCTGGTTACGTTTGGCGAAAGCTTGACAATCAGTGTCCCTGAATATGCTTCACGTACAGCCCGGATAACCTTCCTGGAGGATGCCGGATCGGTGCCAAAAACCATTCCTCCCATTTTGACATTCGGACACGAGATATTCAGTTCGATTGCAGCGATTTTCCCCAGTTTGTCAAATCGTTCGGCAAGTGCTACATAATCTTCGATATAACTACCATTTATATTTGCAATTACATTTGTTTTATAAAGTGATACTTTAGGGTATATATTTCTTTCGAAATAATCCATCCCCTTATTCTGTAATCCGACTGTATTGAGCATGCCCGAAGGCGTTTCAGCCATTCTCGGGTACGGATTGCCTTCCTTTGGCTCGATTGTGGTTCCTTTCAGGATAATCCCTCCCAAGCGGGAAACATCAAAAAAATCTTCAAATTCAGTCCCGTTCCCGAATGTTCCCGAAGCCGTCAGCACCGGATTTTTAAATTTCAGGTTTCCTATTGATATTCCGAGATTTACCATTTCAGATCCTTTGTGTTGAATACCGGTCCGTCCGTACAGGTACACAGGTTTCCCCTGACTGTATCCACAACGCAGCAAAGGCATGCGCCTATACCGCATGCCATGAGGTTCTCGAGTGAGACTTCGCATGCAATGCCGGCATTTCCGCAATGCCTTGCAACCGCTTTCATCATAGGTTCGGGCCCGCAACAATACATCCTGTCAAAAACACTATTCATCAGCACAGGATGGCCGGTGACAAGCCCTTTTACTCCGTCCGATCCATCCTCCGTTGTAAGGTAAACATCTCCAATCTCCTGATAATCCTCATATTCGATTACACGCTTTTTATTGCGAAATCCCAGGAGTATGCCTGGCACAATGCCTGCCTGGGCAATCTTCCTCGCAAGGTAGAGCATAGGAGCTATACCACAGCCGCCACCAACCAGAAGAACCTTTTCGCCTGCAGAAGGTATGGTAAAGGAATTGCCCAGGGGATAAACCAGGTTCAGTGAGTTTCCGGGCCTCAGTCCGGAAAGGGTTTCCGTGCCTTTTCCTGCAATCTGTATGAGCAGCTTGATGGTATTTTCCCTGTAATCGACATCATGAATTGAAAACGGACGCCGGAGAAACGTTTCAGGACTGCCTTCCACCTTCACCTCGGCAAACTGCCCCGGGTTGATGTCGGGAAGAGGGGTGCCGGCAGCAAGTTCCAGAACAAAAAAATCATCGTTAAGCCTTTTGTTCCCACGGATGACAAAATCCTCAATTCGCTTCGGCATAAGCAGGTGTTTGGAACAAAGATAGAAAAGATTATCAAAAATTGTTTTCAAATGAACAGATCAGTCTCCCCCCGGAAAGAATTCTTCAAAACTGTTGTCACCATAAAACCAGACTATCCTCCTTAATCTTTTCCCGGGCGGTTTTTGCCTGTCCCCTTCCGATTCTGCTTTATCATCCTGCTCATCATACAACCGGATATCATCCGCAGCCTGTTTTGCTGCGCCTGCTGGCGCCAATCCGGTTTTATCGTCATCGCCGGGAGGTTCATCGAACAATGACCCGGCAAAATGACCCTTATACATGGATCCCCTACCAAAAAGCAGCCATTCAGTCGAAAGAAATGGATATTTTTCAAGCATCCTGATGACAAAATCAAGACTGGGATTGTTCCTGCCGGAGAGGATGTGTGAAATACCCGATGGCTGAACCCCGATTTCCTCAGCCAGCTGGGCCGATGTTTTATTCTCTTTTTTCAGAAAATCCTGTATTCGTTCCCTTAAAAGCATAGCTACCGGTTTATTACAAATGTAAATAATATTGGGATTACATATCTAATGTTATGTAATTCACAATTGTAATTTTTGAAAGAATCAATGTAACAACGTAAACCGTATTTCCTCAATAACTTGCTGAATAAGGGCTGATATATATTGAATTTTCATAATGTATATCTATAGATTAGCATATATATATTACTGAGTATTTGGCTTATATATAAGAAATAAATTAATTTCTAAAAACCTGATCAGAAATCGTGTGGCTCCATATAAAGAGATACTTCACTTGAATTTATTTAAATAGCTGATTATATTACTTATATATCAAAAGAATATTTTATTGAAGAAAAATTTACATTTGTAATGTCATTAATTGAAGCTTTGTATTTACATCTGTAAGGATCTTATAATTTTTATTGTATTTACAATTGTAATTTCAAGGTTATGTTCGGTCTTATTCTGCTTTTTTACTCTTTGCCCGCTAATTTTGCGATATTTGCGGAATAAATCCGGTCAGTATCCGATTTTGAGCTGCAGGAGAAGTTAAAATTCCGGAAAAATTAATCTGCTTTATAACCTGTTCTCACAAAGTTTCTGTTTCTTTAAGCCGTAATTTTCATATTCATGTCAAAACCCAGGCTGTCTCTCCCGCTCCACTACCAGATTCTCATAATGCTTCTGGCCGGAGGCTTTTTCGGTTATTATTTCACACCCGCAGCAACGTATACGAACTGGATGGGTGATCTTTTTCTCCGGGCCCTCAACATGATCATTGTTCCGCTTATACTTTTGTCGATCACAACAGGGGTTGCAAGTGTCGGCAGCAGTGGAAACCTTGGACGACTTGGATTGAAAACGATGGGATATTATGTATTCTCCACCCTGGCAGCTATTCTCACCGGATTTATCCTTGTAACTGCCATAAAACCCGGCAAAGGTGCCGATCTGGGATTCAAAGCCTCCGTTGAGGGCATTGCCGGTGCATCGGATTCATTTGGCCAGACTCTTGTGAAGATTGTACCCATGAATATTTTCGAAGCACTGGCTCAGGGTCAGATGCTGTCAATAATATTTTTCTCCATTCTGTTCGGTTTCTTAATGACAAAGATTGGCGAAAAGCAGAGGGATACCCTTATGGATGTTTTCAATGCCGCTCTAGCCGTAATAATGAAAATCACTCTTTTTATAATCAGGTTTGCACCGCTTGGCATTTTCAGCATAACAGCCAAGGTGATAGCACAGCAGGTAGAGATGGGGAACAATATCGGTGAGGTTGTCGGAAGACTCGGGCTTTATGTCATTACGGTACTGGCGGGTTTGCTGTTCCATGGGCTGATAACATTGCCTGTCAGTCTAAAACTGTTTGGAAAGGCAAATCCGGTGAAGCATTTCAGAAACATGGCCACGCCGCTACTGACTGCTTTTTCCACCTCGTCATCAAATGCAACCCTGCCGCTCACCATGGAAGCGGTTGAAAACAAGGACGGAGTGTCGAACAAAATAGCCAGCTTCACTCTGCCGTTGGGCGCCACTGTCAACATGAACGGTACCGCGCTTTACGAATGCGTGGCAGTCCTTTTCATTGCACAGGCTTACGGAATAGATCTTAGTTTTGGAAAGCAGCTGATTGTTATCTTTACTGCACTGCTGGCAGCTATCGGTTCAGCGGGCATACCTATGGCCGGACTGGTAATGATGGTGGTGGTGCTCAGGGCTGTGGGCCTGCCCCTTGAGGGTATTGGCCTGATACTGGCGGTTGACAGGATTCTTGATATGTTCAGGACGACAATAAATGTTTTCGGTGATACATGTGCAGCCGTTATTGTGGCCAAATCCGAAGGTGAGCAACTGAACGTCTGATCTTCCTGAATCGAGACTCCTGCACATTGGTAACTGCCTGTGCCTTGTTCACTGAAATGCCTGGTGCAGGGGGAAACCTTCCGGTTATCCTGAATCATTTCAGAAAATGAATGAAATACGTATTTCAGGATTTGAATATAATCCGTATCCTGCATCATTCAATGCCCACAGAAAACTAATATTAAGCGAGGAGCGCTGGGAAAGATACTGGCTTATACCGCCTCCGGCAAGAAAAGTTCCAGTGGGAAATCTCCGGGTATTAAAGGATTCGCCGAAAAAAGCCGTTTCCAGGCTCAGCAGCTCATATTCCCCGTGAATGAACAGGCCCGAGTGTATTCCAAGGGGTACCAGGTTATCAATATCCTGGAGAAACATGAATTCCATATATGTCCTTCCCCCATAAATCATGGTCTTGCCATAATATGGATGCTTGTAATACCTGAAGGTCGGTCCTGCTGCGATATTTAACCTCGGGAGTACCCATATACCTGCCAAAGGAGTGAGTTCAATATCGGTAATAGTCCCAAATGCCAGTCCTATGTTTCCTCCGAAAAACAATCTTTCAGACAGGGGGGGCTTGTCTTTGCTTTTCTCCTGCCCGGAAACCGCAACTGCCGACAAAATGACCAGGAAGAATATTAATCCGGTCTTGCGGATTGCATACAACGGCTTGCAGATTTTATACAGAAACTCCAATTTTAATCATTGAAAAAATAAGGAACAGGAAAAATAAATAAAATATTCTTATCTTGATTAAAATAAGCTGGACAATATAAAAGTCAGTTCCTGTTATTAACTTTCGGGGAGCAATACCTGACGGAAAAGGGAAAATCTGGAATGCCATAAAATATCTCAGGCATCATGCCGGTAACAATTCAAGGCAGCAGCAAACCTGATTCCAATTAAAACCTCATAAAAATGAATATACTCATCAGCGGCGGATCAAAGGGAATAGGAAGAGAAATTGTCAGAATCATGGCAGCTGACAAGGATAACCAGATCCTTGCAACAGGCAGGGATGAACCTGCTCTTAAAGAACTTGCAGATTCATTGCCCCACGGGAACGTATCATACATGGTAATGGATCTGGCAGACATGGCAAGCAGGCTTCCGTCCATAAAAAAGCAGATCCTCAGCCGCTTCAGCAGGATTGACATACTCATAAACTGTGCCGGTTCGCTCACGGTAAAGGATTTTATGGATATAACCGACAGTGAAGCCAGGATGATGATGGAAATAAACTTTTTCGGTCCTGCAGCTTTGATAAAGCTTGTTGTTCCGCTGATGGGCGAAGGGTCGCACATTGTAAATATCTCAAGTATGGGGGGATTCCAGGGAAGTTCCAAATACAGGGGACTGTCGTATTACAGTGCTTCAAAAGCCTCAATTGCCTGTCTCACGGAGTGTCTTGCATCAGAACTCTCTGGTTCGGGGATCAGTGTTAATTGCCTTGCTCTCGGCGCTGTTCAGACCGAAATGTTCGGGACCGAATTTCCCGGCATGAATGCACCTGTAATGCCGGAACAAATGGCCGGATTCATTGCATATTTCGCCGTCAGCGGCAATAAGTTTTTCAACGGGAAAATACTACCGGTTGCAATTGCGGATCCCTAAACATAGGTCTTAATCTCGATTTTTCCTTCCAGTGCCAGCAATCCGTTAAATGCCAGGGCCTTGATTTCATCTTCACCGGGAAATACATAAATTCCTGCGATAAATCCAACCATCTTTTTTATGCGCTGAACATGTTCTTCATGGTAGGCAAGTCCTCCTGTCAGAATGATAGCGTCAACCTGTCCCTCCAATACGGCAGCCATTGCGCCGATGTCCCTGGAGACCTGATAGGCCAGGGCGTCCCTGATAAGGATGGCCTCCTTATCACCCTGATCGGCCCTATCGCACATTTCAATGAAATTGTTTGTCCCCAGGTAAGCCATCATCCCCCCTTTGCCGGTCAGCATCGATTTTATTTCCTGGTGGGAGTATTTCCCGCTGAAGCACAGATCAACAAGCTGTCCCGAAGGAAGGCCGCCCGATCTTTCAGGCGAAAACGAACCGTCGCCGTTAAGAGCATTGTTTACGTCGATCACCCTGCCCTTTCTGTGTGCCCCAACGCTTATCCCTCCGCCCATATGTGCAATGATGAGGTTCATATCCTCATATCTCCGTCCGGCCGATGATGCATATAGTCTTCCCACCGCCTTCTGGTTAAGGGCATGAAAAATCGAGATCCGCTCAATTGCAGGATGGCCCGATATCCTTGCTACCGGCTGAAGCTCGTCGACAACGACGGGATCAACAATGTATGCCTTTGCTCCGGGCAGTGACGATGCAATGTCAGCCGCAATCAGTCCCCCGAGATTACTCGCATGCTCTCCCATTATTCCGGTTTCAAGGTCTCGCCTCATCCTGTCGTTGACCTCATATATACCTGATTCAATTGGTTTAACAAGACCCCCGCGTCCGACTATTGCCCTTATCCTGGTAAAATCAACATTTCTTGCTGTTAATTCTTTAACAATCATATCTTTCCTGAATCGAAGTTGATCCGTGACCTTCCTGTAAGGTTCCAGTTCCATGGGTGTATGTCTCAAGGTCTTTTCAAACAGAAGCCTGTTCTCCTCAAATACTGCAAACTTCGTCGAAGTCGACCCGGGATTTACAGCAAGAATTAATATTTTTTCCATGTCCTGAAGTAATTGTTGACCTGAATGTACAGGCTGGCAGACTCATGCCATGAAACATGCAAGGGCAATGCAGTAGAACTTCGATTTTTCACTTTCGCTGCGCGACATAAGAACCACGGGTTTTTCCGTTCCACGAATCAGGCCTCCCAGCTCACCGCCTGCAAAAAGCATCAGCCCTTTGTAAAACGGATTTGATGATTCCAGAGACGGGAACAGGAGAATATCCGCATCTCCGTCTACAGGTGTTTTAACTCCTTTTATTTCAACGCTTTTTCTGTCGCACGCAAGAAAGATATCCAATGGTCCATCCATTATGCAGGTACTGATCTGACCGGCTGCTGCCATTTTTTTCATTGCCTCGTAATGTGCCGAGCTTTCGAAATGACGGCTGGGTTTTTCCGAGGCCCCGATCAGGGCTATTTTGGGTTTTTCAATACCGAAACGGGAAGTCATTTCAATCGCGTATTCAGCCATTGCGATCTTCTGTTCAAGGCCGGGAAAGGGAATAACGGCCGGATCGGTAATGAAAAGAAGTTTATTGTACGCTGGCAGCTGAAGTGCGCCCACATAACTCAATACAGCCCCCGGAAGCATCAGACCCTTCTCCTTGTCCATGACGGCCTTCAGAAAGTGGGAGGTTCCGGCAAGTCCTTTCATTACTATATCAGCGTCCCCGGTTTTTGCCAGCTTAACGGCATCTGCCGAGGCCGAAACTTCATCGTCCGATTCAATAATCGTGAAATTTTCCGGTTTGATTCCCCATGCCTGACAGTTTTTCAGGATCTCCTTTTTCCTTCCTGTAAGCAATGCCTCTGCGATCCCTTCCTCTACCGCTTTTCTGATGGCAAGGATGGTATTGTCATCATGTGCCCATGCGACTGCAATTCTGTACTTTCTGCCACCCGAAAGCACCTTTGCCACCATCTGGTCAAGTGAGCGTATCATAAGATATTAGTTGCTGGCTGCAGCTGAAAGCAGGATACTGTCGTATTTGGCCTGTTCGGAATCGGACCGGGAAGTCAGAACGATCGGGACCTGCGCACCCAGGATAATCGAGGCCACTTTTGCCCTTGCAAAAAAAACCAGTGATTTGTAAAGCACGTTACCAACCTCAATGTCAGGCATCAGCAGAAGGTCAGTATCTCCGGCAACTTCACTTCTGATACCCTTGTGTTTTGCACTTTCATAGCTTATGGCATTATCAAAGGCCAATGGCCCGTCAATGATGCAGTTTTTGATCTGGTCGCGCTGATTCATTTTAGAAAGAAGGGCTGCATCGAGGGTTGCTTCCATATTCTCATTTACCATTTCAACTGCACCCAGCACAGCCACTTTCGGCATAACATATCCCAGCTTGAGGAGAAATGACACCGAATTGTTTACAATAGCTATTTTATCCTTAAGATTGGGAGCAATATTCATGGCGACATCCGTAACGGCAATCAGCTTGTGGTAAGTCTCAACCTCAAAAAGCGCAATATGCGAAAGGAGATTGCCGGTCCTGAGGCCCCATTCCCGGTTAAGCACACATTTCAGCAGAATTGTTGTCCCAACTTTTCCTTTCATAAGCACATCAGCCTGCTTCCCGTTCAGCATCCTGACCGCCCTTTCAACCGACATTTCGGTGACAGGTTCATGGATTACCTGCAGTCCGTCTATATTATAACCATATTCCATGCAAATATTCTGGATGGCCCGGGCATCACCGATCAGAATGGGTTCTACTATATCATCATGCCAGGCCTGTATTACTGCCCCCAGCGAATGCTGGTCATGTGCAGCGGCAAGCACAAGTTTCTTCCTGGGTTTACCCGAAACAATGCCTTTTAAATCGGAAAGACTTTTCAGAACCATATCATTTTCATTTGTAGGTTTTTTTCATGTGAAAATAAATTCATATACTACTGAGGATTAAGTGGTTCACATAGAACCCGAATGAATTTTATTTTCATGCTTGTTTGTGGTTTTGTACCAAGAGGGTTCATACGGAATGATGCTCAACAATAGACCTGGTGTCGGAGGCAATTACGAATTCCTCGTCGGTTGTAATGCACATGACCTTCACTTTCGATTCGGGTCTGGAAATCACGAAATCCTTTCCTCTCACACCGTCATTAGCCTTGAAATCAAAAAGGATACCCAGGTTTTCCATGTCTGAGCAGATCATTGCCCGCATTTTGTGGTCGTTCTCTCCTATTCCGCCGGTGAATACCAGCAGATCAAGGCCGTTAAGGGCAGCGATATACGATCCTATGTATTTCTTGACCCTGTATGCATACATGTTCAGTGCAAGGATGGCCTTTTCATTTGCTTCTGCTGCTGCAATTTCAAGATCGCGCATATCAGACGACAGCTGTGATATTCCTGCAACACCGCTCTTTTTATTGATTATATTGTTTATTCCGGTTACGTTAAGGTGTTCTTTATCTGCAATGTAGATAAGAACGCCGGGATCTATTTCACCAGTCCTTGTACCCATTATCAGCCCGTCCACGGGTGTAAATCCCATTGAGGTATCGATGGAACGGCCCCACTGTATTGCTGTGATGGAAGCTCCGTTCCCGAGGTGACAGGTAATGATCTTGAGATCCCTGACATCCTTCCCCATCAGGCGGGCTGCCTTGGAAGCAACGAATTTATGGCTGGTGCCATGATAGCCGTACTTCCTTATCTTGTATTTTTCATAATATTCGTAGGGCAATGCGTACATGTATGCATAATCGGGCATCGTCTGGTGAAATGAGGTGTCAAAAACGGCAACCTGGGGGACACCGGGGATAAGTTGTTCGACTGAAAGTATGCCCTTCAGATTGGCGGGATTGTGCAGCGGTGCCAGTTCGCTGTTAAGTTCAATCTGCTTCTTGACCTCGTTGTCAACCAGAATGCTTTCCTTGTAGATTTCCCCTCCATTTACGACCCTGTGGCCTACGGCCTTGATCTGGCCTATATCGGCGATAACACCGTGTCCCGGGTCGGTCAGGGCCTCCATTACCATATTTATGCCTGTGGTATGATCAGGAATGTCATTTGTTACAGTATAGGGTTCTTTCCCGGTAGGTTTATGAGTCAGAACACTGTTACTAAGGCCTATACGTTCAAGCAATCCTTTTGCCAGCATGTTGCAGCCGTTGCTCATATCGAATAACTGGTATTTTATGGAGGAGCTGCCACAATTGAGTACGAGAATGATCATTTTATGTTACTGGAAATATTAAAATTAAATGCAACTACTTTTTACCGGCTGCCTGATTTGCGGTAATGGCAATCATACTGACGATATCACTGACCGAACATCCGCGCGACAGATCGTTTATCGGTGAGGCCATACCCTGCAGGATGGGACCAATGGCTTCGGCTCCTCCCAGGCGCTGAACAAGCTTATAAGCTATGTTTCCGCTTTCCAGGCTGGGAAAAATGAGAACATTGGCCTTACCCGGAATACTGCTTCCGGGAGCCTTCTTTTTCCCTATCTCCTCTACAAGCGCAGCATCAACCTGAAGTTCCCCGTCTATAGTCAGCCCGGGAGCCATCTCCCTGGCTATCCTGGTCGCATTTATCACCTTATCAACCATTTCATGCCTTGCGCTCCCCTTTGTCGAAAAACTGAGCATTGCCACAACAGGTTCAAAGCCGCCGATGGTTCTTGCTGTATGTGCTGTGGCGACAGCAATCTCTGCGAGTTCCTGTGCGGTTGGATCAGGGTGTACGGCCCCGTCGGCAAAAATAAATACTCCATCGGCCCCGAACGACCTGTTGGGATGGATCATCAGAAAGGCTCCCGACACAACCGAAATTCCCGGCGCAGTCTTTACATACTGGAATGCCGGACGAAGCACATCACCCGTTGAGTGCTCAGCACCGGCAACTTCCCCGTCTGCATCGCCGGCCTTTATCATCATCGCGGCAAGATACAGCGGATCCTCTATAAGATCCGATGCTATCCCGGCAGTCACCCCCTTGCCTTTCCTCAGCTCAACCATCATTTTGATGTAATCTTCCTTCCGGTCGTGCGACACCGGGTTTATCATCCTGGCCCTGGAAATGTTCCGAAGACCGGATTTTTCAGCACTTTCCGAAATCTTCGCAGGGTCACCTATCAGGATAATCTGTGCAATCCCCTCTTCAATGACAATATCAGCAGCCTGCAGGGTCCTTTCTTCAAACCCTTCGGGAAGAACGATCCGCATATTGTACTTTCTGGCATTAAGTTTTAGTTTATCAAGCAATTTCATTGTGTATTAATGGTTTAAAAATAATCAAGATCATGCTTTAAATGTACAAAAAAAAAGTCCGATTAAACAAAAACGTAAGTCATGTTTATTGAAATCAGTTTCTTTTTGGCAGAATTCAGGTGAAATGACATGGTTTAGGGAAGGCAGATCAATCCTTTTCTTAAATTAGCGGACTTAAACCTTCATTCTATGACTTTTCTTGGCGAAAGACTGGATCAGCTTAAGGAAATCCTGGAAGGGGAGCTTAGTTATGATATTGTTTCAAGAACCATTTATTCGACAGATGCTTCGGATTACAAGGAAATGCCCCTGGCTGTTGCATGGCCGAAAGGTATCTCCGACCTGAAAAAGATCCTCAGGCTGGCTTCAGAAGAGGGAATTGGGCTCACCATGAGAGCTGCCGGCACTTCACTTGCAGGTCAGGTGGTAAGCTCAGGAATAATAGCTGATGTCTCCCGGCACATGAACAGGATAATTGAGTTCAACAAGGATGAAAAATGGGTCAGGGTGGAGCCCGGGGTGGTGCTGGATGAACTGAATAATTTCCTCAAACCCTCCGGCTTGTTTTTCGCCCCGGAAACATCAACTTCAAACAGGTGCTGCCTGGGAGGAATGGTTGGGAACAATGCGTGCGGCTCACATTCGCTTGTCTACGGGTCAACCCGCGATCATACGATTGAGGTCAGGGCTCTGCTGAGCGATGGCAGTGAAGCTTTGTTCCGTCCTGTTGACAGGAAGGCTTTCAGGGAAAAATGCAAGCTGCCGAACCTCGAGGGAGCTATTTACAGAAACATAAGAGACATTCTTTCAGATGATCACAACAGGAAGGAAATCATTGAGGAATATCCTGACCCGTCAATTCCCAGGCGCAATACCGGATATGCCCTGGATCTGTTGCTCGACTCGGAAATCTTCAATAACGATTCAACAAAGCCGTTCAATTTCTGCAAGCTGCTTGCAGGATCGGAAGGAACACTCGCAATCATCACTGAAATAAAGCTTAACCTGGTACCTTTACCTCCGGGGCACAAAGCCCTGGTATGCGTTCACCACAGGGAAAGGGACGAAGCTCTGCATGCAAACCTGATTGCATTGAGATTCAATCCGGTTGCCGTTGAACTGACTGACGACAGGATCCTTTCACTTACAAAGGATAATCTGAGTCAGAGAGAAAACAGATTTTTTATTGAGGGGGATCCGGGGGCAATAATGATAGTGGAATTTGCCTTCCATTCGGAAGAAGAAACGGATTCTGCCGCAGCAGGGCTTATTAATGCCCTCAGGGCGGCAGGCTACGGGTATTCGTACCCGGTTGTAAAAGGGAATGACATGAAAAAAGTCTGGGCCCTGAGGAAAGCTGGGCTGGGGATACTGGGAAATATGAAGGGAGACCGCAGGCCTGTATCGCTTGTGGAAGACACATCCGTGAAGGTTGAGGACCTTCCTGCCTATATGAGGGAGTTTTCAGAAATGCTTTCCAGCTACGGCAAGGATTCCGTTTACCATGCTCACATTGGCACCGGCGAACTCCATCTGCGGCCGGTACTAAATCTCAAGGATCCGGCCGACGTGGAATTGTTCAGGACAATTGGTCTTGAGACTGCCAGACTTGTAAAGAAATACCGGGGATCGCTGAGCGGTGAACATGGCGACGGTAGGCTGAGGGGTGAATTTATCCCGCTCATGCTGGGGGAACATAATTACGGTATCCTCAGGAGAATCAAGAAATGCTGGGATCCCGGGAATATTCTCAATCCCGGAAAAATAACCGATACTCCATCAATGAATACCAGGCTGAGATATGAGCCGGGTATGGTCACCCGGGAGATTGAAACAATTTATGATTTTTCATCAACTGATGGTATTGTCAGGGCTGCGGAAAAATGCAACGGATCGGCCGACTGCAGGAAATCAGCTGCGATTGGAGGTACAATGTGCCCCAGCTTTATGGCAACAATGGATGAGAAATGCTCAACCAGGGCCAGGGCAAATCTTCTCAGGGAGTTTCTAAGCAGGGAGGATTCCGATCCATGGAACCACAGGGAAGTCCACGATATCCTCGATCTGTGCCTGAGCTGCAAGGGATGTAAATCCGAATGCCCTTCAGGCGTCGATATAGCAAAACTCAAGTCGGAATACCTGCAGCACTGGTACGACAGGCACCATGTCCCATTAAGAACAATTCTGATTGCTTATATTTCAACCTTTAACAGGATCGGATCGTTTATCCCCGGTATATATAATTATTTTCTCAGCAACGGTTTCTTTTCAGGTATTTTCAAGAAAATTACCGGCTTTGCGATGCAAAGATCCATTCCTCTTATATACAAAACCAGCCTCAGAAGGTGGATCCGGCAAAACCTTACAAAAATGAATCCCGATGATGCCAGGGGAACAGTTTGCCTCTTCGTGGACGAGTTTACGAATTACAATGACACTGAAACCGGAATTGCTGCAATCAGGCTGCTGACTGCATTGAAATACAGGGTTGTAACGGTTAATCATGATAACAGCGCAAGAACTTTTATTTCCAAAGGATTATTAAGGAAAGCAAAAAGGATTTCCAGGAAAAACATCAGGATACTGGGAGAAATAATAGATGAAACTCTTCCTCTGATCGGCATTGAACCTTCGGCAATACTGGGATTCCGCGATGAATATCCCGATCTTGCAGGCGATGAGCTGCGGGAAAAAGCGCTCAAAATTGCTGAAAACTGCTACCTGATTGATGAATTTATATACAGGGAATTCAAAGCCGGCAGAATCAGCCGCGGATCTTTTACCAGTAAAGGACTTGAGATACTGCTTCATGCCCACTGCCATCAAAAGGCACTTTCTTCGTCATCCTCCTCAATTGGCATGCTCTCCATTCCTGAAAACTACACCGTCAGGGAAATCCCATCGGGGTGCTGCGGTATGGCAGGTTCATTCGGATATGAAAAAGAGCATTACGAACTGTCGCAGAAGGTGGGAGAACTTATTTTGTTCCCTGAAATAAGGAACAGCGGAATGGACGTGGCAATTGCCGCTCCGGGAACCAGCTGCAGGCATCATATTCAGGACGGGACGGGCAGAAAAGCAAAGCATCCTGTGGAAATACTGCTTGAAGCCTTTATTGAATAAATCCCGGATATCGTCCGGCTGCAATGACATCACGGCTGTATATGCCAACAATACAGAAACCGGCATTTGTCCGACCAGGGAGTTCAGTTTAGATCATAAAATCCGGAGTGTATTTTTCATGACTCCATCGTAAAGACATCACCATCATCCAGAAACGGGAACCTGTTCCTGAATTCCGACAACTTTTCCAATGAGATATCTGCAGAGACAAGACATTCTGAACCCTGCTCACCCGATGCAATTATTTCGCCTTTGGGCCCGATGATCATTGAATCGCCGGAATAACTGATTCCTGTCCCATCAATGCCAATCCTGTTTATCCCGGCCACATAGCACTGATTCTCGATTGCCCTTGCCCTGAGCAGGGTAATCCATGCATCCCTCCTGCTCTGCGGCCAGTTTGCAGAATTGACAAGCAGATCATAGTCCTTTCTGCACCTGGACCAGACCGGGAAACGCAGGTCGTAGCAGACGGTGGGACATATCCTGAACTCCTTGAACTTAAATACGATGCGTTCATTACCCCTGCACAGAAGCTTGTTTTCGTTTGCCGGGCTGAAAAGATGCCTTTTGTCATACTTTCGAATGGTTCCGTCCGGTGAAACAAATAGCCATCGGTTATAATAGCATCCGTTTTCCTGCACGATGAAACTTCCTCCGAGGCCGACATTGAACCTGGCAGCCACATTCAGCAGCCAGTTCGTGGTCAGCGATCCGGGAGGTTCACTAAGGTTGTCAGGATTCATGGAAAATCCGGTATTGAACATCTCAGGGAAAAAGATCATTTCAGTTCCCGCAGGTGCTCCTGAAATCAGGCTTTCAAGCCTTGACAGGTTATCCGTTTTATTTTCCCAGATTATATCTGATTGCAAAAGAGTAAGTTTCATTTCCGGCAGGTGCTTTCAACCAGTTTCGTCCAATGTGACGGGAAAAACAATTGGGATGGGGGTTACATATTAGTGAAAGGGGCCGTAAAGGTCCCGGCATTGAAAAACCGCTGTCACTGAAAGTTTTTACTTTTTCAGGGAAAGATAGTAATCATTGAAAATTGTATTCAGGAGCGGCCTGTAATAGAGCCAGAAAAATCTTCTCGGATCATCCGGTTTGTCAGAGTACAGCAATCCCTTGAGATTACCAAAACCCTTGAGCCTTGACGTGCAATACCATACCCTGTTGGTTGCAAAATCTCCCGAGAAATAATACGTTCTTTGATTAACCGGTTCCTGCACAACCGCAGGAAATTCATTCGGAATCATATTTGAGGAAAGCAGCGTGTCGCCAAGGGCAGTTGTTTCAAAACGAAACCTGGAAATAACATTGTTCTCAAGCGGATCGATGATATCGAACCAGTTTCTGAATACAACAGAAGACGGTACCCCGTACTTCCTGCAATTGGCGGAATCAGTTACTATCCGTGGAAGGGCTTTGGTAAGATGCGTTCCCTCTTCAAGTACCACAATATTCTTCTCGGTAAGCAGGACCAGACCCGGCTTCGTGAAAGTCCAGGGCTTACGGTATTGCTTACGGTACATTGCCGCCAGCCATATAGGAAACCCTTTTGAAGTAGTGTCAAGCTTTTCAAAATAGCATCCGGTCCAGCCTGTAAAGGAAATTCCCAGCTTTTCCTGGGTACGGTATGATTCAAATGCAGCTGTGGGAAAATCGAATGAGTTGTACTCGAGAATTATCAGCTTATTCCTGTTCTTCATTTCATTTATAAGCAGATAATCGGTATTGTTCAGCCCTCCGTATATTTTCCTCGATTTCCTGCTTTTATTAACACCCGCAAACCAATCATTGAAAAAAATCCCGTACGTATCGGCAATATAAAGGGCATCAGACTGTTCGGGGAGAGTCATCATGTCTGAGAGATGATACTCTTTTTTTGTACTGCCCCTTTCCTTCAGCGGTCTGGTCGGTGCAAACCCGTAGTAATCTTTTCTGTAGGAATAGCTTTTCTTCTTGTCTTTCCTTATAAACCTGTCATTTGTAAGTATCCAGACCAATGATTTGTGTTTCAGTCGTTCAAGTGTGGGAACGGTCTTATCGAGTATCACTATGTCAATTGGTTTCTTTTCCTGAAAATACCACCGGACCAAGTTAACCAAAGGCAGAATAAGGATTATTGCCAGGATAATAATTGTTATCAGGAGGGACTTTTTCATAATTTATATCTGACAAAATTCAAATACTCATGTAATCTTAATCTTAGACAGATTTAAGAAATAACTGTTAAATGTATCAATTTATTTTTCACACAGGTAAATATTTTTACTCAAAGTGGAAAAAACCGATAAAATATATTGCCCTAATATCCATAGGCAGAGTTTAATCCGCGCCTGTCGGCACCTGCCTTCAGCCTTCCGTCGGGCATGACCATTATTGCATTTACCCTGCCGAGCGATTCCCTCTCCCTGAGTGTATGCCCGATCTCCTTCAGTTTGTTTTCAGTAAAACGGTCAAATGCCGTCTTTTCGTATTCAATCCGGTCAGGAAGCCATTGATGGTGAAATCTTCCGGCATCAACTGCATTAGCAATATCCATGTCAAAATCCACAACATTTGTAATTACCTGCATAACTGTTGTAGGAATTGTGGATCCACCCGGCGATCCTGCAACCATAAACAGTTTTCCATCCTTTTCGAGTATTACCGGGGTCATTGAACTCAGCATCCTCTTACCTCCCGCAACCGAGTTTACGGAGCCGCCTGAAAGTCCGTAAATATTCGGTGTGCCGGGTTTCAGTGAGAAATCATCCATCTGGTTGTTCATGAGAAATCCTGCACCTCCGATCACTATTCCGCTTCCAAATGTTCCGTTGAGGGTCGTTGTGGCGGCAACTGCCCCACCCATTGGATCAACCACGGAATAGTGGGTAGTCTCCTCAGTCTCATGCCTCAACGGATGACCTGCCCGTATTTCCGACGACGGAGTTGCAGTATCTTCCCTGAAATCTTCCATGCGCTTCCGGAGATAACCCTGATCCAGCAGCCCGGAAACGGGAATTTCAGTGAAGTCGGGATCTCCAAGATATTCTGCCCTGTCGGCGTAAGCCCTTTTTTCTGCTTCAACCAGCAGGTGGATTGAAGCTGATGAATGAAATCCCAGATCTTTCAGTTGAAACGGTTCCACCATCCCAAGGATCTGAAGCAGGATCACGGCTCCGCCTGAGGGAGGTGGTGCTGAAACTATCCTGAATCCCCTGTAAAAACCCTCCACGGGGGCTCGGAAAGCCGCCTGGTATTCAGCAAGATCCTTAAGCCCGATAATACCATTCCCCTTTTCCATCTCTCCGGCAATCAGGCTGGCAGTCTTCCCTGAATAAAATCCTTCCCTCCCGGAATCCCTGATCCTTTCCAGGGTCTCTGCCAATTCGGGTTGTTTTAAGGTATCGCCCGCTTTCCAGGGATCATTTCTTACAAAAGCCGGTAATATACTGTTCCTATCAATAAACTTCTGCCGGAAACCATTCAGGTCAGCCGCCTGTTCATCAGTCAGGGGAAAGCCATTCCTTGCAAGGTCGATGGCAGGCTGGATCACATCCCTGAATGACAGTAAACCATATTTGCCATGGATATTGATCATTCCGTCCACTGTTCCGGGTACCCCCGAGGCAAGGCGGGTGTCGGTGCTCAGGCCGGGCACAACGGATCCTTCCGGATCGAGAAACATGTCCCTGTGTGCTTTCAGGGGAGCCTTCTCCCTGTAATCTACCATATCAGTCCTCCCTGACGGATCGCGGTAGATCATGAATCCTCCCCCTCCTATATTTCCGGCTTCCGGGTAACAAACAGCCAGTGCAAATTCAATGGCCACTGCAGCATCAACCGCATTTCCACCCTTCCGGAGTATTTCAACCCCTATCCGCGAACTTTCTGAATGCGCGGACACTACCATTCCGCTGTCGGCGATGATATTCCGGCCTTCCCGGTTAATCAGAACCTGCGGGGTGCTACTGCCCTTGCATCCCCAGAAAAGGACCAGGGAAAACAACGGAATTATTCTCTTGATCATCATGTACTTAAAATAAATCCTGATAGCTGAAATCCAATATCAGGTGCAGGCATGCAAAAATAGCAAAATAAATCCGCCAATGTATGACCGGGAATATTGTTGATTCATCTGTTCGTTGTTTTTACTAATTTTGGGCAGATAAAGAACAGTAATGCTGGCAAATCAACCTCTTGCCGAAAGGCTGCGGCCAAGGGACCTGGATGATTTCTGCGGACAGGATCATCTGCTGGGCAAAAATGCCGTGCTCCGGAGGCTGATTGATTCGGGAAATATACCCTCCCTGATCCTCTGGGGCCCCCCGGGTGTAGGAAAAACAACCCTTGCCACAATTATTGCGAACAACCTGAAACGTCCCTTCTTTCACCTGAGTGCAGTACATTCCGGCGTTAAGGATGTGAGAGAAACCATTGATAAGGCCAGGAAGCAGCAGTTTTTCAGTCAACCCAATCCGATTTTATTTATAGATGAGATCCATCGTTTCAGCAAGTCTCAGCAGGATTCGCTTCTGGGGGCAGTGGAACAGGGAATAATAACCCTGATAGGTGCAACAACTGAGAACCCCTCCTTTGAAGTTATTTCTCCATTGCTTTCGCGGTGCCAGGTCTATGTTATGAACCCCCTCAGCGAATCCGAACTGACCTCGCTTCTGAACAGGGCACTCAAAAAAGATCATTATCTTTCAGGATATGACATTGAAATCAGGGAAAATGAAGCTTTGCTGAGGATTTCTGGCGGTGATGCCAGGAAGCTGTTCAATGCCCTTGAACTGGTAGTGTCATCCGAAACCAATGAAACCGGGTCGGAAAAAATCATAATTGACAACGAGAAGGTACTTCGTCATGTCCAGAGGAATATAGCCCTCTATGACAAGAACGGAGAGCAGCATTACGATATAATATCAGCATTTATAAAATCGATGAGGGGCAGTGACCCGAATGCTTCGGTTTACTGGCTCGCAAGGATGGTTGAGGGAGGTGAGGATCCGAAATTCATAGCAAGACGGATGCTGATACTGGCAGCCGAAGACATAGGCCTTGCCAATCCCAACGCGCTGCTGCTTGCCCAGGCATGCTTTGATGCCGTAAATGTCATAGGATGGCCCGAATCGAGGATCATCCTGTCTGAAACAGCCATTTACCTTGCATCATCTCCCAAAAGCAATGCATCATACATGGCAATTGAAAAAGCTACGGAGGCTGTAAACGAAAAGGGAGATCTGCCGGTTCCATTGCATCTGAGAAATGCACCTACAAAGCTCATGAAGGATCTCGGTTATCATAAGGATTACAAATACGCTCATGCCTACGAAGGCAACTTTGTCAGGGATAACTATCTCCCCGAGGGGCTGGAAGGAACCAGGTTTTACGATCCCGGATCATCACCAAAGGAGGCGGAAATAAGAAAACGGCTTGAGAATTTATGGAAGGACACCTATGATTATGACAAATGAAAATCAGGCCTTCTGAGATTTTTCCTTTATTTCAGTATACTGCCTCCGGGTGAATAAATCAGAACCGTCACATCGATAAAACATATATCTGCAATCAGCAGATTTAAAATTTCAGAGTTTAATTTTATTACCTTTGGCGTTTCAGGAAATCCTGAAAAAAAAATATGCAAGGATGAAAACCGGTATTGATATCCCGCTGCTGAAACATGGTGATTCAGGCAATTTCCTCCTGATCGCGGGACCGTGTGTAGTGGAAGGAAAAGAAATTGTAATGCGGATTGCAGATCACCTTGTGAATTTGTCAGTTAAATACAGGATCCCCTTTGTTTTCAAATCTTCGTACAGGAAAGCGAACAGGTCGAGGATCGATTCCTTTTCAGGCATCGGCGACATCAGGGCACTGGAAATACTTGCGGAAGTAAGGCACAGGTTCTCGGTGCCGGTAATAACCGACATTCATAATCCTGAAGAAGCCGCGATGGCAGCAGAATATGTTGACATCCTGCAGATACCTGCGTTTCTGTGCCGGCAGACTGATCTTCTGACAGCGGCGGCAAGAACGGGAAAATGGATAAATATAAAGAAAGGACAGTTCCTTTCAGGGTCTTCAATGAAGCATGCGGTTGACAAGGTAAAGGATTCGGGAAATGAAAGGATCATGCTAACCGACCGGGGCAACATGTTCGGCTACCACGACCTCGTGGTTGATTTCAGGAATATTCCTGTCATGAAGGCGCTCGGTGTACCGGTTATAATGGACATCACTCATTCGCTCCAGCAGCCGAATCAGGAATCGGGTGTTTCGGGAGGCATGCCGGAAATGATCGAAACCATGGGAAAAGCTGCCATTAGCGTGGGAGCCGACGGAATTTTTATAGAAACCCACCCCGATCCCGCCAATGCCAGATCTGATGGTGCCAACATGCTTCCAATGAATAAAATGGAAGATCTGCTCATCAAACTTACAGCCCTCAGGAATACCGTAAATAATTTTTAAACACAAAATAATTTTTAAACACAAATACCAACTGCAAATGAAAAGACTGCTTCTGACCTATGTCCTGCTCACTGCTGTTACCCTGCTTTCAGCCCAGTCGATCGAAGAAATTGTGAAGAACTTCGCCATCGCCAACAAATTCGATAAGATCTCCGGCTATCAGACTATAAAGATTATGGGAAAGGCGACAATGATGGGGATGGAAATGCCGATAGTCCTTTATATGAAAAATCCGAATAAGCTGAGATCCGTTGCAACAATAGGCGGCCAGGAGATGATCCAGGTTTTTGACGGTGAAAAAGGCTGGGTTATCAATCCGATGACAGGTTCCAGAACACCTGTGGAGCTTGGACAGGAGGAGATCAGCCAAATGATGAGAAGCAGCGTTTTTCAGAATTACCTCGATAATTATCTGAGAAACAACATGCTGAAACTTGAAGGAACTGAAAATGTCAATGGCAGGCCGGTTTTCAAAATCAAAGCCACCATAGAAGGAGGAAATGTCATCAGGTTTTTTATTGACAGGAACAATTACCAGCTTGTCAAAACCGTAGCAGATGTTAAACAGGGAGGCGTTCCGGTTTCGCTCGAATCATTTTTCACCGACTATACTGAAACGAATGGTTTTATTCTTCCCATGACCACAACCACATCTGTAGCCGGCATGGAGTTTGTTTACAAATACACGGATGTGAAGGTGAATGAGCCGATGGATGATTCAATATTCAGACTGAAATAAAAACAGCCTGCCTGTAAGCCGGATTCTGTGCCGGTCAGACTATCTGCAAAAGATTATTTAACCGGATTCCATCATTTATCTGGTCCGGCCATTGCTGACCGGATCGTACGACCCACCCCCCGGCATCGGACGAGCAATCCTTATGGCCGGTATACATGGTCTTTCAACCCATAAGGTGTACGGCTATTGATGTCACCATCAATACCGGTGAGCCTTTACCTCACCTTTTCACCCGTTCCCGGTATTTCGGTTGTCACCTTAACCCCGGGTGGTTATTTTCTGTTACACCTGATATACCCTCACGGATATCTTTCTGTTAGAAAGTATGGTGCTCTGTGTTGCCCGGACTTTCCTTTCCCCGCCTAAACGGCATGAACCGGATTCGGGGAACGATGGAACGGCAGACTGTACTGCAAAGTTAATAAACTCCCTTACATAGAACAAATATGATATTTGCTTAATTTTGAGCCCGGAAAAACCAGCATGGCAGTAGTTGACAGGTGCAAATGAATAAAGGAACAGCGATGGAAGATAATACGGACAAAAAGATACCTTACTCTGTTAGTCCGGGACTGTCAATAAGCGACTATGATTACTCATTGCCCGAAGATAGAATTGCACAGTATCCGGTGAAGGAAAGAGACTGTTCAAGGCTGCTTGTTTACAGGGACGGTAAAATATCATCCGGTGTTTTCCGCAATATCGTGAATTTTCTGCCTGCCGGCAGCCTGCTGGTATTCAACAATACCCGTGTTATAAGGGCCAGGCTTTTATTCAGGAAGGAAAGCGGGGCGCTTATTGAAATACTGTGCCTTGAACCATTAATCCCGGAGAGCTATGAACTCTCGTTCAGTTCAAGGAATCATGTCGAATGGAAATGTATCATAGGAAATCTGAAGAAATGGAAGAAGGGCAATATAACCCTTTCATTTGTCCGTCAGGGAAAAAGCCACGTGTTGACCGCAGAAAAATTAGATTCACTGGGAGATGCATGGAGAGTCAGGTTTTCCTGGGATGCAGGTGACTTGAGTTTCGGGGAAGTAATCGAATCCGCCGGACATATTCCCCTCCCTCCCTATATAAGAAGGCATGACGAGGAAAGCGACAACAAGGACTACCAGACAGTGTATTCGCGGGTAAAGGGATCAGTCGCAGCACCGACAGCAGGCCTGCATTTCTCCGAAAAAGTACTTGAAAGTCTGTCGTCTAATAATATTAATAAGACAGAGCTTACCCTTCATGTGGGGGCTGGAACTTTCAGGCCCGTAAATTCTGACAGGCTTGATGATCATGAAATGCATTGCGAAAACTTTTTTGTCCCCCTTGATACCATTAAAAGACTGAGGAGCAACCTTGGTAAAATAATATCAGTCGGCACAACTTCACTCCGAACCCTGGAAAGCATATACTGGGCAGGTGTTCAGATCCTTGAAAAACGCCATTCGGGTAACGGCAGATTCATTGTCAGCCAGTGGGAACATCTCAAGGATAGTCCTGACATCACGGCGGAAGCCTCGCTTGAAGCTGTTGCACAGTATATGATAAGGAATAATATCGAATGCCTGAACGGATCAACAAGCCTGATTATCGTTCCGGGATACAGGTTCAGGATGATCGAGGGCCTGATAACGAACTTTCATCAGCCCAGAAGCACTCTTCTGCTCCTGGTGTCAGCATGGGCAGGCAATGACTGGAAGAAAATCTACGGGTATGCACTGGAAAATAATTTCAGGTTTTTAAGCTACGGTGACAGCTCCCTGCTTTTCAAACCATCATGTCAGGATTGAGATTCAGATACTTGTTGTTAAGAAATACCGTGTTTTTTTTTGAATCTATTCTGATAATTCGTTTATTTGAACTCTAAATATTCAGATAATATGGATAATAACAGATTGATGGAGCAGATAAATACCATTTTCGGCGCATTTATGGTATTCTTTTATCTGGGTGTAGGGTCATATTTTCTTTTTTTTATGAAACAAACCAGTTTTGACAGGGCCCTGCTCGTGATAATTGGAACGACTTTCATTTTTTACGGGGTTTACAGGGCATTCAGAACATACAGGAAGATCATTGAATTGTTTTTCAGGTCAAAATAATGATAAAAAGGAGTGGCCGGGGAATGATAAGTGGCATATACTTTGCAGTAATTCAGTAAATGATGTTTTGACAACAACTGAAATTTTATGCAAATAAAAAAAGATGGAACATTTTCAAAAAATTATTAATATTGCCGTTCTGAAAAACCATTCTAAGGATACAATCAAAGTGAGGAATTTGCAACCAGGGTATTTAGCGTCAACCGGGTTAATACTGTTTGCCGGAATCCTCATCGCATTAACCTCCTGCCGGAGCGGCAGCTGGACGGCAACCGATGAGACCCCCACAAGGGGAAACATCAGTATTGTCGTTGATGAATCTTTTCAGCCCCTGATTGATAGCGAAATATATACGTTTACCTCTCTTTACAGGAATGCAAAAGTAACACCGAAATACAAGCCCGAATACGATGTCGTTAACGATTTCATGAATGATTCTGTAAAAGTGATGGTGACAACCAGGCCCCTTACCGAAAATCAGATCCAGTACCTAAGAGATACCCTTGTTGTTGCCAGGACAACCCGGTTCGCCCATGATGCCCTTGCACTCATTACAAACCTGGAAAATACAGATACATTAATAAATTATGAAACCGTAAGGGATATTTTCAAGGGCAGGATTTCCAGCTGGAAGGAGATCAACCCGAAATCGAAGCTTTCCGGGATCAGGGTTATTTTTGACAATAACAAATCGGGTAATATTCGTTACTTCAGGGAACTGTTCCAGATAGAAGGAAACCTTGGACCCAATTTCTTTGCAGTAAACAATAATCCTGAAGTCATTGATTTTGTATCAAGGAACAAGGATGCACTCGGGATCATAAGTGCAAACTGGATCAGTGACAGGAATGATTCGCTGAGTATGAGTTTCATCAGGAAAATTCATGTCCTGGCAATTTCACAACAGTTTGTCAATGACGGCTCATACTACAGGCCTTACCAGGGATCGATTTTTGACAAGTCCTACCCCTTTGTAAGGGAGGTTTATCTCATTTCAAGGGAAACATTTGCCGGACTGGGAACCGGATTCATACAGTGGGCAACAGGTGAACAGGGACAGAGGATTGTTCTGAAATCAGGGCTTGTACCGGCCACAATGCCGATTAGACTGGTTCAGATCAGAAACTAAAACAGGACATAAAAAATCAAATTCATTAAATAAAAAGAATACAACCAACTAATCAATCAATTGAATAAGTAAAAATGATAAACTACAGAATTATGAAACGACTTGTTTTAAATCCGGTTGGTTTGACGGCTGGCCTTTTACTGGTTCTGCTTGTAAATAATCTCGGTGCGCAGGATCTTGCATCCGCAATCAAGCTTACAAGAAGCGAGCAGTACGACAAGGCTGATGCAATTTATAAGGAATTAACACAGAAGGAGCCATCAAACAGCAAAAATTATTTTTATCACGGAGAAAACTATCTGCTCGAATATTTTGCTGACACAATATCAAATTCCCTGGTCGTTGCCACAAAGGCAGCACAGGATTCATACCAGAAAGGAGTGGATGCAAATCCCAACGATCCGTTAAACTATGTTGGCCTGGCCAAAGTGGCAAATTATCTGGGTGATGAGGCGAAGGCTGAAGAACTGAGGGCAAAAGCCCGGAGTTTTTTACTTCCCTACAAGAACCTGAAAAAAATCAATCCCCCGGCAAAGGAATACGCTTTTGCCCTGGCAAAGATCGCAGAATCATACATTAAGGATAATTCGGTTGATACAGCCAAAGCTCTGCCGTTTATCAGGCAGGCTCTAAGGATCGATAACAAGAATGCCGATATCTATCTGATTGCCGGTGATATATATATGCTTGTCAATGACGGGTCCAATGCAATCAGAAATTATAACCAGGCCCAGTTTGCCGATCCCACATCATCAACCGCAAACATGAAAATCGGGTATGTGTATGTCAAGGGACGCGCCCTTCAGTCAGCCATCCCCTATTTCGAAGAAGCAATAAGCCTGAACCAGGATTATGCCCCGGCATACCGTGAACTCGGTCAGCTTTACTGGAGAGCCGGCAGGCTGGAACAGTCAAAAGCCAATTTCAAGAAATACCTTGACCTGACTGCAGGCAATATACCGGCCAAAATCAGGTATGTAAACTCGCTTTTTTACGCAGGCGATTATGATGAAGTGATCAAGAATGTTGAGGAAATTCTGCGTGTTGACAATTCCAGGGCATATATGAACCGTCTTGCCGGCTATTCATCATTTGAAAAGGAAAATCCTGATTACGACAAGGCTCTTTCATATATGGAAAAGCTTTTCGAAACAGTAAGGCCCGAATATATCCTTCAGAAAGATTATCATTACATGGCCAGGATCCTTCTGAAAAAGAATCAGAATTACACCAAGAACCTGGATGAGCTGAACAGCCTGAAACTCCAGCTCGACAGGGATAAATCGAGGTTCAATGCCGCTCCGGCATCAGAAAAGGCCAAATACAAGGCCTCTGTGGATGAACTTACCGGAAAAATATCCAAGCTTGAAGCCGAAACATCCAAAGCTGCTGCAGAAATCAACAAGGCATTTGCCGAATACAACAAAGCCTTTGAATTTGAACGCAAAAACGATGCTGGCAGTGCTTACTCTTCAAAGGAAAGGGCACTTCTCAGTGAAATGGCTGTTAATTATTATACGTACAGAAAATATGACGATGCCGCCAAAACCTGGGCAAAACTCATAGACCCGGATAAAGCAAACAATCTCGCCGATTACATGCAGGTGGGAAGGGCATTTTACACCGGGGAAAATTACAAGTCGGCCGATTCGGTTTTCAATATCGTGATTAAGAAAGATCCCAACTATCTGCCTGCATATGTCTACATTGCCAGGGTTTATTCAAGGATGGATCCTGACACGAAGCTGGGGCTTGCCAGGCCGAAGTTTGAAAAAATGCTTGCCATTGCCGAAAAGGATTCGGTGAAAAATGCAGGTGAAATGGTTGAGGCCCTCACCTATCTCGGCTATTTCAATATGGAAAACGGCAACTATACCAAGGCAAAGGATTATTACGACAGGATGATGAACATTGATCCGGACAACAAGGAATACAGGATCAGGGGGCTGAATGGACACGGAAGTCTTGAAACAAAGGCGGCAGGGCAGGAAAAAACACTGGAAGGCAAGCTTGCATTTCTTGCAAAAGCAGCCGAATCATATGAAAAAATCCTGGCGCTCGATCCTTCAAATGCATCTGCCAAAAGTACTCTCAAATGGGTTCAGGATTATCAGGCATCTGTAAAGAAAGGAATCAATCCCAATGAAATAAAAGGAGTTGTGACAAACCAGGCAGGTCAGCCGATAGCATATGCCTCAATCAGGGTAAAGGATACGGCTGCGGAGAATCTCACCAATGCCAAGGGTGAGTACAAGTTTGAAATTCCGCAGGGATCGGAGATACTCATAATCAGTGCCCAGGGATACAAGACCAAAGAGGTTGAGATCACCAAGTCCAGGGTATACAACGTCAAACTTGACCAGTAAGCAAATGACTTGTGTTATGACTTTAGCCGGACATGCTACTACAAGAAAAAGACAAGGTCACTGCTTCGTTAAATTTTTATTAGCCGGAAGATGTTTTTTGTGTCAAACTATTGATAATATCCTTAAAATTGTTTAAATTGATAATATTTACTAAAGTAGTTGGTAAAAAAAAATGAAAATAACTATATTTGCAGATCGCAAAAAATTTTAACCTAACCAAAATCGATAAAAATGAGTAAACAAGGAAGTTCGTTCAAAGATGCTCTGCAGAACATTTTTGCAGTAAGTGCCATTTTAATAGCTTTTATCGTAAGCTATTTGCTGTTCGTGAATATAATGGGCAACCCGGTTAACTTCGAAGGCGGCAATCCGAAAGGACATGCCCTGGAAGGAAACTATCTTGGAATCATTTACAAGGGTGGCTTCATTGTACCCATACTTATGACATGTGTTCTGACACTGGTCATTTTCGTTTTCGAAAGACTGATTACACTTTCAAGAGCAAAAGGAAAAGGCAGACTGAATTCTTTCGTGAAGAAACTTCAGGATCTGCTCGAGAATGACAAGATCGAAGAAGCTGTTGAAGCATGCGACAAACAGAAAGGGTCGCTGGCAAATGTCATGAAAGCAGGTCTGATCAGATACAGGGATCTGCAGGCAGACAAGGAACTGGAAAGGGATCAGAAGATCCTCTCCATCCAGAAATCATTCGAAGAAGCTACAGCTCTTGAGCTCCCGATGCTTTCAAGGAACATGGTGATATTCTCCACCCTTGCCTCCATTTCAGTGTTGATCGGGCTGATCGGAACGGTTCTCGGAATGATCAGGGCCTTCGCTGCCCTTGCCCAGTCAGGTGCACCAGATGCTCTTGCCCTTTCACAGGGTATTTCCGAAGCGCTTGTGAACACTGCATTCGGTATCACAGGTTCAACCCTGTCAATTCTTGCATTTAACTATTTTTCATCGTATATTGACGCATATACCTTCAAAATTGATGAAGCAGGTTTCAGTCTGACGCAGAATTTCGCTGCTTCACTGAAAAGCAGGTAAAATGTATCTTTTGGTTTAATATCAAATAACTGAAAAAATGCCAAAGATCAAAATACCACATAAGTCGCCCAGGATCGACATGACCCCGATGGTGGACACATTCGCTGTCATACTTATTTTCCTTATGCTGACAGCTACCATGAGTTCACCTGAACCGGCCACTGTTGATACGCCTTTTTCAATATCAGAGAAACCAACTCCTGATTTCAATGCAATGACATTCCTGATATCAGCTGACGGAAAAGTCTTCATGAATTTCGATAACGGACCTGATACCCTCTTGAAATACAGGCCAAAAGTTCTGGCTGAAATGGGTAAGAGATACGGAATCGAGTTCACGGAAAAGCAGCTCAGGGAGTTTCAGATGTATCCTTCCTCCATGGGCGTCCGCATAGAAAATATGCAGGCATTCCTTGATGCCAAGGATGCTGCCGAGCGGAAGGTATATCAGGAAGGGATTCCAATGGATTCCACCAACAATCAGCTTGCCATGTGGATCCAGTACGCCCGTACGGTAAATCCCAACATCCAGGCCTGTATCAGGGGAGACTCAAAAGTTGAATTTCCGAAGGTCAAGAGGGTCCTCGACATACTCCAGGACCTGAATGTGAAGAGGTTTAGTCTGGTTACCAGTCTCGAAGCTGCAAAAATTAACCTGGAAGAAATACAACAGTGATATGGCAGAAATAATTCAAGCGGAAAAAGGCGGCGGGAAGAAAAGGGCAAAGAGAATTCTCCCGCACATGGACATGACCCCCATGGTCGACCTGATGATGTTGCTAATTACCTTTTTTATGCTCACAACTTCAATGAGCAAAGCGAAGGTTATGGATATTACCCTGCCCGACAAGGTAATAGATCCTGAAAAGCAACAGGCTCCCAAAATCTCGGCCAGTCGTACACTGAACATAATTCTCGGACCGGAAAACAGATTATTCTGGTACCCGGGCGGGGTAAAGCCGGAAGAATATAACAATCTTCCTCCATTGATGGAAACCAATTTCAGCGCCGATGGAATTCGTAAGCTGCTCCTTGACAGGAACAGGGCCCTGTTTAAAAAAATCAATGATTTCAACCAACAGGTGATAAGAGGTGAAATCAGAATAACGCAGGACTCCGTACAAGGTGCAATAAGACAATTGAAGAACGTGGACGACACAGGCCCGATTGTACTTATAAAAGCTTATAAGGAAGCTAACTACGGGAATTTTGTCGATATTCTCGACGAGATGAATATCTGTGGAATTGCCCGGTATACGTTTGTTGACATTGCATGGTATGAAGAAAAGATGGTTGAAGCCGCTGTTGCAAGAGGCTCTTCGCCAGCCGCAACTTCATCCAATTAACCCGTAAACCTTGACTGATATGGCAAAAGAAAAAATTATTGCGCCTCCTTTCGATGATATCGTCTTCGAAAATAGGAATAAGGAATACGGTGCTTACAGGCTGAGAAAGAAATACAAACGCAATGTAATTATCTCAATGCTGATTGCAGTGATCATTTTCAGCACTGCAATAATCATTCCCTACCTGAATGCCAAGGCAGCGGAAAGCAGGGCAAGAGCCCGGGCTGAAAGAGAAGTGGAAATTAAAATGGAGAACCTGGATCAGCCCACAGAACAGGTTGCCCCGCCGCCCCCCCCGCCGCCGCCGCCCCAGGAGGCAGTTCAGCAGTCGAGATACGTACCCCCTGTTGTTGTTGACTCTGTCAAACCTGAAGAGGCAGCTCAGCTGATGACTGCCGACCAGGCACAGGTTGAAGTAAGGGATGAAGAGGTTATTGAATTTGTTCAGGAGGTAAAGGAAGAAGTCAAGGAAGAGGAACCCGAAGCAGAACCTTTCGTTGTTGTGGAGGAAATGCCCATGTTCCCGGGAGGTGATGCCGCACTTCTCCAGTTTATTGCCGAACACACTCAGTATCCTGAGGTAGCAAAGGAAAATAACATTCAGGGCAAAGTCATTGTCAGGTTCTGTGTTACCTCAAAAGGTACCGTTGACAGGGTTTCTGTTCTTAAGGGCGTAGACCCTGAGCTTGATAAAGAAGCTATGAGAGTTGTAACAACACTTCCACCGTTTAAACCAGGCAAACAGGGCGGAATTCCTGTGCCTGTGTGGTACATGGTACCAATAAACTTTACTCTTAAATAAATAAATTCCGATTATAAAGAAAAGCCGTTTCAAAATAAAATGAAACGGCTTTTTGTATTATAAGGCCTGCCTTTCAAACCACCAAATAACCGCTATCCGGGCCATGCCTGTTCCATATCACCGGAACCTCTGAGCCTTTTTAAGTTCCCTCTTCAGGAGGGCCGCAAACATTTCAATATCTTCCCCTGTCGTATCCCAGCTGGTCATAAGCCGGTATTCGCCGATGCTTTCGTTCCATGGATAAAAGAAATATGATCTGCTCAGTTTTTCAGCCAGGTCACGCGGCATGACAACAAACACGCCGTTAGCTTCGGTTGGCTGTGTAATCCTTAATTCACTGAATTCACTTATTTTCCGGGCAAGAAGCCCTGCCATCGAATTGGAATGCGAAGCACACGTTTTCCAGAGATCATTTCTGAAATATGCAATATACTGGGCAGAAATGAATCTCATTTTGGATGCAAGCTGCATCCCCTGTTTCCTGATATACCTGAACTCTCCCGAAAGACCCTTCCTCAGGAAGCATACCGCTTCCCCATACATCATTCCGTTCTTCGTTCCTCCGAAAGAAAGCACATCAACTCCCGAATCAGTCGTAAAGGCCCTGAAAGACAGGCCAAGTGAAACGGCCGCATTGGCGATCCTTGCACCGTCCATGTGAAGAAACATCCCGTTGGCATGGAGATAGTCTGCAAGCTTCCTGATTTCTGACGGAGTATATACAGTGCCCATTTCAGTGGTCTGGGAAATTGAAACAACCCCCGGCTGCGAATGATGCTCAAAATCAAATCCGCGCATATGCTTCTCAACCATCCGGGGAGTTAATTTTCCGTCGGGGGAATCAACTGTCAGAATTTTGCAGCCTATGAATTTTTCAGGAGCTCCGCATTCATCTTCTTCAATATGAGCCGATGAAGCCGTTATAACAGAATTCCACGACCTTGCAACACTACTGAGTCCCAAAACATTGGCAGCCGTGCCGTTAAAAACAAAGTAGGTCTCGCTTTCATCGCCAAGCATCTCCCTGAACAAGGCTCGGGCTTTCTCAGTATATTCATCCGAACCGTACCCGATTACGTGTCCCTCGTTTATCCTGCATAGCTCTGCCAGAATTTCAGGATGAACTCCTGAATTATTATCACTTGCGAATCCCCTCATGTATTTTAATCCTCGATTGTTCCAGCATTAATTTACCCACATCAGAATGTTAACCAATTATATAAGGCAAGCAGGATATACCGGTTTCCGCCCGGCATAGACAACTGTTTTCCGGCATTCGGAGCATTGCAATTCCTAGTCGGAAGAAAGGGGGTTCATGCAGCCCTGCGCCCGATTCTTTCTGACAGATTTAACCGTCAGCTGTACCGGGATCCTTCTTTTTCCTGGCCAGGAACAACATAACCAGGCCAAAAACAAGCATGAAGAGGCCCATTATAATATTGACATTCACTCCAAGCGATCTGAGGTACATTTCACTGTTTGAATGTGTGCTCAACCCGAAAACAGTTATCAAGACTCCCAGAATGGTGAACATCAGTCCTATTGGTATTCTTATATCAACCATTTTTATTTCCTCCTACCAGAACATTATACTTAAAATTATGCAAATCACGGCTACAATGACAGCCAGCCCTGCAGGGCGCTGATACCATGGAACATTCTCTTCCTTCAGCCTTGGAGTAAGAGAATAAACCAGGCCCCTTAAATCGTCTTCAGTTTTGATTTGTCGTGTCACGAGCGACAAAAACACTGTGATCAGGGTAGCAGAACTGAAAGCGATGATTGCCGTCCAGAAATTTTGAGCCATTTCAACCGGGTAAGTGTGAACAACTCCCAGCCAGCCTCCTTTAACAAGCGTAGTAGCACCTTCGGGAACAGTCAGCCCGTGATGCAGCAAGGCCAGCAGAAATCCCGACAGGAGTCCGATAAATGCAGCATGGCCCGTAGTTCGTCTCCAGAACATTCCAAGAAAAATAACTGCAAACAGCGGGGCATTGATCATTGAGAATATTGTCTGAAGAAAGTCCATAATGTTTCCGAACTTGGTTGCAATATAGGCTGCGGCAATACTCAACAGCACTCCAAAAATGGTAGCAACCCTGCCCACATTCAGATAATGCTTGCCGTCAGCCTCCTCATTTCCAGTTGGCCTTCTTATATAGCTCTGGTATATGTCATAGGTCCAAACGGTATTAAATGCAGATACATTTCCCGCCATTCCCGACATGAAGGATGCAAGCAGTGCAGTAATACCAAGGCCAAGGACACCTGCAGGCAGGTATTGCCGGAGAAGCATGATTATTGTGTAATCATATATGGGTTTTCCGCCGGCATCAAGAGGCATGACAAAATTCTTTGAAGGATCCTTCCAGAGGGCCAATGAAATGATCCCCGGTACAATTATCAGGAACGGAATGAACATTTTAGGAATTGCACCGATCAAAGGAACCTTCCTCGATGCTGTAACCGATTCTGCCGCGAAGGCCCTCTGCACGATAAGGAAGTTGGTACACCAGTAACCGAATGACAGGACAAATCCCAGACCGAATAAAATACCGAACCATTCGACGCCCAGGGGGTTGGATGTTGCATGACCCGAGTATTTCCAGGTTGTCGTCCAGGCATCGGCAGCATATCCCATATCGGTTGAAATGGGTGCCAGGCTCTCCTTGAGTCCCGCCCATCCGCCAACATCCTTAAGGCTCAGGAAAACAAGCGGAAGCAATCCGATCACAATAATGAAGAACTGAAGTACCTCGTTGTAGATTGCAGATGACAATCCTCCGAGATATGTATAGCCCAGCACAATAAGTGCCGACACCCAAAGGCTGATATTGAAATCCCATCCCAGTACCTTTTCCATAAGGATTGCCAGTGCATACATTGAAATTCCGGAAGCCAGGATGGTCATCACAGCAAACAGGATGGCATTCAGTCCCCTGGTTTTTTCATCATACCGCAGCTTCAGAAACTCCGGTACAGAGCGGGCCTTTGATCCGTAATAGAACGGCATCATGAACACAGCCAGGAAGATCATTGCGGGAATTGCACCGATCCAGTAAAAATGAGTGGTAAGCATGCCGTATTTCATCCCTGAACCCGTCATACCCATAACCTCCAGGGCTCCAAGATTGGTTGATATGAAGGCCAGCCCGGCCACCCATGCAGGAATTGATCGCCCTGCCTCAAGAAACGCATTTGCGTTTTTCATGTATTTTCGCAGGAACCATCCTATTCCAAGAACAAAAACAAAATAGATTAACATTATCAGATAATCTATCCAGCTCAAATCTAGTTTCTCAAGCATGACAAACGGAATTAAGTTTTTTTCAAACAAAAATTTTTTTCGATCAGGATGTTAAATGACTTTATCATTCCGAGTAAAAATACTTATTAAGATCGGGATTTCAATGAAGGACATTAATTTTTCCGGCATCAATAAAGAAATCTGTTGATTTCTTCAAGGTTACAATCAACACCAGCAATAAGCCCCGCTTCCGGATCCGTTGTTTTTTGAAATGCATTTAGTTAAATATATTTGCATAAATTTTATTTTGAAGACCAGGTACTTTATATACGTCGCTTTCAACGGCTCACGCTACCATGGCTGGCAGGTGCAGCCAAATTCAACCTCCGTCCAGAAGATACTCAATGATGCCCTGAGTCATGTGCTCAGGGAAAAAATATGCACTACCGGGGCAGGCAGAACCGATGCAGGAGTCAATGCCTTTGCCTTCTGTGCGCATTTTGACTGTTCCGTTCCCGACCTGAGCCTGCGCGAAAACACCATATTCAGGCTCAACAGGATCCTTCCGGCTGACATTGCCGTGCTGTCAATAAAAAGAACTGCTTCTGATGCCCATGCACGCTACAGCGCCATATCCAGAACATACAGGTATTACATTTCAAGAAAAAAGGATCCTTTCAGCGAACAATTCCGATGGTATGTTTATGGCAATCTTGATATATGCGAAATGAACAAGGCTGCAAAAATCCTGCTTTCACATACCGACTTCACAAGTTTCAGCCGGCTTCATTCGGGCAATAAAACCAACATCTGCAAAATCATGTCCGCATCATGGAAAATTGAAAATGATCAACTGATATTCACCATAGTGGCTGACAGGTTCTTAAGGAATATGGTACGCGCGATTGTGGGTACCATGGTAAATGTCGGCAGAGGTAAGATAACTGCCGGACAGTTTGAAGAAATAATCATTGCAAAAGACAGGGCCAGGGCAGGAATGACAGCTCCTGCACGGGGATTGTTCCTGGCAGGCATAGAATATCCGGAAGAGTTGTTTCAGGTGGAATGAACTAATTGTTAACCCGGTAAATAATTAAATTTCTATCAACAGAATACAGACATTCAACAATTTATTAACCGTTTTACAACATTGGAAATAATTGAATACTTTCGTCGTTTGATATGAAAAACCAACATTAAAAATTGAATTCCCTATGATATTAAGTCTTTATGATTCATTATTGCAGAACACCGTGACATCAGGACAGGTTACAACCATTCTCGACCTCCTGATGAAAGGCGGCATAATCATGATACCCATTATACTGCTTTCACTGATCAGTGTTTACATCTTTATCGAAAGGTACGTATATATAAAAAGATCATCTTTTATTGACAAGGGACTTGTACCTGCCATTCTCACTGAGCTCAGGGAGGGGAACATGGACAATGCTGTGATCCGTGCCAGGAATGTTCAGGCCTCGGTAGGCAGAATACTTGAAAGCGGACTTGATAAATTCGGCAAACCGGTAAGTGATGTCGAAAGAAATCTTGAAACAACCATTAACCTGGAAATCACAAAAATGGAAAACTATACCGGTTATCTTGGCATAATTGCCGGAATTGCCCCCATGCTGGGTTTCATTGGCACCATTTCCGGGGTAATAAAAATCTTTTATAATATTTCCCTTGCCGACAACATCAGTATCGGTATCATTGCAGGAGGGCTCTACCAGAAAATGATCTGCAGCGGGGCAGGACTGATTGTGGGCGTTCTTGCATATGCCGCCTACCATTATCTGCAAATGAAGATCGACAGATACACAATAAGGCTCCAGGAATCACTTGTACAGTTCTTAAAGGCATTTTAAAATGAATATCAGGAGAAACAAGCATTTCAAACCCGAAGTATCAACATCCTCGCTGAACGATATAATGTTCTTTCTGCTTCTTTTCTTTCTGATAGTGTCCACCCTTGCTAATCCGAATGTCATAAAGGTGCTTCTGCCTACCTCCAGGTCGGCCCAGAACATCAATAAACAACAGATAAACCTGACTGTAACAGCGGACAAAAGATATTACATAAATCAGAAGGAAATCCTGTTTCAGCAGCTGGAGCAGGAACTGAGGGAACAGACAGCCAGCCTAGAAGGCCCAACCGTTATCCTGCGGTTTGCCAGAAGCCTTAATATCCAGGATCTTATTGATGTTATGGAACTGGGTGTAAGATTAAATATCAAAATGGTACTGGCAACCGATAAGGCAGGTAACCAGTTGTAATCATCTGAAGACATGTCAGGAGCAATACCGGGCAAAATGCCTCCCGGTACACCAGAATCAGCATCCCTGAGTGTAAGGACGCCCTTTCTTTCATCCCTATAAAACCGAAACCCTGGGATAAAGCTGGTGATATTTATCACATAATTTTAATTTCTGATTTTTTCAGATTCAAGCAAAGAAATTCTATTTTTGGCCTGCTTTCTAAGGGAACCTAACTCTGATCTCATGAGCAACGAATGGCTTGTTTTATTTTTCCTGGTTGGGGCAATATTTGTTGGCCTGGTACTGATTCTCTCAGGAATAATTGCTCCAAGATCCGTCAACCCGCAGAAATTTGAACCCTATGAATCCGGTATTCCGACAAAGGGGGTCACCTGGCTCCAGTTCAATGTCGGATATTATCTTTTTGCCATTCTTTTTCTTGTGTTTGATGTTGAAACTGTATTGGTTTTTCCGTGGGCCGTGGTTATGAAAGAAGTTGGACTGACGGCCTTCATAGAAATAGTAATATTTTTCCTTATACTGGGCCTGGGATTACTCTATGCCTGGAAAAAAGATGCACTTGTATGGGAATAAAAGGCATGAGGAACGAGGATTTCAAGGATAATGAAAGCCTTGATCTTTTACGTGAATCAGGGGCGAACATCTTATTAACCTCAATAGATGATGTCATCAACTGGGGAAGAAAAAACTCGCTATGGCCCCTGACATTTGCGACCAGCTGCTGCGGAATAGAAATGATGGCAACCGGGGCTCCCCGGCATGATTTTGCCAGGTTTGGCATGGAAGTGTATCGTGCAAGCCCGAGACAGGCAGATGTAATTGTAGTGGCAGGCACAATTGTCAACAAGATGGCTCCCGTACTCAGGAGGCTGTATGATCAGATGTCGGAGCCCAAGTATGTTGTTGCAATGGGAGCCTGTGCCATTTCCGGCGGACCTTTCTTCCTGAATTCCTATTCTGTCGTAAAAGGAGTGGAACATGTTATCCCGGTGGATGTTTATGTACCCGGCTGCCCTCCCAGGCCGGAGGCGCTGCTGTACGGAATGCTTCAGCTCCAGCGGAAAATCGAAACCGAGACAATAAGATCGAGGAAAAAGCGCAGCGCATCACACAGCGAAAAAAAGTCGCAATAAACAACAGAAGAGATGTCAGCAGATAACTTTAACCTTGAGGAATCCATAAGATCATTTGACGGGGATGCCATTGTAACCGAGGGCAAACAGTTTACCGAAATAACGGTTCATCCCGAAAAGCTTATGGCGCTGGCGATGTTTCTCAGGGATAATTCCGAAATGGGCTTTGATTTTCCTGCCTGCGTGTCGGGGGTAGATTACGGGAATGACCTGGGTGTGGTGTATCACCTCCGATCAACAAAACATAACCGGACAATAGTTGTCAAAACAAGGGTATCCGACAGGCAGAATCCGGTAGTGGAATCTGTTACTCCGATCTGGCCGGGAGCAGAATACCATGAACGGGAAATATTCGACCTTTTCGGTATCAGATTCACCAATCATCCCGACCTAAGAAGATTATTCCTCGACAACTCTGACGGTTACCCCCTGAGAAAGGATTATTCCGACGATGTAAATATTGTCACCAAGTAAACATGGAGGAACACTTAAAAAATTCCGTTACCGACGGACAGGAGGAATATGTTCTGAATATAGGACCCCAGCACCCGTCAACCCACGGGGTGCTTCGCCTAGTTGCATCACTCAGGGGAGAGATCGTTACCAATATCGAACCTCATATAGGCTATATTCACAGGGGCATTGAAAAAATGTGCGAAAGCCTGACCTATCCCCAGATCATTCATCTTACCGACAGGATGGATTATCTGTCGGCACATATAAACAATGAGGCCGTCTGCCTGAATGTTGAAAAAGCACTGGAAATCGATATTCCCGACAGGATCAAGGTAATACGGACCATCATGGCTGAACTCACAAGGATCCAGTCACATCAGCTTTTCTGGGCCACCTTCGGGATGGACCTCGGAGGGCTCACATGCTTTTTCTATGGCCTCCGCGACCGTGAAAAAGTGCTTGACATTTTCGAGGAAACCTGCGGAGGACGCATGATAGTAAGTTATAACTGCCCGGGAGGGCTGATGCATGACATACATCCCGGTTTTCAGAAAAGGGTTAAGGAGTTCATTGAATATTTCAGGAAAACCTTGCCGGAATATGACCAGTTGCTGACCGGAAATGTAATATTCAGGGAAAGGACCATGGGAATAGGTAAGCTCACCCTCGGGGAAGCGATAGCCCATGGCATCACCGGACCAACAGCAAGGGCCTCGGGGTTTTCATGTGATGTAAGGAAAAAGGAACCTTACAGTGCATACGACAGGATCAAATTCAATGAGGTCCTTTTCACCGAGGGAGATACCTATCACAGATACCTGGTAAGAATGGATGAAATGAGACAGTCGATGGATATTATTGAACAGCTCATTGACAATATACCGGAAGGACCGTATGCAGTTAAGATGAAACCAATAATCAGACTGCCTGAAGGAGAGTATTATCAAAGAGTTGAGACCGCCCGCGGGGAACTTGGAGTGTATATTATCAGCGACGGCAACAAGAATCCGTACAGGGTCAAATTCCGTTCTCCGAATTTTGTGAATCTTTCCGTGCTTAATATGTTATCCAAAGGATTCAAGATAGCTGACCTTATTGCCATAAGCGGTTCTCTTGACCTTATAATACCTGACATTGACAGATAATCCATGCCGGGGCAGCAAGAATGCTTAAGGCTGCAAAAAATGAAGTATTATGCCATTTGACATTTATGATTTTACATCACTGACACAATGGATCGATACCAGTCTTAACGACCGGCTATCACCTTTCTGGGCGGTTGTTGCCGAGATGGCCATTGTCGGCCTGCTGATCCTTGTCTTTTATGCCCTGATCGGATTGTTTCTCGTGTATGCCGAAAGAAAGGTTTGTGCATTCATGCAGAACCGGCTCGGACCAAACAGGGTTGGACCGTTCGGAATTTTCCAGACCGTTGCCGACCTCATTAAACTGCTTCTGGTTGAACTCGTACCAATAAGGAATGCCGACAAATTCCTCTTCAATGTTGCCCCTTTCATTGTGATAATTGCCTCATTCATGGCGATTTCCGCCATCCCGTTTGCAAAAGGCCTGCATGCGATCGATCTTAATATTGGCGTTTTTTATGTAATAGCCGTATCGGCACTTGGTGTTATCGGGGTACTGCTGGCCGGCTGGTCGAGCAACAATAAGTATTCGCTTATCGGGGCAATGCGAAGCGGAGCCCAGATTGTAAGCTATGAACTGTCGGTAGGACTATCCCTAATCACCGTCATCATTCTTGCCGGTACCATGCAATTGTCTGAAATAGTCCAGGCACAGTCAACCGGATGGTTCATTTTCAGAGGACATATTCCTGCATTCATCGCATTCGTTATTTTCCTGATTGCAAGCACCGCCGAGACAAACCGCGGACCTTTCGACCTGGCTGAAGCAGAATCTGAACTTACGGCAGGCTTCCATACTGAATATTCGGGTATAAAATTCGCATTTTTCTTTCTCGCAGAATACATGAACATGTTCATTGTTGCATCCATTGCCGCAACGGTATTCCTCGGAGGATGGATGCCCTTTCATATCGGCAGCTGGGAAGCTTTCAACCATGTCATGGATTTCATTCCCCCCTTTATCTGGTATTTAATGAAAACATTCTTCATTATATTCCTGATGATGTGGTTCAAATGGACTTTCCCAAGGCTCCGGATCGATCAGCTGCTTACCCTGGAATGGAAGTATCTGCTTCCCATAAATCTTGTGAATGTGGTTTTTATGGCCTTCATTGTGCTTATGGGATGGCATTTTTAATGAACTGATAACTGAAAGAAGGGTCAGAATGAGAAGTATTGTCAAATATATAAGTGAGGTTCTCAGCGGTGTATGGTCGCTGCTGAAAGGAATGAAGGTAACGGGTTCCTATTTCTTCCGGCCTTCTGCCATAGTGACACAGAAATACCCTGAGAACCGGAAGGATCTCGTGATGTTCGAAAGGTTCAAGGGCGAAGTTATAATGCCCCATAATGAAAATAACGAGCACAGGTGTACCGGATGCGGTATCTGCGAGATTAACTGCCCGAACGGAACAATCGAAGTTATCACGAAGACTATCATTACTCCTGAAGGAAAGAAAAAAAGAGCCATCGACAAACATATATACCGGCTCAGCATGTGTTCTTTCTGTGCACTGTGCGTAAAAACCTGCCCTTCGAATGCACTCGCCTTTTCACAGGAATTTGAGCATGCGGTATTCGACAGGAGCAAACTGATCAAAATATCCAACAAACCGGGATCACAATTAATGAAAGGAGTTGAGTAATGACCCTGAATCAGCTGATGTTTATATTATTCGCCTCAATTATCGTTGTATTCTCCATCCTCACGGTTACCAGCAGAAGGATACTCAGGGCAGCGGTTTACCTGCTATTTGTTCTGATTTCCACCGCGGGCCTTTATTTTATGCTGAATTACGCATTTCTGGCCGCCGTACAGCTCACTTTGTACGCCGGAGGTATTGTGGTACTGATAATTTTTTCGATTCTTCTGACGAGCCATATCAGCCTTAAATTCGAACCCGTGGAATGGAAGAAATCCTTGTTCTCGGCCCTGGCTGCAATCGCCGGTGCCCTTATCACGATAATTACCATTCTCGATTTCACTTTCTCAGCAACAAATGAAGCTGCCAGGGAAGTCAATATGAGGCTGGTAGGAGAATCGCTCCTCTCGGTAGGCAGCGATGGATATATTTTGCCTTTCGAGGTTATTTCCGTTCTCCTGCTTGCAGCAATGGTTGCAGCAATAATTATTGCAAAAAAAGGGGGCCCCAAAAGCACAGATACTCAGACATCCAATTATCAATAAAATGAATGCAGGAATTCCATTAAGCTATTTTCTGATCCTGGCTGCAGTAATGTTTTTTACAGGCATATACGGGTTCCTTAACCGGAGAAACCTGATCACCATCCTCATGTCGGTGGAGCTGATACTTAATTCAGTCAACATAAATTTCCTTGCACTGAACAGATACCTGTTCCCTCATAAGCTTGAAGGGTTCTTTTTCAGCCTTTTTATAATTACAGTTGCCGCGGCAGAAGCAGCAGTGGCTATAGCGCTGATAATAAACATATACCGAAGGTTCACCACTATCAATGTGGAGGATGTCAACATAATGAAATACTGATAAAACAAAGCAGGCACTCCTATGACAGATTTCAATTATACCTTGTGGATATTTCTGATTCCCTTCCTTGTATTCATCCTGCTTGGCCTGGCAGGACACAGGCTCAAAGCCCGGATATCCGGCCTTCTGGGAACCGCTGCACTGGGAGTAGTTACGGTGCTTTCATACATAACGGCATATTTTTATTATTTCCGGACTGCCGGAATAAATGATGTATTCCGGAAAATAACCGTCTTTGATTCAACATGGCTCCATTTTACTGACACACTTGAAATAAAAATGGGAATCCTGCTCGATCCCATTTCGGTGATGATGCTTATTGTCATCTCTACCGTGTCGCTGATGGTCCATATTTACAGTCTCGGTTACATGAAGGGGGAAAAGGGATTTGAACGCTATTATTCATTTCTTTCATTGTTTGCCTTCTCAATGATGGGCCTGGTTGTTGCTACCAACATCTTTCAGATGTACATTTTCTGGGAGCTTGTCGGCATTTCATCATATCTTCTCATAGGCTTCTACTATCAGAAACCTGAAGCGGTCAGAGCCTCAAAGAAAGCCTTTATTGTGACCCGTTTCGCCGATCTCGGATTCCTGATAGGAATCCTCCTTCTTTCCTTCAACACCCGGACATTTGATTTCTCAGTGCTTACCGATCCGCAGGGCACCGCGATCGCCCACAGCAGCGGTATCAGCTTCCTGGGTCTTTCGGTAACAACATGGTCGATGATACTTGTCTACCTGGGCGGGGTAGGTAAATCAGCAATGTTTCCCTTTCATATCTGGCTTCCTGATGCCATGGAAGGTCCGACACCGGTTTCGGCCCTTATTCACGCAGCCACAATGGTTGTCGCAGGCGTTTACCTGGTTGCCAGAATGTTCCCGGTTTACTTCTTTGCAGCTCCTGCCGCCCTGGAAATAGTTGCCTGGATAGGAGCATTTTCATCCCTTTTTGCCGCCATCATTGCCTGTACCCAGACTGATATTAAAAGGGTGCTGGCCTATTCCACAATCTCGCAAATAGGTTATATGATGCTTGCACTCGGGGTTTCAGGATACGGCGGCCATGACGGACTGGGATTCATGGCATCGATGTTCCATCTTTTCACCCATGCAATGTTCAAGGCATTGCTGTTCCTGTGTGCAGGGGCTATAATCCATGCTGTTCACAGCAACTTCATGACCGATATGGGGGGATTGAGAAAGTATCTTCCTCTGACGCATTTAACCTTCCTTATCGCCTGCCTCGCGATTTCAGGAATTCCGCCCTTTTCAGGTTTTTTCAGCAAGGATGAAATACTGGCAGCCGCATTTCACCATAACAAAGTACTGTTCTTTATTGAATATGCGGTAGCAGGGATCACGGCTTTTTACATGTTCAGGCTTTATTTCACGGTTTTCAGGGGAGAAGACAGACATTATCACACAGTTCCCCATGAAGCACCGCCCACCATGACCATCCCCCTAATAATACTTGCAACGGCAGCAGCTTTTTCAGGTTTCATTCCTTTCAGTAAACTGGTCACCTCCGACGGAAAAGCCTTTCAGACGCATATTGAATGGGGCATTGCCATTCCTTCGGTGCTGATAGCCACCACCGGCATTGGAACAGCCTATGTAATGTATGTCAGGAATCCTTCTTTGCCCGGTCGCATCATTTCAATTTTCAAACACTCATACAAACTGGCGTTGAATAAATTCTATATCGACGAAATGTATCTTTTTATAACCAAAAAGATCATATTCAGATATATCTCCGAACCGGTCGCATGGTTCGACAGGCATATTGTTGACAGAACAATGAATGCACTGGCAATAGTGACCCAGGTTGTTTCATTCAGAATAAGGGAATTTCAATCGGGTCAGCTGCAGAAATATGCTTTCTTCTTTATTTCCGGAACAATACTCCTTGCCCTGACATTAATATATCTTTTGCACTAGAATAAGTATTTACATACACTATGAATATACTGTCGCTGTTTGTTTTGATTCCGCTCCTCACAATCGCCGGAATAGTAATGGTAAAGGATATACGCCATGTTAAAGTGGTTTCGGGGATTGGGACGGGCATCCAGCTGATCATGTCGGCCATATTGACCTTCCTTTATATTCAGGCACGTCAGTCGGGTGACACCTCGGAAATGCTGTTTGTAAAGGACCTTGTATGGTTCAGGAGCCTGAATATCCATTTTGCGGTAGGGGTTGACGGTGTTTCGGTTGCCATGATCGCATTGACCTCCATCGTGGTTTTTTCGGGAGTTTTTGCTTCATGGGAAATGGATTATCTTACCAGGGAGTTTTTTATATCCCTTATTCTGCTTGCCACCGGAGTTTTTGGATTCTTCATTTCCCTGGACCTGTTTACAATGTTCCTTTTTTACGAACTTGCCGTCATTCCGATGTATCTGCTGATAGGCATCTGGGGAAGCGGCCCGAAAGAGTATTCTGCAATGAAGCTCACGCTGATGCTGATGGGTGCATCGGCCCTGCTGCTTGTGGGGATCCTGGGAATATACTTCAATTCTGCTCCTGAAGGGGGAAATCTGTCATTCAACATCATCGAGATTTCACGTACAACAATACCCATGAAAGCACAGTACATATTTTTCCCGCTGACATTCATAGGGTTTGGTGTCCTGGGAGCACTGTTTCCCTTTCACACATGGTCGCCCGACGGTCATTCATCGGCTCCCACCGCCGTTTCCATGCTTCATGCGGGAGTACTTATGAAACTCGGCGGATACGGGGCATTCAGGGTGGCCATTTTTCTGATGCCTGAAGCAGCCAGGGAATTATCATGGATCTTTATCATCCTAACAACCATTAGCGTGGTTTATGGAGCTTTCGGCGCAATAGTGCAGAAGGATCTCAAATATATCAATGCCTACTCATCTGTGAGTCATTGCGGACTGGTCCTTTTTGCAATACTGATGATGAACCATACGGCCATGAACGGAGCGGTGATCCAGATGATATCACACGGTCTGATGACAGCCCTGTTCTTTGCCCTGATAGGCATGATCTATGGTCGCACGCATACAAGGATGATTAATGAGATGGGAGGACTGATGAAGGTAATACCTTTTCTGTCGGTATGTTACGTCATTGCCGGCCTGGCTTCCCTGGGTCTTCCGGGATTAAGCGGATTCGTTGCCGAAATGACAATCTTCGTCGGGGCATTTCAGCATCCCGATACTTTTCACAGGGTAGCCACAATAATTGCTGTAAGCTCAATTGTAATTACTGCGGTTTATATCCTCAGGGTTATCGCCATTCTCCTGCTCGGACCATCAGAAAAGAACAGCTACGAACTGTTTTCCGATGCCAGGTGGTATGAGAGATTATCGACGGTAACCCTAATTGTATTCATTGCTTTTATCGGCCTGTTGCCCTTCCTGCTTACGTCCATGACCGGCGCCAGCCTGCAGCCATTTATGAACAAAATACTGGGGATGAATATATTCTGAGATTCCGGCTGTCAATAAAAAAGATCAATGAATTGAAATCAACAAACACTTACAGATCACTGATATGAGCATTGGAGATTTTGCGATTATGAGGCATGAATTGCTTTTGACTGCTGTCATACTCGTCGTTCTGGCTGCTGAAATTTTCTCCCCTTCCGGAAAAAGGAAATCAACAGGTACAATTGCAATTGCAGCCTTCGCATTTATCACCGTTGCAGGTTTCCTCCCCTCCCCTGCAGGCACTCTTTTCGGCAACATGTACATAGCTGACAAGACAAGGCTGATAATGAAAAACATACTGAACATCGGCGCTCTGCTTGTTCTCATCCAGTCGGTGACCTGGCTAGGGAGAGACGAAAACCGCGACAGGGTGAGTGAGTATTTCATCCTTCTCATATCCACACTCACCGGTATGAACTTCATGATCTCGGCAGGGCATTTTCTTATGTTCTATATAGGTCTTGAACTTGCCACAATACCGTTAACCGCCCTCGCAGCTTATGAAAGATACAGCAATAAGTCGGCCGAGGCCGGGATCAAGCTCATCCTGATATCGGCTCTTTCGTCGGGAGTATTGCTTTACGGTCTGGCCATGTTGTACGGAACAACCGGAACGTTGTATTTTGAAGAGGCTGCACACCTGCTGAAGAACAACAACCTTCAGACCCTGGGTTTCATATTTTTCTTTTCAGGTATGGCCTTTAAAATTTCCATAGTTCCATTCCACCTCTGGACAGCAGACGTATATGAAGGAGCTCCCGTCAGTATAACATCGTATCTTTCCGTAATTTCAAAAGGAGCTGCAGTATTCATTTTCATTATTGTCCTCTTCACCGTGTTCCCGGTAATTATGGCCTCATGGCAGAAGGCAATTTATGCCACATCAGTACTAACCATGACCATAGGCAATCTTTTTGCCATAAGGCAGCAGAACCTCAAAAGATTTCTGGCATTTTCATCCATCTCCCAGGCCGGATACATCTTTCTTGGAATTATCGGGGGAAACGCTGCCGGCATGGCATCTGTCATTTATTACATACTGGTATACATTTTTTCAAATCTTGGTGCATTCGGCGCTGTCGCAGCAATCTCAAACGCCAGCGGCAGAGAGGATCTGAAGGATTACAACGGACTTTACAGGACCAATCCGGGAGTGAGCCTGATCATGACCCTGGCCCTGTTTTCCCTTGCCGGGATCCCGCCCGTGGCCGGCTTCTTCGGAAAATTCTTCCTCTTCGCCGCTGCTGCCGAGAAAGGTTACTATCTGCTGGTTACGATTGCGGTGCTTAATACAATTATCTCACTTTATTATTATCTTCTGGTTGTCAAGGCAATGTTTATAAATGCAAATGAGAACCCCGTTGAAAGCTTTAAAAGTGATATCCCAACTAAACTGGCCCTGGGGATATGTACGGCCGGCATATTCTTAACCGGATTCGCCAGTCCCGTTTATGAAGCGATAAGGAATTTAAGCTTTGGCATCTGAATAAATATGAAACCAGTCATGGGCATAAACAATGCAAAACATGTAATAGGAGAAATAAATGGTGTGAGGTGCACCATTATAGAAACATCGGCTAGCGGTGAACGAGCCTTATTCCTGCGCCAGCTCCTGGAATTCAATAACCTGGAAGTGGTTGAATCGGTGAATCCGCCCTCATCGGAAGATGAAGAACCCACATACAGCATTGGCGTCACTGATATTGTTTTCAATCCTGTTTTTGCCATTTACGAATGCCTCCTCAAAATACCCGGAGGCGGTTATGTAACTCCGGGCTACTGGCTTCAGGAATGTACTGATTGCGATAACAGGTACTGGCTGAGGAAAAAGGACCAGTGACCCGTGAGGTGTTTTGAATTTATAGAATCATGTCAGATTAAAAATAAGATCCCCGATCAATCAGAATGCCGGGTCATTCCATATCTCCCAGGATCTTTCAGCCTGGGAATAAAGCATCTTTAATCCGTTAAGTATTCTGCAGCCCCTCTCCTCTCCTGCTTTCAGGAATGCTGTCTTTTCAGGATTGTAAATAAGGTCGAAAAGGATGTGGTCTCCGGTCAGAAGGTCATACCTGATATCGGGTTTTTGACCGATGTCAGGGAACATGCCAACAGGGGTGGTATTGACGATCAGCCTTGTTCCTGCTGGCAGTCCAGTCTGTACATCCCGATACGTGAGGCAGTCCGGTTTTACGGTTCTTGAAACAAGTGAGAAATGCACATGCATTTCTGACAGTACATGGCTCATCGCCTTCGAACTGCCCCCGGTGCCAAGAATGAGTGCGTTCCGAAGTTCCTCTACTGCGAAAGGCATTAAGGTTGCCCTGATCCCGTAAATATCGCTATTAAACCCTCTGATATGAAACCTGCCGTCAGACCTGTTTATTTTAAGTACGTTAACTGCCCCAACCTTTTCGGCTTCGGGATCAATGTAATCCAGATACCTTATCACCTCAGTTTTGTAAGGAATAGTGACATTCAGCCCGATGATTTCCGGATCTGACCCGATCAGACCCGGCAGTTCCTCAATATCCGTCAGGGGATAATTTCTGTAGGAACAATCACGGATATTTTCCCTGTGGAATTTACTGTCAAAGTAACCGGCTGAGAATGAATGCCCCAATGGAAAGCCGATGAGGCCGAATTTTCGCATAATTACAGAACCGTGGGTATGACTAAGGGTTTCTATTTTGATTCGTCGATGTCATCCGGCAGAAACTGAAAGAAAGTATCACCACGCAACCCTCTTCTCAGCGATTCAAGGGGAATTATTTCCTCAGGTGCAATATTTCCCAGATTGACATTTGCGCCGAAATGCCGGATGAACCAGGCCTGCTGTGATTTAAGGGGAGCTTCCCAGATAACGTTTTCGAGGCTTACATGATCTGATATGGTTTCAATCAAGGCCATATTGACTGATCCGTCTTCGTTATAAATGCCAATTGTTCCTGATTCACGGGCCTCAGCAATCACCTTAAGCGATCCGGCTGCCAGTTCTGATTTCATCATCAGCACCCATTCAGCAGGACTGTAAACGACATCTTTTTTCTTTGATCCCACTTCAGAAATGACAATACCGCGCGATGCAAGTATCCGTATATATTCAAGCTTTCTCTTATGATCCATTTCATAAGATCCGTCGGATACCTCAACAAGCTCAACTTTATATTTGTCGAGAAGTTCAACATATTCCCTGAACATTTTCCTGATTACAAAGGCTTCAAACAATGTTCCTCCGAAATATGGCATACATCCGGCTTCTCTATAAATTTCAAGCTTTCTTTCAAATCCGGGTGTGAGCAGGGATGTTCCGAATCCCATTTTTACCATATCTGTATACTCGCTTCCTACCGACATAAAATCCTCAGCTGCCCGAATGCTCAATCCTTTGTCCATTACCATGGTGATACCTGATTTTCTGGGCTTTGCCGGCCTCTGGGGTATAAAGGGAAGTTCATGTTTCATAATAGTCATTCAGGTTAATGATTAAATAATACCATACAATGTTCATCAATTAATGTCCATTGCACAGAATTATGAAGAAACAGCAGCAAGGCGGTATCAGATATTATACTCTTCAAACAGCCTTTTTATCTTTCTGTTATGAATTTTCACCGGAAAAATGTCCCTGAATTCATAAAAAGCCTCTTTCTCAGACGACAAAGCCAGGGAGATATGCCTGAAGGCCTTTTCAGTATTTCCCAAATGGCAATGAAATGCCCCGAGAAGATAATTAATTCCCGGTATATCGCCGATGATCTTATAGGCCTTTTCAAGATATGGGAGTGCTCTTTTAATATATCCCTCATTCAAAATAATCCTGCCGAGATCGGACCATACCTCGTTGTAATATACATCTATTTTCAAAGCCTCCCTGAAGCAGCGCAGGGCAGCTTTTTCCTCTCCCGAGGCATAATGTGCCTTGCCCAGAATATACCATATTTCAGGGTTTTCGTCATCAAGCCTTACTGCCTTTCTGAGAAATACGAGGCTCTCTGAAGGGTTTCCTTCATCGAGGGCAAGTATTCCGAGACCAAACCAGGGATCGGCAAAATCAGGAGCCAGCTCTATTGCTTCATTATAATATTTCCTGGCCAGCACCAGGTCGCCTGTTTTTTCATAGCATTCAGCAAGATAAGTCATTGCCTCGAAATTGTCCGGTTCATTTTCCAGATATTCATGATAAACCGGGACAGCCTCGACATATTTTTCCTGATTATACAGGATGTTACCCTTGTTGAACAATGCAAAGGTATTCGAGGAATTTATGGCAAGTGAATAATCATAAGCGGTCAGAGCTTTTTCGGGTTCATCAAGCTTGTTGTATATTATCCCCAGATTATACCATGCACTGTCGGAGAAAGGTTCCTCCTCGAGGTACTTACGGTAATACCTGATGCTCTCAGCATAATTCTCCGTTTTTTCGAAAGCATAGGCCAGGTCATATAAGTGTGCATAAAAATCGGGTTCAAGCTGAATGAGTTTCTTCAGGTATGGGATAAGGTAATCGTAATAATTGAGATTTTGCAGAACTGAAGTAATGGAAAAGAGAATATTGGCAGTATCATCTGAATCGAGTGTGAGTGCATAGTCAAACATTTTCTTTGCTCCCTGAATATCTCCCAGCATACCCAGAGCTGTTCCCTTCGCCACACATATTTCATGATTTCCGGGTTCAATGCTTTCGAGGTTTTTCAGGATCCTGAGAGCTTCAACGGCACGTCCCCTGTCGAGGAGAACCCTTGCTTTCCTAAGCTGTATTGATACTGAATTGGGATGCTGCTCCGCTGCCAGTATGGCCGCTTCATACGCTTTCAGGGGATTGTTGCTTTCGATATAATAATCAATTATTGATTCGAATTCAATAACATCAAAAAAACAACTTTGATTATTGCTCCGCATCCGTTCAAATTTCTGAACTGCGCTCCTTATCTCTTCCTCAAAGGAAAATCCGGATCTGTCCTCTTCCATTCCCCTGGCAATATAATGTGCAAATTTAAAAACATTTCAAATAATCCACTTTTGGCAGATGTGAAATTATTAACAATATAGTTTGTTTTTTCACCTGAATTACAGCCTAATATAAAAATTTTTAAGTTTTTTTTCACATTTACGCAACCAAATGCATGATTTTATCATCTATGCTGATAGAATATAGCCAATAATTTCCCTATATATAAAATTTTACCCTAGAACTAACCTAAATTCTACCTTAAAGAAACCGGGACCACCCGGTTTCTTTCTTTTTTCTGCAACCTGATTATTGGTTAATACACCCGTGAAACAGCCGATTGCACAACATGGCCCCGGCAAACATAAGCTGTTGGAATCATCCCGGGCAATCAGCGGACTCGTCTCATTGCGGCAAGCAGGGTATTCTTCAGAAGAGCGACCCTGGTCATGGGCCCGACTCCGCCCGGGACTGGGCTAATATAGGAGCACTTTGGTGCAACGTTGTCGAAATCCACATCACCTGCAAGTCTCCATCCTTTTTTTGATAATGGCGATTCAACCCTGGTTGTCCCCACATCTATCACCACAGCGCCGTCACTTATCATATCGGCTTTAACGAAGCCGGGTGAACCAAGAGCTGCAATTACAATGTCTGCCTTCCTGACCAGCTCGGGAATATTCCTGGTCCTGCTGTGAACAAGAGTTACTGTGGCATCCCTGCCCTTTTGTGAAAGAAGTATGCTCAGCGGTCTTCCGACAATATTGCTCCTTCCCAGGATTACACAATTCCTGCCCGAAACATTTATCCCATATCTGTCCAGAAGTTCAATCACCCCGAAAGGTGTAGCCGGCAAATAGCCGGGCAGCCCTGCCACCATCCTGCCCAGGTTAACAGGATGAAATCCGTCAGCATCTTTTGACGGGTCAATCGCCTCTGTCACACTTGATTCAGAAATATGTCCAGGCAATGGAAGCTGGACAATAAATGCATCAACATCATCGTCTTCATTTAACTCCCTGATTTTTGCCAGCAGGTCGTTTTCAGTAATTTCCTCACTCAACCTCAGGAGGGTTGATTTAAAGCCTACTTCTTCACAATCCTTTACCTTATTGTTCACATAGGTTTCACTAGAGGGATTTCTGCCAACCAGAATTGCAGCAAGATGAGGTATCTTAATCCCTGAACTAACCATTCGGGCAACTTCCCTGGCAATTTCCGACTTGATCTCGGATGCGATCTTATTACCATCAATTAATGTGTACATGATTTATATTATTTTCTCATTAAACCGGCAGCATTCCTACCTTTAGTCATCATTCTCATCATTCGTCTGGTTTCATCAAATTGTTTGAGAAGCCTGTTGACATCCTGCACTGTTGTACCGCTTCCCGTTGCTATTCTTTTGCGCCTGCTTCCATTCAGGATCACCGGGTTCCTTCTTTCTCCGGGTGTCATGCTCCTGATTATGGCTTCAATACTCTTAAATGCATTATCATCAATATCAAGGTCCTTAACAGCTTTTCCGACTCCGGGGATCATCGACATCAGATCCCTGACGTTTCCCATCTTCTTTATCTGCTGTATCTGTGCAATGAAATCATTAAAGTCAAACTGATCCCTGGCTATTTTTTTCTGTAGTTTCCTGGCCTCTTCTAAATCATATTGTTCCTGTGCTTTTTCAACAAATGACACAATATCACCCATTCCGAGAATCCTGTCGGCCATCCTCGACGGGTAGAAAATGTCGATTGCATCTATTTTCTCCCCGGAGCTTACGAATTTGATCGGCTTATTTACGACCGACCTGATCGAAAGGGCAGCACCGCCGCGGGTATCCCCATCTAGTTTGGTAAGGACAACCCCGTTGAAATCGAGCCTTTCATTGAATTCCCTTGCAGTATTGACGGCATCCTGACCGGTCATTGAATCGACAACGAAGAGAATCTCATGTGGTGAAACGGTATTCTTTATCGAGGCAATTTCATTCATCATCTCCTCGTCAACTGCAAGGCGGCCGGCAGTATCAATGATAACGACATCGTGATTCTTCATCTTAGCCTCCCTCACGGAGTTCTTCACAATCTGGACCGGGTTCATGTTGCCATCTTCAGTGTATACCGGAACCTCCGCCTGGGCGGCAATGATCTTCAGCTGTTCAATTGCCGCAGGACGATATACGTCACCGGCTACAAGAATGGGATTCTTCCCTCTTTTGGTCTTCACCCATTTCGCAAGCTTGCCGCTGAAAGTGGTCTTTCCTGAACCCTGAAGGCCCGCAATGAGAATGACAGCCGGATTTATCTTTATATTGATATCTGATTTGTCGCCACCCATTAATGCTACCAGCTCATCGTGGACAATCTTGATCATCATCTGTGACGGATTCACCGATTTTAGGACTTCCTGACCTAGAGCTTTCGCCCTGACAGTATCGGTAAACTGCTTCGCTATCCTGAAATTGACATCGGCATCAAGAAGAGCCCTTCTTACTTCTTTGAGGGTCTCGGCAATATTTATTTCAGTTATTCTGCCCTGCCCCTTGAGTAGTTTAAAGGACTTTTCCAGCTTTTCGCTTAAATTCTCAAACATATTATTATCAAGGTTTATTACTTAATTCACATTCTTTCAGGCATCTCAATCCCCAGAAGCCACATCCCGTTCAAAATCAGATCACCTGCAACCTCCGAAAGATATATCCTGAAATCCCTCAATTCCATGTTCTCCTCACCCAATATTGAAAAGTCATGATAAAACTGATTGTACTCCTTTGAAAGGTCATAGCAGTAGTTTGCAACAAGTGCGGGGCTTAGCTCTGATGCCGCCTGGGAAACAACATCTGAAAACTTCCTGAACAATTTGATCAGTTCGATCTCTTTTTGTCCCGGCCTGGCAGTAAGCAGTGCCTTTTTATCGGGATAAATGCCCATCTGTTCAGCTTTTCTGAATAATGATCTTATTCTTGCATAGGTGTACTGGATGAAGGGTCCGGTATTTCCATTGAAGTCTATGGATTCGGCGGGATTAAATGTCATATTCCTGTGGGGGTCCACTTTCAGCATGAAATATTTAAGTGCCCCGAGTCCTATTTTCCTGAAAATTTCCTCCTTTTCCGGCTCAGAATAGTCAGACAGCTTGCCAAGTTCCAGAGAGACCTCACGGGCAGTATCATGCATTTCCCTGATCAGGTCATCCGCATCAACAATGATACCCTCGCGTGATTTCATCCTGCCTTCCGGAAGCTCCACCATCCCGTACGAGAAATGAATAAGGCCGCCGGCCCATGGATATCCCATCTTTTTCATCAGCGCACCGAGCACCTGGAAATGATAATTCTGCTCATTCCCGACAACATAAATGGTTTTATCAAATCCGAATTCATTAAATCTTTCCACGGCAGTACCCAGATCCTGGGTTATATAAACCGCCGTTCCGTCCGATCTGAGAAGGAGTTTGTGATCCAGCCCCATTGACGTCAGGTCAACCCATATTGAATTATCCTCCTGCCGGTAAAGTATGTTATCCCTTAATCCCTTCAGAACAATTTCTTTTCCTGCGAGATAAGTTTCCGATTCATAGTAAACCCGGTCAAAGTCAACTCCGAGCATCCTGTAAGTCTCATCAAACCCGGCATAAACCCATGAATTCATCATTTTCCACAACTCCATGGTTTCCCTGTCGTTCGACTCCCATCTCAGCAGCATCTCCCTGGCCTCCTTAAGCAGGGGTGCAGAACTTCTTGCTTCAGCCTCGCCCATACCGTTTTTGAAAAGCTCATCCACCTGCAATTTGTATTCCTGCTCATATTTCACATAATATTTGCCAACGAGATGGTCCCCTTTAATCCCGGCAGACTCCGGAGTCTCATTGTTACCAAATTTAAGCCAGGCCAGCATTGACTTGCAAATATGTATCCCCCTGTCGTTCACTATGCTGGTTTTGATAACCTTGTGACCGCACGACGCAAGGATGCGGTTAAGCGAGAATCCCAGGAGATTATTCCTGATATGTCCCAGATGAAGGGGTTTGTTTGTGTTTGGAGATGAGTACTCAACAAGAATAACTTCAGGGTTTGCAATCCTGCAATTCCTGAAATAGTCCTTTTCCCCGCACAAGGCCGAAAAATACTCGATCCACCACTTGTATGAAACTTCAAGGTTAAGGAATCCTTTTATCACATTAAATCCCGAAATAAGAGGGAAGTTGTCAGTCAGGTAATTGCCTATGCTTTCGCCGGTCTGCTCAGGTGTATTTTTTGAAAACCGAAGCAAAGGAAAAACCACCAGTGTGAAGTCGCCCGGAAAATCTTTCCGGGTCTCCTGCAGCTGAATATGATTATCATCAACCTTTGCATTGTATAGGCTGCTTAACGCTTCCCTGATCTTTTGCTTCAGAACAATCTCCATTGATGTTAAAATATTCGCATGCAAATATAACATTTAAATATTTCCGCCGTATAAGCCCATGGATTCGCGTAGAATGAGTGGCTGTTTTGCAGGCATTACTGATTTTTTATACCAAACAACAGTTTTATTTGACAATCATTCATTTCTTTTTGATAAAAAGTTACATCACTAATGAAAAGAAATTTTACTTTTGAATATGATATTTGTGATTTATAATGGAAACAACACAGCCTGCCATGAAGGAGCTTAAACACATGTTTGTCGAACAGACTGAAAAAACACCCCTGGTCGATTTCAATAATCTTACAGGTGAACTGATACTTTCAGGAAGATCAATCCCAATCAATGCTCCCAGAATCTTTGAACCAATTCTCGAATGGGTAAACAATTATATAAAAGATCCAAGGCCAACAACAAATCTAAGATTAAATCTTGAATATTTCAATACGGCATCTTCCATATGGCTCGCAAAAATAGTAAAGGCACTTACAAACATTGAAAAACAGGATTGTGTTCTTTTCCTTCATGTTTATTTCTCCCTTGAGGATTTTGATGATATAGATGATATTAAAGATGATCTCAGTCCGGTAATCGATGTTGTAAGCAATTCAAAGGTCAGTGTGGGACTTAAAATCTATGGCACTGATGAAGCGGGAAAAATAATGAAGGAGTCAATGATTTTCATCTAGCAGTCCCCCCCTGCGAGTAATACTTCTACAAAAACAACCACTTTTCGTTTTTTTGACCTACCTTTATTCTGGTAATTCAGTAAGATTTAACTATGCCAGCAGTGTGGTTTGTTTTGCTCTCAATTCTTACAGTCATGGAGACATATTCTCAGCCAGGATCGGCCGACAGGTACCCCGCTGTGGCGGGAAGGTTTTATTCTGCCGATAAGGAGACTCTCAGAAATGATATCTCAAAGCTATTTGAGAACTGTAAAAAACCTGTGGATCATAAACATGTAAGGGCTATCATCAGTCCTCATGCCGGTTACATCTACTCGGGGCGGGTAGCCGCTTCGGCTTTTTCCGCCATCGGAAAGAAAACCGTATACAAAAATATATTTATCATTGGCTCAAGTCATATAATGGCCTTTGAAGGAGCATCTGCATATTATACCGGCGACTTTGTTACCCCTCTCGGCAAGATCAGGGTCAACCGGGAAATAGCAAATTCCCTCAGAAGCAACAGGTTGTTCAATCATCCGGTCAGCGCCCACCTGCAGGAGCACAGCCTCGAAGTCCAGATCCCATTCATACAGTATTATTTAACCGGCGATCCCATGATTGTGCCTGTTATTATCGGAACAAATAACATAAATTCGATAAAGAAGATTGCAGAGGCGCTTAAACCATGGTTCAATTCCGATAACCTTTTTATAATAAGCAGCGATTTTTCCCATTATCCCGGATACAAAACAGCCTGCGAGGTTGATAAGGCAACAGCTGATGCAATTATTTCCGGGGATCCGCAGAATTTCCTCAATACGCTGAAAAAAAACTCGCTCAGAAATGAACCGGGGCTGGCAACAAGTATGTGCGGCTGGACGTCTGGCCTGCTTCTTATGTACCTGGCCGAACAGGAAGGAAATCTTGAATTCAGCAAGGTCGATTACTGTAATTCGGGTGACTCAAAGTACGGCAACAAGGATGAGGTTGTGGGTTACAATGCAATAATACTTGCCGAAAAAAAAATTCCCGGACATTCAACGGGAAGTCTTTATGACGAAATATCCTTCACGGCCAGGGAAAAGGAAGAGCTTATTGCCCTCGCAAGAAACAATATAAGATCCCTGCTCAATGATAGAAAAATGATAACCGTGGATGAGAATAAGCTGCCGGCAATCTTCAAACAACCTCTGGGTGCTTTTGTAACACTGAAGATTGATAACGTGTTAAGAGGCTGTATCGGAAAATTCATCTCATCCGATCCGCTTTTCAGGGTTGTTCTTGAATCCTCAAAGTCGTCAGCCTTTGAAGATCCCAGGTTCCCTCCCCTTACCAAGGGAGAGTTTGCAAAAACCGATATCGAAATAACGGTCCTGGGCCCGCTGAAGAAAATCACTGACATAAATGAAATAATCCTGGGGAAACATGGCATTTATATAAAAAAAGATTTTCACTCTGGAACAATGCTTCCGCAGGTTGCAAAGGAGAATGGATGGACCGTTGAAGAATTCCTTGGTTATACGTCGCGGGATAAGACAGGTATTGGTTGGGACGGATGGAAAAAGGCCGACATTTTTGTCTATGAAGGAATCGTTCTCGATGAAATCAAAAAGTAACCATGTATTATGTTACTCCAGTTTTATTAACAATAATTGCACTGTACTGCCTCAGTTACTTTTTTTTCAGGAACAGAAAATTCACGATTCAATTACACTTCAGATTCTGGAATCTTATAATTGCCGCATTATTTCTGCTTACTGCTGCAACCGGCCTGCTCAGGATTTTGCATACAGCTCCTGAATGGGATGCTGCTTTTTTAAAATCCATGGCAGGGCAGCATGTTGTATTAGGCATGGCTTTTATTTCAACCGGCTTGCTTCATTTTTTCCTGCATTATTCCCGTTTCCGGAATCTGTTCAAGAAACGGGAATCAGATGCTCCAAATGAGTTTTATTGCCGCACACAGCGAACCCGTGGTGCAATCGGAGCAAATCTTTTTGCAGTAGGCTTTGTAAGTTCTGCCATTCAATTGCTTCTGCTAAGGGAAATCCTGAATATTTCCGGTGGCTATGAACTGATTGCCGGTACGTTCCTGGGATCGTGGCTAATGGCATCAGCTGCCGGTTCGGCAATAGCTCCAAAAACATCCATAACCAATATTCTGAGCATCAATCTATTGTTTTTCTCAGGACCTGTAATATCAGTTTTTTTATTAATTATACTTTCCAGACTTTTTCTTAATCCGGGTGAAACACCTTCATATCTTGCCAGCATCATATTTACCCTCATTGTCCTTGTACCGTTCTGTTTCATTTCAGGTTTTACCTTTATCAAACTGGTTTCAGAGGCTTCATCAATAAAGGATTTCAGGCCGGGGAGATCATTTGCAGTCGAAACATCCGGAGGAATTGCAGCAGGTATATTAATTTCATTTGCAAGCCATGGCGGTATAAACAATTACCAGGCTATTATCCTGATAATCATTTCGGGGTTTTCCTATACCGTTATTTCACAATCCGGCCTGAACAGACGGAACTTGATGCTCACCGGGATAATCGTCCTGGCCCTGTCTGCAGGAGTGATCATATCAGCACCCGACAAATATTTCAGGCAGCTTCTTCTCAGGGGTCTTACGATAACAGATTCATCAGATACACCTTACGGGAATATCACCCGGGGGATGTACGGCGAAGAAAAAAGCACTTACTACGATCACAGGCTTCTTTTTTACAGCGATGATATAATAGAACGTGAAGAAGACATACATTATCCCATGCTTCAACTTGATAATCCTGAAGCGGTACTCCTTGTCTCCGGATCATTATATCCACACCTTGGCGAAATAAATAAATACAAGGCAAAAAGGGTTGTATACGTTGAACGTGATCCGGCCCTGATCAAGGCTGAAAGCAGCACTGAACCGTTTAAGATACCTGATCTGCTGGTTGAAAACAAAGATGCATACACATTCATCAAAAATGCAGGGGAGAAGTTTGATGCTGTTATTTTACTCCTTCCACCTCCTTCTTCCCTCCTGCTTAACCGTTTTTATACTTATGAATTCTTCATGCATGTCAAAAAGGTACTGAAGCCGGAAGGCGTATTTTCCTGTGCACCGGGCATTAATCCCGATTATCTGAATATCGAGTCGGTACTTTTTTTCTCATCAATCTATAACAGCCTTAAAGCTGTATTCAGATATGTCGTTCCCGTCGGTGGAAATAAGTTATATCTTCTGGCAGCAGACAAGGAAATATCAATATCATTCTGTGAGCTAACGGAAAAAAAGGGAATAAGCAATCTTTATGTAGGGCCTGATTACCTGGCTGACGATCTGACAGAATTGAAAACAGACCAGATTATTTCAGTGATTGATGAGTCTGTAAGGCTGAACCATATTCTAACCCCGGTTGCAACCTTTTATTTTCAGGCTTACAATATCAGCAAGAGTATCAATGAAAAACTACCCCTGATCATTTTGCTGGCCTTACTTTTCTTATTGCCCCTCCTGGCGGTGAGAAGGACAAATATGCTAATGTATTTCAGTTCTTCTGCGCTGGCAGGCTATGAGATAATCCTGCTGCTAGTCCTGCAGTCTTCGGTCGGTAACATGTATCAGGTTACAGGCCTGATACTTGCCGGCCTGCTCTCAGGGCTGGCCGTCGGCTCCGGGCTCAGCATACCCTTTCTTGAAAGCCGCACTTACCGGATCAAGTCGTGGCTTCTGATAATTTGTTATCTGGCAATGTATTTTGCAATAAAAAGGCTGGTTGACTCAGATAGCAATGTGTTTGTGATAGTGGCATTGATAATTTCGGGATTTATTCCGGCAGCCATCACCGGCAACCTGTTCCGGGAATTCACTCAAACCGCCATGGTTCCGTCAGTGCCGTCATCAGTATACAGTGCCGACCTTGCCGGATCGGCGGCCGGATGTATTGTGTTTTCAGGCTTTGCAGTTCCGTTAATTGGTATAGGGCCGTCCCTGCTCATCTTTCCTGTACTGGTTCTCACGGGATATCTTTTTGCTTTGAAAGCCAGAAAATGACATCATTTAATAACTTTGCAAACAGAGGTAAGTATTAAGAGAATTTCATATGGAAAATCATCGTAACATGATAAGCAAACGCAACTTTGTAAAAAGGTGTGCAGCTTTATCCACAGGTCTGATCTGTGTTCCGTACGGCAGCCTCCTGTCTGAAATGTCTTCTGTGCAGGCAGGCATCTACAAAAAGGAAGCCATGTTTCAGGAAGAAACACCGGGAGGGATCATGTGCATGATCTGTCCAAACGGATGTGTTCTCAGGGAAGGGGAAGTCAGCCGGTGCAGAAGCAGGAAAGTCAGAAAATCAAAGTTATATACGCTTGCTTACGGAAGCCCGTGTTCCGTGAATGTTGATCCGATGGAGAAGAAACCCCTGTACCATTTTTTGCCGGGGTCCAGGGCATTCTCGATAGCTGCCGCCGGATGCAACCTGTCATGTCTTAATTGCCAGAACTGGACAATTTCGCAGACCAGCCCTGAAAAAACCAGGAATTACGACCTGATGCCCGACAAGGTTGTGGAGGAGTGTTTCAGCAGGGGTTGCAAATCCATTGCATATACATATTCGGAACCAGTAACATTCTATGAATATGTTTATGAAACCGCAATCGTTGCAAGAAAAGCAGGGATAAAGAACATTGTAAAATCGAACGGTTACATCAATCCTGAGCCGCTTAAGAAACTATGCAGCGTGATTGACGCAGCAAATATTGACCTGAAATCTTTCAATGAAAGTACCTATCTTAAACTTACCGGAGGCAGGCTTCAACCTGTTCTTGACTCATTGAAAATCTACAGGGATATGGGTATCTGGCTCGAAATAACCAATCTTGTGGTTCCCACATGGTCCGACAATCTTGATGAGATAAGGAAAATGTGCAGATGGCTGAGTGACAACGGATTTAAGAAGGTTCCCATTCATTTCAGCAGATTCTTTCCAGTTTATAAACTTGAGCAACTCCCTCCCACCCCTATCGAAACCCTTAACAGGGCTGCAAGCATTGCCTCTGAAGAGGGCTTGTTATATGTTTACACCGGTAATGTTCCGGGAAATGAACTTTCGGATACAAAATGTCCGTCATGCAAGAAGCCGTTGATCTCCCGCCAGGGATTCCGTGTAACCTCAAACACCATAAGGGATGGAAAATGTGACAGCTGCGGCCGGATCATCGATGGTGTGTGGAACTGATCCCTTGAAATGATCTGATTAAATAAAAATAACCCTGCAGATGAACCAGACTGAAGCCAGGAAGCGTATTGAGAAGCTGCGCCGTGAAATTGAGGAACACAACAGGAATTATTACGTATTCAATGATCCTGTCATTTCCGATTTCGAATATGATCTGCTCATAAATGAACTCGAGACCCTTGAGAAACAATATCCTGAATTTTACAGTGAGGAGTCGCCGACCCGGCATGTTGGAAGTGACCTGACACGTGAGTTCCGGCAATTCGAACATAAATATCCGATGTTGTCGCTGGGGAACACATACAGTATAGAGGAAATCAGGGATTTTGACAGCAGGGTAAGGAAATCAGTAATGGGTGAAATAAGCTATGTTTGTGAGCTTAAATTCGATGGTGCCTCGATAAGCATATCCTATTCAGGAGGATCAATGGAAAAAGCCCTGACCAGGGGCGACGGTACCAGGGGAGATGACGTCACAGAAAATATAAGGACCATAAAAAGCATTCCGGGCAGGATCGGTTCAGACGCTGTCCCAGCTTCCTTTATAGCAAGGGGGGAAATACTTATGCCCAGGAGTGTATTCAAGGAGCTGAATGAAGAAAGGGAAAAGGAAGGCTTAAATCTGTTCGCTAATCCCCGCAATGCTGCGTCAGGGACATTGAAAATCCTTGACCCATCCCTGGTTGCAGCCAGAAAGCTGGATTGCCTTTTCTATTCCCTGCTGGGCGATGATCTGCCGGCAGACAATCATTATGATAATCTGAAAAAACTGCAGGAATGGGGATTTCCCGTATCTGACAGTTACAGGCTCTGCAGGAACCTGGATGAGATTATCGGATTCATTCAGTTCTGGGAAACCAGGCGCAACGATCTCCCGTTCGACACAGACGGGGTTGTCATCAAAGTAAATTCCCTCGATCAACAGCTGCAGCTGGGTTTCACTGCAAAATCGCCCAGGTGGGCAATTGCCTACAAATACAAACCTGAGCGGGCATTGACAAAGCTTTTATTTGTATCCTACCAGGTCGGCAGAACCGGCACTGTTACTCCCGTGGCAAACCTTGAACCTGTCCAGCTGGCCGGCACCACTGTTAAAAGAGCCTCTCTCCACAATGCTGACCAGATTTCACTTCTCGATCTGCATGAGGGTGATATGGTTTATGTGGAAAAGGGCGGAGAAATAATACCAAAGATAGTCGGTGTGGACAAAGCTTCGAGGTCAGATACGAGCATGGCGATCAGCTTTATTGAAGAATGCCCGGAGTGCGGTACACCACTTGTTAGAAATGAGGGAGAAGCTAATCATTACTGCCCCAACATACTCCATTGTCCTCCCCAGATAAAGGGCAGAATAAGTCATTTCATCAGCCGGAGGGCAATGAATATTGAAGGACTGGGGGAAGAAACCACGGATCTCTTGTACACCAGGGGGCTGATCCGGAATGCTGCAGACCTGTACGATCTGAAAGCCGGGGAGCTGGCATCGCTTGAAGGGCTAGGAGAAAAATCCGCATCCAATATAATAAGAAGCATTGAAGATTCAAGGAACGTACCATATTACAGAGTACTGTTTGCACTGGGGATCAGGCATGTAGGAGAAACGGTTGCAAAGAAGATTTCGGTCAGGTTCCGGTCCATCGACAAACTGATCAGTGCCGGTATCAGCGAGATTACAGAAGTTGAAGAGATAGGTCCCAAGATTGCATTAAGTATAAAATCATATTTAAATAATCCGGAGAATATTGAACTGATAAACAGGCTCCGGTCCGCCGGAGTTCAGCTTGAAAGCGAAGCTGAAGAGGCCGCCACGGGAAATGTGCTGAGGGGTAAAAACATTGTAATTTCAGGTGTTTTCACGAAGCATACGAGGGATGAATACAAGGAAATAATCGGGAAATACGGGGGAAGGAATGTATCGTCGGTCAGTTCCTCCACCTCCTTTATCCTTGCCGGAGAGAATATGGGACCATCAAAAAGGGCAAAGGCAATTGAACTCGGAATTGAAATAAAAAATGAGGAAGAATTTCTGAAAATCATCGGTGAAATATAAGCAATCCTGCTTGTCGATTTTGACAAAAAACTGTTAGGTTTGCACCATGGAATTATTCAGGAATTTAAGGATAAAGGCGGGGAGATCGACACTGGCCGGGAAGATATCAAAGGTCAACAGGAGACCATACTATACTAATTTCAGAAGCGTAAAAAGCATGGGATTGGTATGGGATGCATCACGACCTGAGGAATTCATGTTGTTGTCGAGGTTTCATCAGAAAATGTCGGAGCATAACATCGAATTCAGGATTCTGGGTTTATTCCCCGGGAAGGTATTACCAAATCAGTTCACTGCCGTCAGATATCTGACCTGTCTCAGGAAAAACGAAATTGATTTTTTCTACCGCCCTGATTCCAAGGATGCCACGGTGTTTATTGAGAAGCAATTTGACGTACTTATAGACATTAATTTCCAGAAACTATTTCCTCTTGTTTACATAACAACATTATCCCGGGCGCGATTTAAGGTTGGGTTAGCTGATGCTGAGCCTGAAAAATCACCGTTCGACCTTATGCTGTCAATAAATAAACCTGTTAATATCGAAAATTACCTGGAACAGATCATCTTATATCTTGACATGATAAATTCTGAATCATCCAAAAAAGCTGTTTAATACGGGGCTAAAAATGAAGAAAATCAAAGGTACAGGTGTGGCAATAGTAACGCCATTCAAAAATGACACGAGTATTGATTTCTCGGCATTGAAAAAGATCACCGAGCATGTGATCGGCGGAGGTGTGAATTACATTGTTGTGATGGGCACAACTGGTGAGTCTGTCACTCTCACTAAAGATGAAAAGAAGGCCGTTCTGTCATATGTACTTGAAGTAACAGACAAAAGGGTTCCGGTAATTGCCGGGATCGGCGGGAATAATACCCAGGAAGTCATAAACTGCCTCAGGCATTCCAATCTCAGTGATGTTGACGCCATCCTGTCAGTTGTTCCGTATTACAATAAACCGGGTCAGAAGGGGATATTTCAGCACTTTAAAACCATTGCCGCATGCAGCCCTGTTCCGGTTATACTTTATAATGTCCCCGGCAGGACCAGTTGCAGCATGTCAGCTGAAACATGTCTCGAGCTGGCTCACGAATGCGAAAACATAGCAGGGATAAAGGAGTCGTCAGGCGATATGTCGCTGGTAACTAAAATAATCAAGGGGAAACCGGAGAATTTTGTCCTGCTTTCGGGCGATGATATGCTTTCAATTCCCATTATTTCACTGGGAGGATCGGGTGTAATATCGGTTCTTGCCAATGCTTTCCCGTCGCAATGCAGTGAAATGATCGGTCACGCCCTGAAAAGTAATTTCAGAACTGCAAGGGAACATCATTTCCGTTTGGTTGAACTGATCGATCTTTGCTTTGCCGAAGGAAATCCATCGGGGATAAAGGCAATGCTGAGTACCCTTAACCTTTCGCACAACGTCCTGAGGCTTCCGCTGGTTCCTGTCAGCAGGCCGCTGATGAGCAGGATCCAGAAGGCAGTTGAGGACTTTAACAAACAGTGATTGATCTTATACCCTTAAACCCTGGGATACAGGCTGCTGGCTTCCGTGACATTGTTTGTACTTTTTTCCGCTTCCGCAAGGACATGGATCATTGCGGCCTACTTTTTTCTCAACACGAACAGGTTCAACCTTCTGATTTTTATCCTGGCCGCTTCCTCCCGTGCTGCTGTATTGCGAGAAGTCGCTTTTTGACGTCCTCAGCTTGCTCATGTCCACCTGCCGCCTGCGCTGGGCTTCCTTTACCTGCTCAGGATCCTGGGTGGGAATATGACCTTTCATGAGAGTACTCACAACATCCTTATTTACCTTGGCAATCATTGTCTTAAAAAGCTCAAATGATTCGAACTTGTAAATAAGCAGGGGATCCTTCTGTTCATAGGTGGCATTCTGCACCGACTGCTTAAGTTCATCCATTTCTCTCAGGTGTTCTTTCCAGGCATCGTCAATAGTTGCCAGTACAACGGTTTTTTCATATGCCCGGGCCAGTTCCCGCCCTTCCGTTTCAGCAGTTGTTTTGAGATGGGTCACCACCTGGAACACCCTGTATCCGTCAGAAATAGGAACAACAACATTTTCATATGCATGCGACATCCTTTCATAAACATCCCTGATTACCGGATAGGCTTGCTGTGAAATCATTTCAACCTTCCTTTTGTAAGTATCAAGGACTTTTTCATAGACTTTCTCAGTGACCTGTTCTGAACTGCTTTTTAAATAATCCTGCTGGGGAACTGGCGAATCCATCGAGAATGAACGTATGAGATCAAAATCGAAGTTTTCAAAGTCACCTTCTCTATGGTATGTATCCACAAGGTTTTCAGTAACATCATACATCATGTTCGCAACATCAACCGAAAGCCTTTCTCCGAGAAGTGCATGCCTCCTTTTCTTATAGATCACCTCTCTCTGTGAGTTCATAACATCATCGTACTCAAGAAGCCGCTTTCTGATTCCGAAGTTATTCTCTTCCACTTTCTTCTGAGCCCGTTCTATCGACCTGGTTATCATTGGATGCTGGATCATTTCCCCATCCTTTAAACCAAGCTTATCCATAATTCCGGCAATACGTTCCGAGCCGAACAACCTCATAAGCTCATCCTCGAGGGAAACAAAGAACTGGGATGATCCGGGATCACCCTGTCTTCCTGACCGACCCCTGAGCTGACGGTCAACACGTCTTGATTCATGACGCTCTGTTCCGATAATTGCAAGCCCGCCGGCGGCACGAACTTCCGGAGTAAGTTTAATGTCAGTTCCACGTCCTGCCATATTGGTGGCAATCGTTATCGTTCCCGATTTTCCGGCTTCCGCAACAATCTCGGCTTCCCGCTGATGAAGCTTGGCATTAAGGACGTTATGCTTCAGCCCCTTCATCTTCAGCATCCTGCTGAGCAATTCCGAAATTTCAACGGAGGTAGTTCCAACCAGAACCGGACGACCCTGTTTATTCAGGCTTACAATCTCGTCAATTACTGCATTGTACTTCTCCCTTTTTGTCTTGTAAACCAGATCTTCACGGTCGTTTCTTATTACCGGACGGTTGGTAGGGATTACCACAACATCAAGTTTATAAATATTCCAGAACTCACCGGCTTCAGTTTCTGCAGTACCAGTCATGCCTGCAAGCTTGTGATACATCCGGAAATAGTTCTGCAGGGTAATTGTTGCATATGTCTGGGTGGCTTCCTCCACTTTAACATTTTCCTTTGCCTCTATTGCCTGGTGAAGGCCGTCGGAATAGCGCCGGCCCTCAAGAATCCTTCCCGTCTGTTCATCGACAATTTTTACCTTATTGTCGATAACAACATACTCAACATCCCGGTCAAACAGGGTCCAGGCTTTAAGAAGCTGAGACATTGTATGCACCCTTTCAGATTTAACGGCATAATCCTGAAGCAGTTCGTCCTTTTTCCTGAACTTTTCCCGGTCGCTGAGCCCGGATTTCTCCAGATCAGCAATTTTTGACCCAACATCCGGAAGCACAAAAAATGAAGCATCCTCAACAGAAGTGGATATCAGATCGAGGCCCTTTTCAGTCAGCTCAATGGAATTGGCTTTTTCATCAATCACAAAATAAAGTTCTTCCGTGATTTTAGGCATTTCCTTGCTGTTATTCTGCATATAGAAGTTCTCAGTCTTCTGCAGAAGGGTCTTATTGCCCTCTTCACTCAGGAATTTGATAAGAGCATTGTTCTTTGGCAAACCCTTATATGCCCTCAGAAGCAATTTGCCACCCTCTTCGGTGTTATTATCTGCAATAAGCCTCTTGGAATCGGCAAGTATCTGTGTTACCAGTTTTTTCTGCGCACTGACGAGTTTGTCAACCTTTGGTTTAAGCTCGTCAAACTGCTTGGTGTCGCTTTTGGCTGTCGGACCTGAGATAATAAGAGGTGTACGTGCGTCATCGATAAGAACCGAGTCAACTTCGTCAACAATGGCATAATGGTGACGGCGCTGCACGAGATCTTCGGGGTTAATTGCCATATTGTCCCTCAGGTAATCAAATCCGAATTCATTGTTGGTACCAAATGTAATGTCGGCATGATAGGCATTCCTCCTTTGGGCCGAATTTGGCAAATGTTTGTCAATACAATCAACCGTCAGACCGTGAAACTCATATATCGGGCCCATCCATTCGGAGTCGCGCTTTGAAAGATAGTCGTTTACGGTCACGATATGCACGCCTCTGCCGGCAAGGGCATTAAGAAAAACGGGCAGAGTGGCAACAACCGTCTTACCCTCTCCGGTGGCCATTTCAGCTATCTTTCCCTGATGAAGGGCAACCCCGCCAATCAACTGCACATCGTAATGCACCATATCCCAGACGATCTCATTGCCCCCGGCAATCCATCTGTTTTTCCAGTACGCCTTGTCTCCCTTGACGGTAATACTATCCCTGGTTGCCGCCAGATCCCTGTCATATTGACGGGCAGTAACTTCCAGCACACTGTTTTCCTTAAAGCGGCGGGCAGTCTCCTTGACAATTGCAAAAGCTTTGGGAACAAGCTCATCGAGTTTCTTTTCAACTTTCTCGCTGATACTCTTTTCAATCTTGTCTATCTCATTGTAGAATTCTTCTTTCTTGTAAACATCCTCCTCCGACTCAGCCTTCTCCTTCAGGAGCCTGATTTCATTCTCGTCCGATTCCATTGATTTCCGGATCTCTTCCCTGAGTAAGGTGGTCTGATCCCTTAACTGATCATTTGAGAGCCCTGAAAGCAATTCAAATTCCTGGTGAATTTTGTCAATATAAGGCGAGATCTCTTTAATGTCCCTTTCGTACTTGTTTCCGAGGAACAGACCTAAAACCTTGTTTATTACACTCATTTTTAATTGTGTTACGCAATCGTTAAATACGACGCAAAATTAGTTTTTTAAAAATAGCAGATCAATATTTGTACCATTTTAATTTCCGGATCTTTGAATTAGTTCGCCTGTCATGGAAATGAATGAAGCAGGATAATGCTCCACAATGGTGACGAAATGTAAAGTTATTAACGGATAAGGGAGTATTTTATCGTCTTATGGACTGAGTTGCTGCTTATCACTATAAAATACAGGCCCGGTATTTTGTCGGGGAGATTTAACTGAATCGGTCCCTCTTCATATACCCTCGTACTAAAAACAATCCTCCCCGCAATATTGAAAATTTTAACTTCATAGGGGTAATCCATTTTAATCCTGCTGTCAGTAGTGAGGGTAAACTGGCCGCTGCCCGGATTAGGATAGACCCTGAATTCTTCCGATTTTTCGGGTTTTTCTTCGTCAACCGGCAGCGGTCCTATGGAAAGATCATCTATTGCCCATCCCCACCCTCGGGCATAAGGATCGGCATGGAGCCTGAATCTGATCAGGACGGAATCCCCGCCGGTAATTCTTTGATTAGTTTTCGTGTAAATCTTTCTCTCCATCATCATCGATTCTTCACCCACGAAAGTTGAGTTATTGCCATCTGTTGAGCTATTATATGCATTCAACCAGGACGAATTTATCCTGCTGTCGTAACCATCGGCCAGAGTGAACCAGCTCCTTCCATAATCTTTTGAACCTTCCACGACCACATAATCATAGAAATCAGAGAATCCAAAAACGGAACCTTCTTCTCCCGGTTCGACCAGTACCAATTCCCTGAATGTTATTATCATTCCTGCCGAATCAAATATGACGGGATGCCTCAGTACAGAGCTGAAATCGAGGCTGCCATTATCCTCGTCGGGACTTTTATAAGGATGCTCGGAGTGAAGACCCGGACTGCTGAAATTCAGGGGTGTTGTGATTTCAAATCCTGAACTGAAGAAACTATCGGATGCATCTGAAAAATCAGTGGAATAATTTCTTACGGCCGGTGCAAGCGCCTCTATGCTGATATTGAAGAAGCCTGCCTGCGGCAAAATCGTGGAATTGCGACCAGCTGCCTTGTCGATTGCCACCAGGCGATAGCTTAAGGAATCGCCGCCTTTAAGAAATCCGTGAGGGAAACCGAGAGTGTTACTGTATTTATCATCCGGCCTTGCTTTCAGGCCTGAGTAAAAAGTTGTTCCGCCGTTAATCCTGTATTCGATGTATACCGTATCGATGCCAATATTATCGGTTACCACGGCTGTAAAGGGTATGGAATCCGTTTTTTCAAAAAAATAATCTGTTTTTTCATGTGTTATCACGGGCTTAACAGTATCCGTGCCAATAAATACACTATAAGGATTCTCCTTTCCTGCAGCCGGTGATCTGAAGATTCTTGAAAAGCTGTCAACTGCATAAAAATAATAGACAAGCCTGGCATTGTAATATGGTATGTCAACTGTCCTGGAAAAAGAATTCGTTAACCTGTAAGGGATCATATTCAACGTATCGAAGGTATTGAAACCGTCGAATGAATAGACCAGTCCCACATTATCCCTGTTGTAAGTGGTATCAGATTTTATCTGTACAGCAATATCAATCCCCGTAAGGTGATCTTCTGTATCCATGATCTTCCGGGGTATTATCCTGGTGTTGATCCACCCCAAATCTCCAAGTATGGCTAATGTCAGTTTTCCGGGGTCATGAATTGCCTCACCCTTGTCGATAAAAGGTGTCATGAGGGCGTTTTCCGCCGATGTTTCCAGCTCATCGAGATGAGAAACGCTTGAACCAGGATCCCAGACTGGCGGACTGTAAAGCTTTGCCCTGCTGCCGCCCAGGGCACTTCTGGTCAGCGGACCGTTAAAATACAGCTTTCCCCCAACAAGTTCCCCTGAAAGTTCCTTTGAGTTTTGTGCAAACCACATTGTGTCCGTAAGTCGCCTGCCGTCCTGATTCTCCACGAACATATCATAAATTACAGGAAGGGAGCCAAGGCCATACCACCCCATATTATTATCCACATTCATACTGTCGAAAAATCCAAGGCCATGACATAATTCATGGATAATCGCCGTAACCAGGTCATATTTTGTTGCGGGTGTTTTGCCATCAGTACCATAGTACCAGCTGACACTGCTGTTAAGAATTAGCTCAACATCAGCCTCATACGGTTCTTTGAGCTTTCTTCCGGCTATTTTTTCTGCAACTGCAACCGGATAATATGCTTCTGGTATATAGGCGCCTATTCCCCAGCCGCGGGCAAAAGCAGTAATTGATGCATGCCCGAGCACCCCGCTGGAAGAAACTTTTCGCCAGGAGGCCTTAACAGTCATATCAAGGTCAGGAGGAAGCACTGATTCCAGTATTGCAACGGCATATTCCATCGCACCCCGTGCCTCGCGGGTAAAACCGGAATAAACAACATTTATTTTTCCGCCCCCCTTGGCCCCGGTTTTGTATAAGAATTCCTTTGGCGGGGGGACATATCTTTTAGTAACCTTGTCACCGGCATAACAAATCCGTGTAACCGGCTTGCTATAAATAAAGTCCTGACTCCTTGCAACAGGAAGACATAAGAAACACAGTAAGATTGCCAACAGGTGCGGTCTCATGTAGTTTCGGCTTCATCAGATGCCGAAGTTCTCAAACGCATGATATCCCTGTCAAACTGATACATGTTGTGCTTTCCGATCAGGCGCAGTTTGTCAAGGATGGTCATTACTGATGATTCCTCCTCTACCTGTTCGGTAACAAACCATTGCAGGAAATTATTCGTATTATAGTCCTTCTCCGCAAGTGTCAGCTCAACAATTTCATTAATGCTCGCAGTAATGAATTCTTCGTGTTTCAGAACTTGTTTGAACATGTCTTCCACACCGGTATACTCAGTTTCCGGCTTTTTGAAAGCAGGGATAATTGCCTTGCCTCCCCTTTCATTAATGTATTTTATGAACTTCATCATGTGCCCCCGCTCTTCATCAGCCTGAGCATAAAGCCACTCGGCAATGCCTGCAAAGCCACTTGTCTCAGCCCAGCTGGCCATGGCAAGATACAGATTTGAGGAATATCCTTCCCGTTCAACCTGACGATTGCAAATATCTTCTATTTTCTTTTTTAACATGGTACTGTGGTTTTATTTGGTTTCTAATTAACAGATCAACTAGGATTGTTGTTCGGCTTCCGACAAAAGATTCTCAATTTCAATAATCAGATCTGCAACGGAGAACGGTTTTGAGAAAACCTTATCGGCACCCAGTGCACTGGCAAGGTTCAGATAGCTGCCCGGTCCTGCCTTACCTCCTCCTGAAATTGCAATTACCTTTATCCCTGGCTTTTTTTCCCTGATTTTCATAATAACCTTCAATCCGTCCTCATCAGGCATTATCAGGTCGGTAATCACCAGATCAGTTACGTCCGGCTTGAATTTAAGCAACGCTTCCCTGCCATTGCCGGCCTCAATAACCGTATAGTCTTTACGGGTCAGTGCCGTCCTGAGCATGGTCCGGAGCTCCAGGTCATCTTCAACTAACAATATAACTGACATCAGCAGATACTATTCAGGGTAAAAACATAAACAATCATTCCTGCCTGCAAAATCAAATTAAAAAACCGGTCCTGACGAAAGGTCAGCAATAATTCAAAAATATTAAAATCTTCCTGATTTTTTCCGGTTTGCCGGAATGATTTATGGAATGGGCAGATAAATCCGGAATATTGTTCCGGCACCGGTTTTGCTTGCCACCCTGATTTCCCCATCCAGATCCCGGATAATATCATGTACCACCGACAAGCCCAGTCCTGCAGACGATATGTCATGCCGGCCTGAGAAGTTAGGTTCGAAGATCCGTTTCCTCACTTCCGGGTCAATCCCCGATCCGGTATCTCTTACAGTGATGAGAGTAAAAGCACTGATCCCAGGAATCCTTACTGGAGGCTTGATCTTTACCGCCGGAATCCGGGAAACTCTGACATGCAGAAGCCCGCCCCTGTCATTCATTGACTGGATCGCATTAGTGAAAAGATTTAAAAATATCCTGAACAGCTGGTTCTGAGCAGCATACACATAAACGGGTTCATCCGGAATATCAGATCTGAATCTGATATTTACGGCTGCCTGATTCTTCAAAAGATCCAGGGTTTCAAACAGGATCTCATTTAAACTGACCTTAGATTTCTCACCCGAACTGACGTCGCCTGTCTGAAGAAGCTGCCGGGAAAGCATGCTTGCCCTGGATACAGCCGCACGCAATCTGAGAACTTTCTCAAATAGTTCAGTCCCACCCGGGAGTTCATCATGTATCATATCCGCGTATCCCGAAATGGTGGTCAGTAAATTATTGAAATCATGAACAATCCCCCCTGCAATCATACCATTTGTATCAAGCTTGAGACTTTTTCCGGCATGACTGTTCGCAGCAAAGGTCCTTTTTTTATTTGAATTAATATTTCCCAATACCGTAACCCTGATGTTCTTTTGGACTTCTCAGTAAATAAACGGGTAACCGGCCGGAAAATTGAATGAGGGGCAAATGTTATGTCAGATCAAGATTGAATGCTTTTTTTATTTCCTTAAGCTGGGGATATTTTGAAACAAGGTAATTATATTTCTGTTCATCAGAATAAAGAATTTCATTTGACTCCGACGCGTCCACCACGCTTTCAATATCAATATCACCGGCATCAAACCGGTCTGACAGGAATTTCAACAATTTTTGCTTGTAATTCTGGACAAAAAGATCCTTCTGAGCAGCATTGTCGAGATGGAGACGGATTATGTGGTCATTGTCAACTTCAGTCCTGATTGATTTAAACATGCTGATTATCCTGGTGCCCTCACCTTTCAGCTCATCCATAAAGTCATTCCATGCTTTTTCAAATGCTTCAACGGTAAATGGTTCAGGGGCCGTCGTCTGCCCGGAGGCGGGCAGATGAGAACCGGATACACCGTCTGCTGCTTTTTCATTATTTTCCGGCTGATTTTTTCCGTCAGAAATAATATCTTTTATTGAGAACGATTTGGAAGGTCGTTCAGGATCCCCGATACGGTTGATGGTTCTGGCAGCTTCATGCTTTCCCGGTTGTCCTGGAGCAGTGATTTCTGATTCCCGGATGATCTCTGATCTTGAGGGAAGCCGGAAGTCATCTTCCTTTTTACTCTCTTCCGGAATCAGATCAGAGTTTTTTTTTTCGGAAAGCCCCGGCGCAGATTCATTATTCAGCCGGCACAAAAGGATCAGGAACAATTCGACATGGAAACGAGGGTTCTTGCTTGCCCTGAACGATATATCAGCATTGCTTCCGGCATCCAGTGCTTTGAAAAGAAATTCTTCCGTACACGATTTCATCTGCCTGGAATATCTTTGCCGTATTGCCGGAGTGGTTTCAAGAAGGGATAATGTAACCTCATCACGGCTTATCAGGAGATTGCGGAGATGGCTGTTCAGGCCGGACAGAAAGTTACTTGCATCAAATCCCTTTTCAAGTATTTCATTGAAAGTCAGCAAAACAGATGAAATATCACTACGAAGGGCCGCATCAATTATTTTAAAATAATACTCGGAATCAAGGACATTCAGGTTTTCCAGCACATCCCTGTAAGTAATTTTTTTTCCGCTCAGGCTCACTATCTGGTCAAATATTGAAAGGGCGTCCCTTAATGCCCCGTCGGCCTTCTGGGCTATGACATGCAGGGCTTCCTCCTCCGCAACAATTCCTTCATTGTTCGCGACATACATCAGCCGGCCGACAATGTCTTCAATTTTTATCCTGTTGAAATCAAAAATCTGACATCTCGACAGAATGGTCGGGATGATTTTATGTTTTTCAGTGGTTGCCAGGATGAATATTGCATGGGCGGGCGGTTCTTCAAGGGTTTTCAAAAAAGCGTTGAAAGCCGACTGGGAGAGCATATGCACTTCATCTATAATATAGATGCTGTATCTGCCTATCTGGGGGGGAATCCTTACCTGGTCGGTAAGGCTCCGGATATCGTCTGCCTTGTTATTCGAAGCGGCATCCAGCTCATGGATATTGAATGACCGCATTGAGTTGAATGAAAGGCACGATTCACACTGATCACAGGCTTCAATATTGCTGGTAATATTGCTGCAGTTAATGGTTTTGGCAAAGATCCTGGCACAGGTCGTTTTTCCCACTCCCCGGGGCCCGCAAAAAAGATAGGCCTGGGTCAGATGCTTGTTCCTGATGGCACTTTTCAGGGTATTGGTAATTGATGTCTGACCAACAACCATATCGAAAGTTGAAGGGCGGTATTTTCTCGCAGATACAATGAAATTTTCCATAAATAACCTGCTTCCTCTCTTAATTTCTGAATGTAATTTACAAATATAATGAAAAAGCAAAAGCTGACTAATGGCTGACCGAAATTAGATTCCGTGCAGTAACTGCCGGCAAATCTGCGATTTCGTCTTTTCCATTTTTTGGGCCAGGAAGCTTTTTAATTAAAAAATATTAAATTAACTTTGCGAGCCAAAATCATAAAATTAATTACAAACAAAGACTATGTTGAATCAGTACGAAACCGTTTTCATTGCAACTCCCGTTTTGTCTGAAAACCAGATGAAGGAAGCGGTACAGAAATTCAAGAAGATCATCACCGAGAATGGAGGTGAGATCGTTCATGAAGAGAACTGGGGCCTTAAGAAACTGGCCTATCCCATTCAGAAAAAGTCGACAGGCTTTTACTATCTCATTGAATTCAAGGGAGCCGGCGATCTGATCGAGAAACTGGAAATCCAGTACAGAAGAGATGAAAGGATCATCCGGTTTCTCACATTCAGAATGGAGAAATACGCAGTTGAATATGCTGAAAAAAAGAGAAAACAAAAAGAATCAGTTTTAATGAATGAGGAATAAGAAATGGCACAGAATGAATCGGAAATCAGATATTTGACGCCTCCTACGGTAGAGGTTAAGAAAAAGAAATATTGCCGTTTTAAGAAAAACAGGATCCGCTATATTGATTATAAGGATCCCGAATTCCTTAAAAAGTTTCTCAATGATCAGGGTAAGATCCTGCCGCGACGTATCACCGGCACATCCCTCAAATTCCAGAGGAAGGTGGCCAAGGCCGTGAAAAGGGCTCGTCACATCGCCCTGCTTCCGTATGTTACTGATCTTTTAAAATAGGGAGGATATAGTATGGAGATTATATTGTTACAGGATGTAAACAAGCTCGGACAAAAGGACGATATTGTTAATGTGAAGAACGGATACGGAAGCAATTATCTTATTCCTAAAGGACTTGCTATTGCCGCCACCCCGTCGGCAAAAAAAATGCATGCCGAGAATATGAAGCAGAGGGCACACAAGGAAGAAAAAATAAAAGCAGCTGCCCAGGAACTGGCAACCAGGCTGGCCGATGTCAGGCTTGTTGTCGGAGCTAAAACCAGCTCGACAGGAAAAATATTCGGATCTGTCAATACTATCCAGATTGCTGAGGCCCTGAAAGAAAAAGGCTTCGACATTGATCGGAAAAGCATTGTTCTTTCTGAGGAGCAGATCAAGGAAGTCGGCACCTATAAAGCCAGGGTGAAACTTCACAGGGATGTGAAGGTGGATGTCGAATTTGAAATTATTGCCGAGTAAACAGGCAATATCATTCTGTTACCGGATACAACTCCTCATAGTCATTCTGAGGTTTGGATTTCAGAATCTTCAATATTCATCGTGAAAATCCTTCCGGCGTTCATATTTCAGGTCTGCAAGAACAGATGACTTGACCCTGATCGTAAAATTCCACATCTTCAGGGTACCGTTTGGCACCCAGTTAAAGCTCATGGTCCAGCAATGCAGGTCGCGGGTAATACCTATGTTGGTCATTGTTATTTTCCTTTCTTTCAGATCATATCCGCTGGTGTAGGTAATTGCTGTCTTTTTTGTAAGGGTAACATTACCGCTGACCGACAGGGTCTGACTGAGCATTGATTTCAGCGATGGTTTCTGGTAACTCAGATTGTAGTGAACCCTCATCGACCATGGCACGTCAAAAATAGCATAACCCCATTCGTCATACAGGCTCTCCCCGGTGTCGGTTCTGCCGCCTCCGGGAGACCTGTCCATGGCCGTCGCTCCCCTCTGGCCCGCCTGCTGGCGGGTTGAACCCTGTTTGCCCTTCTTATCGCCCCTGAGGAGCTCTCCAAGATCAAAATCCAGGCTCGCATTGAATCCTGTAAAACGCATGAGCTTATGATTCTGTTTCAGGGCGAAATCGGCCGTGGGCTGTCCCTTCTCATTAATACCATATAATGAAAAGTTTGCATTGGCAGACACTCCCAGATTATTGAAAAGGGTTGTCCGCATTGCCATAGCTACCGGCGACCATTTCATCGAATCGGCAAAAATGTTGTAAGAGGTATTTATGCTGAAATTGTCAATGATCTTGACCTTTTCAGGCTTGCCGGTAGTGTCGTTGCGTGCAAAAACCTTTGCCTCAACAATATTCACAAGGCTGAAGGATATTGAGCTGCTCCGCTTTCCAAGTGAAGGTGTCCCGAAAATATTATCACCAAATATTGAGTATTCAGTAAAATGGCCGAGCGTATCCCTCTGAACGCTCCTGTACATGTCGCTGCTCAGACCCTTGAACACAGGAATGTAGCTATAACTAATGCCTGGTTTCATAACATGTCGTATAGCCTGCACCCTCGATTCAGGCCGGAACATGAAGGTACCGTAGATCTGCGGATTGAAGCTTGCAGATATTGAAGGATTGATTGCATGTCCGTAAAAAAAACCCCGTGAGGTATCCGTAACAACCATTGGCATCCTCCTGTTCAGATCGGGATTGAAATAATCAGGAACCCATCTTTTCTCATACTTCTGGGTATATAGCACACCCCGGTATGTTACCTGCGGAGATATCGAGAAGTTCCTGAAAGGGCGCAACTGAAGGCTCAGAGGAGCTTCGTGCCTGAACCCGCTGCGCATATTGTTCCATACATGTTTCGTAAACAGCAGGCTGTCATATGTGCCGATCTGGTTATCAAGCGCGGCAGAGTACTGAAACTGAAGCTCCTGATACCATTTTTTGGGACCAGGGCTTTTGCCCTTGAGAGGATAAATCCTGCTCATGTTAAAGTTGATCTTGGGGAGATTAAGGCTCACGGTCTTATTTCGTACATTCTGACTGTGATTCATGCTCGCCGAGAAATTGAAGGGTGATCCTTCCCACACTTTTGAATAGCTGATACTTGACTGACGTTGCGTTGATACATGCTCCGCCACCGAATAACTGTTGGTTTTATCGTACCCGCTTGAACTCATATTGACGCTGGCAGAGAATCTTGAACCGGGCCTTGCCTTGGGATTCTGATTGTATGACCAACCTATCTTGTAGTTGGTTACCCTGGTGTAATCAGGTAATCCTTTATGCCCCGAGACATTGTTGGCGTAACTGAATGAAAACCGCCCGTTGTATTTATACAGCTTATTGTAATTCGATTCAGCCGTCAGTATCCATGTTCCGTTTGTGTATATGCTCCCCTTGACTGCCAGATCATAGTAATTGCTGATTGCAAAATAGTAGCCTCCTTCGGTAAGGTTATAACCCCTCTGCTGCTCCTGCCCCACCCTTGGTATAAGGATTCCCGATGCGGCCCTTTTTTTTTGAATCGGAAAGAAGCCAAAAGGTATGGCCAGGGGCAGGGGTATCCCTTCAAGCACAAGATTTCCAGGGCCGGAAATTATCTTCTTGCCCGGATATACCTTGGCTTTCGGAAGATTGATGTAGAAATGCGGATGATCGGCGTCGCATGTTGAATAGGTGCTCCTGGATATATTGGAAGTACCATCATCAAGCAGTTTCGTCATTGAGCTGTGCAGCAACCCGTCCTGCTGCTTGGTGACAATATTGTAGGCTATGGCTTTTCGGGTAACGAAGTTATAGATCAGGGAGTCGGATTGGTATTCCTGCGCTCCCTCCCTGAAAACCGGACTGCCATGAACCGCTCCCGTCGAATCTCTTATCCCCGAGGCGAAAACAGTATTGGTTACCATATCAAACACAATGGAATCGGCCTTGATCTCAATATTGCCATAGGTAACAACAGCCTGATCAATCAATGTTGCCGTTTTTTTTACAAGATCATTTCTCTTGATCCCTGCGGAAGTATAATTTACCTGTTTGTCAATCGCGTCGGGAGAGACGTGCCTGAGATTCGGAAAGACAGTACGGGGAATCAGTGTGTCGGACGGAGTTATGATTGAATCGGATCTAATGACGTGCTCCTGGGAAAAAGACAGGTAACAACGCATCATCACCAGGAACACCAGAAGAAACCGGATTTCTTTAAAAAAATACAACTTAAGTACTATTTTTGTATAGTTTTTGTGCGACTTCGGGATGTCGGGAACAAAACTAACTAAAAAAACATGAACAATACATGCATACCGATATTATAAACGGCAAATACCACAGTAACCCCATCATTCCGTTCCGCTTGATTTTATTCCTGATTCTTTTCGTAACATTGCCCGGTATCAATGAGATCCGGGGCCAGGGAAAAACATGGGTTATAGTCATTGATCCGGGCCATGGCGGCAAGGATCCCGGAGCGCTGGGTTCATTCGCAAAGGAAAAGAATATCAACCTGGCAATTGCCCTTAAAGCAGGGGAATACCTTGAGAAAAACCTCAGTAATGTGAAGGTTCTCTATACAAGGAAAGATGATGTATTTGTGGGTTTGATTGAAAGAGCTGATTTTGCAAATAAAAACAAGGCCGACCTGTTCATATCCGTTCATGCAAATTCAATAGCGAAAAAAACTATCCAGGGGACCGAAACGTGGATAATGGGACCGGCCAGGGATGAACAGAACCTGGCAGTTGCAATGAAGGAAAATGAAGTAATTCAGTGGGAAGATGATTTTACAACAAAATATGAGGGCTTTGATCCGAAATCTCCTGAATCATATATTATGTTCACGGTGATGCAGAATACATTCAAGGAGCAAAGCACATGGCTTGCCTCAGATATCCAGAATCAGTTCCGGAACAGGGCCGGAAGAAATGATCTGGGTGTTAAGCAGGCCGGATTTCTGGTACTGTATATGACAACCATGCCAAGTGTACTCATAGAAACCGGATTTCTTACAAATCCGGAGGAAGAGAAATTCCTGACTTCCAAAACCGGACAGGATTATATCGCTTCAGCCATTTTCAGGGCCTGCCGTTCCTACATCAATGAGATAGAAAAGAAAACCATCGTTTCGCAGGATATGAAATTAATTGAAATCCAACCTGCAGATACGGCAAAAGAACAGACAGTCGACAACATATCGGATCCTGTGACGTTTTCAGTTCAGATAGCATCTTCCACAAAGAGAATAGAAATTATCCCTGATAATTTCAAGGGTCTTGGAGATATAAAGGAGATATTTATCGATAACCGCTATAAATATGCAACGGGAAGTTTTTTCGATTACAAGGAAACTGTTGAGTACTGGAAAAAGATCAGGGCAATTATACCGGATGCATTTGTGATTGCATTGCAAGGCGACAAAATACTACCTTTGGAGGATGCAAAAAGGCTTACTCAGCAAAAATAAATGAAACACATGAAAAAACTAACAAACGAAGTTAAAGTAGGAATAACCGTCTTTCTGACAATAATTGTTTTCATATGGCTTTACAATTTCCTGAAGGGCAAGGAGATCCTCAGTAACAAGGCACGGTACTATGTTGTATATGACGAGATAGCAGGGCTTGTTGAATCAAGTCCTGTCGAAGTTAACGGATACAAGGTGGGAATAGTGCAGGCAATCAGGTTTCTCAATCCGGTAAGCGGAAAGCTTCTGGTGGTCCTGTCGGTCGACAAGGGATTCAGGCTGCCTGTGAATAGTGTTGCCGAGATAACCACTGCATCCCTAATCGCAGGAATGAAAGTACAGCTGGTTTTCGGAAACGGACCCGGTTTCTACTCGAGTAATGACACCATACCCGGCCGGCTTGTCGAATCTGTAATCACCAGATTGGAAAATGAAATCATTCCGCTGAAAAACAAGGCAGAATCTGTTATTCAAAGCTTGGATACAACCCTGGGATCCATAAATGATATAATGACCCCGGAATTCAGAAATAACGTCAATGCCGGAATCGCCAGCCTGAGAAATACGGCCGATGGAATTGAGAAAGCTGATCTGGGAGCCTCACTCGAAAATATCAAAAAGCTGACGGAAATGCTGGCCGAGAATACAACAAGACTTAGCAGGACATTTGAAAACCTTGAATCTGTGACCGATACCCTCGTGGCAGCTGACCTGTATTCAACAGTGAACAACCTCAGGAGCAGCCTTGGAAAACTGACTGTACTGGTGGAAAGTCTCACCGATGGAAAAGGTACGGCCGGACAACTGATGACCAATGATTCCCTGTATATAAATCTCAACAGGAGTCTTGCAAGCCTTGACCTCCTTTTGCAGGATTTAAAATCAAATCCCCGCAGGTATGTTCATTTCTCAATGTTTGGCAGGAAAAACTGACCTGAAACATTTTTATTTCTTATAAAAAAGGGTTATCTTGATCTAAAAATTTCCTGACTGACCGATTGAAAAATCACCCCGGCTTTGCATATTAAAATTGCATAAAAACCGATCAGAACACCTAAGGAATTGTGACACATGGGCAAACAAAACAACCTGATCGTAACATATTGATATACAGATATATATAATAAGCAGAAATATTTTTTTCTTTAAGTTACTGATGGTTAAAACCATATACTTTTTTTGAATTTATCAAGTGAAAATAAATTTTTTTTTGACATTTTTTTTGTAAATCTTGCCTCCTGATTTTTCCTATTTTGGAACCTTTCAACGAAAATGCCTCCATGAATAAATCGCACATTGATGTTTGGAATAATTGTCTGCAGATAATAAAGGATATTATTCCATCCGTCAGTTTTAAAACATGGTTTGATCCAATAATTCCCCTGAAACTTGAAAACAATGTCCTTACCATTCAGGTTCCAAGTCCTTTTTTCTATGAATATCTTGAAGAACAGTATATCGACATCCTGAGAAAAACCCTGAGACGCGAGATTGGGTCCGATGCAAAACTCGAGTACAACGTAGTGCTTGAGAATGCAAATTATTCCGACGGAAAGCCGTATACGGTGAAATATCCGTCGAGAAACAAAACCGACCTCAAGAACAAGCCTGTACAGGTTCCCTTTGATGTCACCCAGCCTTCAATCAGAAATCCGTTTGTGATACCGGGCATCAAAAAGGTCCATTTCGACCCCAGGCTCAATCCGGATTACAATTTCAATAATTTCGTTGAGGGTGAATGTAACAGGCTTGCCAGATCGGCAGGGATCGCAGTAGGCAATAATCCTGGCGGCACTGCTTTCAATCCGCTGATGATCTACGGTGATTCAGGGCTTGGCAAAACGCACCTTGCACAGGCAATCGGTATTCTGGTGAAGGAAAAACATCCCGACAAGGTTGTGCTTTATGTAAATGCCAACAAGTTCCAAACCCAGTTTGTAGAATCAGTCAGGAACAACAATAAAAATGACTTCCTTCATTTTTACCAGATGATTGACGTACTGATACTGGATGACGTTCATGAATTTGCCGGGAAGGAAAAAACCCAGGATATGTTCTTTCACATATTCAATCATATCCACCAGTCGGGAAAGCAGCTGATCCTTACCTGTGACCGTCCGCCCGTTGAACTCCAGGGAATGGAACAAAGACTGTTGTCCAGGTTCAAATGGGGGCTTCAGGCTGATCTTCAGCGCCCGGATTATGATACAAGGCTGGCAATTCTCAAAAAGAAGGCATATAATGACGGAATTGAACTGCCAGAGGAGATTTTCGAATACCTTGCCGAAAATATCACCAACAATATAAGGGAACTTGAAGCAGTATTGATATCACTGTATGCACAATCAACCCTGAACAGGAAGGAGATAACCCTTGATCTTGCACGGCAGATGGTTGAGAAGCTTGTAAGTACTTCACGCCGTGAAATTACAATCGAATACATCCAGAAAATAGTTTGCGACTATTATAAGATCCCAATAGAACTGATCCAGGGCAAAACCAGGAAAAGAGAGATCGTACAGGCCAGACAGGTATCAATGTATTTCTCAAAAAACCTTACAAAAGCATCGCTTGCCAGCATTGGTTCACATATCGGAGGGAAGGATCATGCAACCGTCCTGCACGCATGCAAAACCGTCAATAATCTTATTGACACCGATAAACATTTCAGAAACCAGATAAATGAGATTGAAAAGAAACTAAAAGTATAATTATGGACATATTGTCTTTTACTGAGAAGTTTTTTGAAAAATACGGGAACAGGAATGAAAAGCCTGTTCTTTTTTTCTCTCCCGGAAGGGTAAACCTTATCGGTGAACATACCGACTATAACGGAGGCTTCGTTTTTCCCTGCGCCCTCAATTTCGGAACATACCTTGCAATACGTACTGTAAAGGATAAAACACTCAGATTCAGCACACTCAACTTCGATGATGACGATGAGGTTCAGTTGGCCAACAATCTCTCAAAGCGTGGAAATAAATGGAGTAACTATCCGCTCGGGGTGATCAGTGAGTTTTTGAAAAGAAAGATCAGCGTAGGTGGCCTGGAAATGCTTTTTTACGGCGATGTTCCCAACGGAGCTGGTTTGTCCTCATCAGCCTCGATCGAAATGGTCACAGCAACTGCACTCAACGACATTTACAGTGCGGGACTGAAAACACTCGACCTGGTGATCCTGAGCCAGAAGGCCGAAAATGAATTTGTCGGAATGAATTGCGGAATCATGGATCAGTTTGCCGTGGGTTTCGGTAAAAAGGATCATGCAATATTCCTCAACTGTGATACCCTCGACTATGAAAATGTACCTGTCAATCTGGGTAACAATGCGCTTATAATAACAAATACCAATAAGAGACGCGGGCTAACCGATTCAAAATACAATGAAAGAAGGTCTGAATGCGAAAAGGCAGTTGAATTGCTTCAGTCCTTCCGTCCGATTAAAAACCTGAGTGAACTTAACACTGATGACACAGGTTTTCTTGAAGAATTCATCAAAGATCCTGTCATTCTGAAAAGAGCCAGGCATGTCATAAGCGAAAACGGCAGGGTGCTGGAAGCAGTGAAGGTTCTAAAAGAGAATAACATACGGCGATTCGGAGAACTGATGAACCAGTCGCACGATTCGCTTAAGGATGATTACGAGGTGACGGGCAATGAACTGGATACTCTTGTTTATGAAGGCAGAAAGCTGCCGGGTGTTACAGGAACCCGCATGACCGGCGCAGGTTTTGGAGGATGCACCGTAAGCCTGGTGGAAAAGGAACATGTTCCCGGATTCATTTCCGGATTGAAATCAGTATACCAGGAGATCACAGGTCTCGTCCCCGATTTTTATCAGCCTGAAATTTCGGATGGTGCAGGAAGAATATCCTGGTAAACAACCTGAAACCGTTCAGTCCCAGGCTGATATCTGTAATTCAGTCCGATGATTGGTATTTAGCGGATTTTTCTGTCTGGCAAACTACTTTTTTCCCTTATAATTATCCGGATCAATATCCTTCACGCATCTGAAGCCTACGGTTGCGCTTCTGTCAAACCCAGGTGATATCAGCAGCATGATCTGGGTCCGGTCGAGGGGCTGGGGGCCTCCCTGGATATACCATCTGCTGGAATCGGGACGGAAATAACTTCCTCCCCTGATTACGAGAAAATAATAGGACCCGTTGAAGTACATATCATTTGTAACCTGCCATACATTTCCTACAAGATCCATTACCCCATACGGGCTGGCTCCCTTTGAAAAAGCGTCGACCGGAGTTGATTTTCCGAATGCATTATTACAGAAAGTCGCATGAAACTCATTACCCCATGGCCAGAGCCTTTTGTCCTGACCCTGGGCAGCAAGCTGCCATTCAGCCTCCGTAGGCAGTCTTTTCCCTGCCCATTTTGCATATGCCCTGATATCGTCATAACCCACGTATACAACCGGATATTTTTCCGTGCCGGGCTTATAAATGCCATATTCCCAATGTCTCAGGTACCTTGTGGTATCAGCAGGCCTGTATCCCGAGGCAGAAATAAACTCGTAATACTGTTCATTGGTTACAGGAAATCTGTCGATAAGAAAACTGTCGATCTTATGGGTATAATTGCCGGTTGCAGGATAAGGAATGAAATTATCATATGCTGATACTGAGTAAGCGAAATCGGTTCCGGGCACAAGCACCATGTTCCGGTCGTATTCTGTCACCCTGGGTGTCCTTGTAACCTTGCTGATAAGCCAGGGCTGCCCGCCTTTGATCCTTATAATATTTTCATCCATGAGGATCTTTTCGCTGAGAAGCTGGATAACGATCTTACCTTCATAATATCCAAACATATCCTTTACACTCAGTGTGGTATCGCTCTTCAGGCTGAATTCCCTCGATTCTCCTCCATACGCGGGAGAACCCTTCCAAACTACCAGCTTCCCGGGTGAATTGCTGCTAATCCTTATCCGATCACCTTCAAGGCTGGAATTCAGTATAACGGGAAATGCCGCAATACAATCAACCGAGCCCTCTCTCCTGGTTCCGTTGTATGATGCCTGCCATCCGTCAGCATTCACCGGCAGGCACAACTTGCCGTCAACCAGTTCAGGGGTAAGATTTTCATGATCCCACAATGAAACATAATGCAGGCCGCTGTCAGCATCGATCCACAGGATCCTGTCTCTAACTCCATTACTGTTCATATTCAAGACCGTAAAAATCTTCTTCCGGCCGGAATGCCACTGGTTTATGTAAACGTTGTCTTCTACTGATCCAATAAGAGGGATCCAGTTCTTATCCAGGAAGGCATCATTATTCTGCCTCAGGATAAATGTCGTTTTGGCAAGGAAATCAAGATCATCATTGTAATTTTCGTCCCTGCCTCCGGGCCTGTACATGTTAAGTTCAGTTCCGTAGCCGTTAAAGAAAGCTATGGCAATTTCCCTGTGGAGGATGTCTTCCCCCACATCACACACCCTGAAAATTGAAAAATCGGGTTTAATGAACTTATTAAGATTTAGTTCAGGGCTGAGAAAGATTGCATTATGGACCCGTCCGGAAATGATCCCCTGCATGTCGCGAGGCACAGCCATGCCCTCTGAGTACATAACAATACCTCTCCCCACGCTGTCGGCAGCCAACTGAAGTTCGGCACTTGAGCTGCTCCTTGTATCAAGCACCACGCCATCGGCTTCGGTCTCCTTCAGTACTCGTGCCAATCCTCTCAAATGATCTTCCTTCCGTGTGCTAAGATCCCAGGGATTATATGCAATGAAAAACCTGGTACCGCTCTGATGTGACAAGCGGACAAAATTTCTGAGCTGGGCAATCCCTCCCGGCAGGTCCCTGTAAAGATCCCATTGATTCCTCTGATCAAGACCTAATCGTGGCCATGTTGGCCAGATTCCAAATACATCAATATGACCAAAACGACTCATGCCGTTTCTCAAAACATCAGGGTAAGTATATTTACCGCTGATCCTGTCAAAGAATTCCCTGTCCCAGGCCATTTGAAGAACGACCAGATAGGATTCCCTTATCCACTTCAGATCCGGTCTTTCATAAAGGGAATTGTCGAAGTTCTCAGTGTCATACAGGTATTTTTCCCTGAACATTACTGACAATCCATCCTGCCAGGTACCCTTGAAAGCCTCAAAATAAATCCTGTACTGAACTTTGGCACCCGGAGGCAGTTTTGTGGCGTACCTGAGCCTGATCCCTCCGGTAATATTTCTGCGCCGTGTCATGCTGCATACCGAATATTCGTCATCAATACCGAACGATGTATAGCCCAGCTCCCATGCATTGTCGGGCAGAATGATCCTCAGAGGCCGGCATCCCGGCCGGAAGAGGCAGGCCCGTGCCAGTTCGTCTGTCCCGTAACCGGTAATACTGACTGACTCATCGTCAATTTCAAATGGCAATACATTGCTTATGGTAACCGTGTCACTGGATATATTTTCAAATTCGCAGTCCCATACCTGAAAATTCCCCGGCAATGGTTTAAATCTCAGGCCGACCTTATTCTCTGTTCTCACGTGAATAACGGAATCTTCAGCAATAACGCCCTGCGTTCCTGTGTTATAGTTTTTTTGATCAATCTGGAAACTTAAAAAAGGTTTTTTCCGTTTAATTACAAGATTATTGTTGTCAGTTAATGTAATACTGTCTATACAGAGGCCTGAAACGGTTGAGATATTAACCTTTTCAAGTTTCTGGGAGTTCAGCGAAACAGGAATAAGGCAGATGAAAAAAAGTAGTAAATATCTGATCTTTAATACGAAAGGGATCATAGGAAAACTAATGATAATAACCGGTTGATTTTTATGCAAGTTATAATATCGCAGTCACTAAAAAAAAGTTTTTAAGTTAAGGAATTCGCAAGTGCCGCAGTTACATGCAGAATTCATTGGTTAAAAAGCTCCGTACAAACCGACAGACATTACAAAAGATGTCAGCATTCAAGAAAATAATCACACTAATATTGCCGGTCATGCTGCTTATTTTGTTAGCCGATACGGGATGTATGCCTGCGAGAAGGGCTCCGGCCCATTCCAAAAAGATGACCACCCAGGAGGCCAGTACCACTCCGATGGGAAGAAACAGGTATTATTATTCCCCGTCGTACCAGAAAAAGCTTAACAAGAACTTCAGAAGAAAATAGGGGACTTAAGCAATTATTCATCACATACCAGCCTGAGTCCGTCATAAGCAAGCATGATTCCTGCCGGCAGCCCGGCGGATACCTCATCATGACGTCCCATCTGATGACCGATATGGGTAATGAATGCCTTTCTCGGTGATATCTGCCTTATAAAATCGATTGCTTCGCGAAGGCTGAAATGCGAGATATGTTTTTCTTTTCGCAGTGCATTTATTACCAGGTATTTGACCCCAAAAATCTTTTCCTTCGTTTCTTCCGGAACATAATTTGCATCAGTAATATATGCAAAATTGCCTATGCGGAACCCGTAAACCGGCAGCCGATAATGATAAACCCTGAGAGGCAGGACACCAATGGAACCCACCTCAAATCCATATTCAGGAATAAGGTTGAGCCGCATCTTCGGAATTCCCGGATATTGATACTCGGCAAAAACATAGGAATATTCCTTCCTGACAGCCTTCTGCACCCTCTCTTCCGCGTAAATATCAATTGCATCACGGCTTCTGTAATTATAAGCCCTTACATCATCCATACCTGCAATATGATCCTTGTGTTCATGAGTAAGAAGTATCGCATCGAGTTTCTTTACATTTTCACGCAGCATCTGCTGCCTGAAATCAGGGCCGGCATCAATCACAATGCAGGTCTCGTCTTTCTCAACAAGTATCGATGTGCGCAGCCGTTTATCATGAATATCATCCGATGTACAAGTATCACATTCACAAGCAATGACCGGAACACCCTGGGAAGTTCCGGTTCCTAGAAATGTAATTTTCACAGGTAACGAATTTGAAGGCAAACCTATATTAAAATTCCCTAACAGGCAATAAGTCCTGTAAATTTGAAACAGACCGCTTTCCCGGATATCTTTTCTTACCCGATCAGTTTTCCTGCAGAGCCGGAAAGCCAGGAACATAACGGGATGAAAGCGGTCTGGGTAAAGCATCTCCATCCGTTGCATGAATGGAATGCTCAATTAATATCGGGCGCGGCAGTCATATCGGAAAGTTGTTCATTTCCAGGATTTCATTCCAATCGCTGGTTTTATCCATAGGTGTATTATACGAAACTTCAGAAAAATTACTGAATACCAGATAATTAAAGTCGTCTCAGGGAAACATCATGTCGGGAAGACAGATCCATCCGGGTACAATACAACTGAATGGAAGGTATTACCTGAAATGGCGCAACAGACGAAACCGGAATAAAATTATTTAAGCGGGTCATTACGTCATAATCCTTAAATTTACATTCCAAAAGCTCTGCTGTGCCAGGAAAAATATATATGATCCCGGTCACTCTGGGAAGTGATGATTACAGGTTACTCATACCTGACAAAGTAATCGGAATTACCAGATCCCTTAGGGTTTTCATTGTTGAGAACGTCAGGACCGCCAGAAGATTTCTGAGGCTGATCGACACTGAATTCCCGATCGGCGATACATTGTTCGTCGAACTTAATGAGCACACACCCGAACCGGATATTATCCGGTGCCTCGATCCTGTCATTGACGGCAGGGATGCCGGGCTCATGAGTGAGGCTGGTATGCCGGGAATAGCTGATCCCGGGGCCCGGGTGGTATCACTGGCTCATCAGAAAAAGATAAGGGTAATTCCCCTTTCAGGCCCATCAAGCATCACCATGGCTTTAATGGCGTCGGGACTGAATGGGCAGAATTTTGCGTTTCACGGTTATTTGCCGGTCAGGGATAAAGAAAGGATCGCAAAAATCCGTGAACTTGAAACAAAATCACGCAGCGGTCAGGCCCAAATCTTCATGGAGACACCTTACAGAAACCAGAAAATCCTGGAATCCCTGCTGGATGTTTGCAGCTCTGACAGGAAGCTTTGTATTGCAAGCGATATATCCCTGCATTCGGAAAGCATAAAAACAAAGACTATCGGTGAATGGAGGAAAAATATTCCGGACATTAAGAATCATCCCTCTATCTTTATTCTTCAGTAAAAGTTCCGGTCCTGATTTATCGATTCAATGGTCCTCCGGCAGTGTGAAATCATTAACAGACCAGAGTGTCGAGCTGCAGCTGCCGGAAACTATTTCAGGCTACAAATGAATAAAATACACATCTATTCAACTGAAAGCACCTTAACTTCATAAACAATTACGGCGCGCGGTGGGATTTTCCGCCCATCCCCTATCAGTCCGTGACCAAGAAACGGAGGGATAATAAATATGGCTTCTGCCCCAGGCCTCAGCATTTTAAGACCTTCATAAAGTCCCTGCTCGATGCCGGTTTTCCCAAGGACAATCTCTTTCGGCCCCGAATCATCTGATGAATAACATTTTGTACCATCCAGGAGGGAACATTCGTATGCGATCCTTACCTTTTTATTGTCAGATATCAGATTTCCCCTTCCCTCCTTTCTTAAAAAATACCAGAGACCCGTAGGGGATTCCTGCATACCGAGGCCTTTCCTTTCAATGTAATTTTCAATAATTTCCCTGTCTTTCTGGACGAAATAACGGTTCAGTTCCGTCATGTCGTTCTTTCCCGGCCCGCTCACAACTCTTTCTGCCTCGTTCCTGCCCCTGCAGGAGATGAGCAGGACTGACAGAAAAAAAGTGAAGATACAGATCCGGTAATATTTAAACGGTTGCATTTTTTATCAGGGCGGCATTGTCGTTCAGGATACGGAGGAAATAAGCGATAGTATTATCAAGATTCTCGTAATATTCTCCGCCGGAGGCATTCATGTGTCCGCCGCCGGAGAAATACTCTGAAGCAAATTTATTTACCGGGAAATTCCCTTTTGAGCGGAAGGAAATTTTCACGTGATTTTCCTTTTCAATGAAAAGAACAGAGAATACTATATCCCTGATTGAAAGAGGAAGATTCACAAATCCTTCAGTATCGCCCTTGACATGATTGAAGTCGGTCAGATCACGACGGGTAAGGTAGATATATGCCGTCTTTAATTCGGGAATGATCACCATGCGCTTATTCAGCGCAAGTCCCATGAGGCGCATACGGTCAGCCGAATAATTGTTGAAAACAACATTAATCATCTTCTCCCTGTTGATGCCGTTATCCAGAAGGTCAGCAACGATCCTGAAGGTCCTGCCCGTCAATGCACCATGATCAAAATTTCCCGTGTCGGAAATGATCCCGACATAAATGCATTCGGAAAATTTATTATCCGTATATGGTACCCCGTCCATCAGGGTAATCAGTTCATAAACCAGTTCGGTCGTAGCACATTTGGATGGGTCAGATATCGTGAGATCAGTAAAATCAGCCGGATCAAGATGATGGTCAATAATTACCTTTTTTGCCCCTGAGCTGATGACGTATTTTTCTGCCTCACCCAGCCTGCCCGGATGGCTGAAATCAGTCATAATAATCAGATCGGCCTGTTTGATCAGGGCTATACATTCAGCTCTCTGTCTTATGAATATCCTTATCTGGTCAGCTCCCGGCATCCATTTCAGAAACTCCTGAAGATTATTTGGAGAGATCATGTCAACATGCCTGCCTTTTGATGTAAGATAGTGGAACAATGCAAGCTGTGAGCCAATTGCATCTCCGTCAGGATTAATGTGGCAGATAATAAGTATGTTGTCAGACGATGCAATCAGTTTCGATAATTCTTTTGTATATTTGGCCGGATCAATCACTTTTTCCATTTTTTTGACAAGTTGTCAAAGATAGGAAATTTCCTTATGACAGTTGACTTGAAAGACTCTATAAATAACAGCAATGAACGGCGAAATCACATTCTCAATAATTAAACCCGATGCATTCGGCAGCGGAAACACGGGCCCGATCCTGGCAATGATTCATGAAGCAGGCTTTGAAATAGTTGCACTTAAGCTTCTGAGGATGACCAGGGAGCAGGCCAAAAGCTTCTATGCCATACATAAGGACAGGCCATTTTATAACGATCTTGTGGAATTCATGATAAGCGGACCTGTGATTGTCATGATACTCAGGCAGGAAAATGCGGTTGATAAATTCAGGAAGCTGATCGGAGCAACAGATCCGGCAAAAGCTGAGCCGGGAACCGTCAGGAAAAGATTTGCATCCTCAGTGCAGATGAATGCAGTTCATGGCTCAGACAGTGATGAAAATGCCCTCCGTGAATCCAACTTCTTCTTTTCGGAAGCCGAAAGATGCCTTTAAATTCACGGGCTCCGTTCTGTCCTGTACTTCCGTTCATATATTTTCCCAAAACATTCCGGGAAAACGATTGTTATTAATGTCAAGATTCCTGATTTGATCATTTTATTATGGTGCCTGATAATAATCCATCCGTTACAGAAATTAAAAAGCTTGAAAAATATTCTTCGGCATTTACACTCTCCGATATGGAGATTTTTATTTTTCCGGAACTCTTTTTTCCGCTTGTAATCGCCAATATCATGTCGCCGGTTATCTGGAAATGGAGGGATGATCCATGGTTCAGCAATATTGAATCAAAAAGTTTCAATTACAAGGTGAACCGGATAAAACAGTTTATTATTGACAATTATGTTTTCAATCTCGATCTGTCAACCTGGGGACTCACTACAAAAACCAGGGAAATGTCCCGGTTCAGTGATTTCTTTGACCTTGAGATCATGAAACAATCAAATGCACTATTCGGATACGAGGGGGATAAGTATTATTTCGATATTGATATCAGGAAGCACTTCGGGCTGGATAAATATGATTCGGAAGTAATTCCGTACTGGAAGACCGAAACGGTGGAAGCAATGACCGCATTCAGGTACAAGGACGGGTTTACCACCGGAGCGGGGGAATGTGTTTCACTATCGTCGCTTTATGCGGCAGCATTGTTTATTGTCGGCAGGATCCCGCTGGAAAAAATATTCCTTATAGCAACTCCCCTGCATTCTCAGAATTTCGTCACTGAAAAGGAAGGGCTTATCACAAACAACAGGAGAATTGTTACAAAGAACATGTGGTTTAACGGGACCTCATTGTCACAGAAAGCCAGACGTGCCCTGGAAAATGAAAAAATCACAATGGTCACCCATATAACAGGATTCATTCACATTATTTACAATGAGGCGACAATAAGCAGAAAAGATTACGAAACTTTCAGCACAAAACTTAAAAGTTTCCTTCGCACTGAGCTGACTGACACAATATTCATTAATTTCCTTCGGTTCAAGCCCAGGTACAAATCTCTTTTCCAGTATTATTGCGACTGTTCAGGGAAGCACTTATACATAAGTCTTGAAAAGATGTTCGAATATGAACACACAAGCAAACACAATTTAACAAAAGAAACACGTGAGCAGCTTGTAAATGAGATAGAAGGCGATGAATTTCATCTGAGTCCCATAAACGGAAAAATTCTCCTGAACAATGTGGAAAAAATCTTCCAGGAGAACAAGAGCATAAGCATTGATGAATTCATTAAGGAATTTGAGAAGCTGGCCGGCTCAGTGCCCAGTTCGCTGCTTGACGAAATGTTTTCAGACCTCAGGGTTTTTATTGTTACCGATCCGAGGCTGCCCGATCCGGCCAAGTCATTCAGAAAAAGCCTCGAACCAGAGATTGGAATTGATGACACACGCGAAAGCATCTTAAAAAAGATCAATGATATGGCAGGCATTTCGGAAACAGCGCTGCTTTCGCTTTATGTTTACCGGCAGATGGACATGATTGACTGGGTACCGTTCATCAAGGCAGCCATTGAAAGAAACCCGGTATGTTTCAAGGATCTTGAGGAGAAGGACTTGAATGAGGTTTACGGGATTCTCATGGATCTTGAAAATGAATCAATATATGATGAAAAAAGGCTTGCCCTTCCCGATGAAGTCTGGAATTTCCAGAGGGGCGACGGCATTGAAAAAGCTCTTCTGCTTGCAGATCTCATTGTTCACAGGGACGGAAGCAATCAGATTACACTGGAGATCAATGGCAGTGATGTCACCCTTGAACACATGGGAACAAATTACAGTTTCATTTCGGGTAAAGCCCTGGTAAAGTCAGTAAAAATACAGGGAAACAGCTATTCAGCAGAATGAATATGCAGTATTCCTCATTCCCGATGATTACCTAGTTTTTCAGCTCAAACTTTCCTTTCAGTCTGATATCGGCTGAGGAGCTGCCAGCCATGACCTCGAATATTCCGGGTTCGGTAACAAACTCCATGTTCCTGTTATACAAAGCCAGGTCATCATGGGTAAGCCTGAATTCAACTGTCTTTTTTTCACCCGGTGCAAGGCTTATCTTCTCGAATCCCTTCAGTTCCTTCACAGGTACTGTAACAGATGCATGCCTGTCCCTGACATACAGCTGCACCGTTTCCCTGCCCGCCCTCTTGCCGGTGTTTTCCACATCCAGGCTCACTTTCACTTCACCAAAGATCCCGGTAACTTCAGGGTTAATTTTCAGGTTGCTGTACATGAATGTAGTATAGCTCAATCCAAATCCGAATTCCCATAATGGTGTTGCAGGCATGTCGGCATAGGCTTTTCCCCATCCTTTTTCCATCCAGTAAAGCTTTTCGGGCATATAATTGTAATAGAAGGGTATCTGCCCGACATGCCTGGGTATGGTGACCGCCAGTTTACCGCTGGGATTGCAGTCGCCGAAAATGATCTCTGCAACAGCTGTCCCACCCGCTTCACCGGGGATCCAGGCCTCAATAATGGCCGGGATGTTTTCCGCTGCCCAGCGGACGGAAAGCGGCCTGCCGTTAATGAGTACCAGTACAACCGGAGTTCCGGATGAGTGCACGGCTCTCAGAAGATCTTCCTGCAGCCCTGTCAGATCGAGGCTGGCCACATCATATCCCTCCCCTGAGGTACCGGTCTTGTCAGGGGCCTGCCATTCATTTTCTCCCAGAACAACAACAGCCAGGTCGGCACCGGAGGCAGCTCTGCGGGCCCGTGCCAGTTCATTCACTTTATTACCGGTAACATCACATCCTTTTACATACTCGACAACAGTTCCGGGAGACACCATTGATCTTATTCCGTCTAGTACCGTTGTTATCTCCTGGAGAATAACATGTGCCGCGTAATCACCAAGCTGATTTCTTTCATTGTCGGCATTGGGTCCGATGACCGCTACTTTCCTGATATTCTTTCTGACAGGCAGAAGGTTTTTCTCATTCTTCAGGAGAACAATTCCTTCCCGGGCAGCATCAAGGGCAAGTTCACGGCTTTCTTTGGTATGGGTAACATCCAAAGCCCTTTGAGGATCAACATAAGGTTTGTCGAATAACCCAAGCCTGAACTTAAGTTCAAGTACCCGTCTTACAGATCTGTCAATCAGCTCCATTGACACTCTCCCTTCCTTAACGGCGTCGATCAGCGGTTTAAGATAACCGTCTTCGAATGAAATTCCAACGTCAAGTCCCGCCCTGAGCGCTAGTTCACCGGCCTGCTGATCGTTCTCGGCAACACCCGTGTACAACAGTGTGTTAAGTCCGCCTCCTTCGCTCAGTACCAATCCTTTAAACCCTAGCTCATTTCTGAGTATCTTTGTCAGCAGGAATTCAGATGCATGGGTCGGGATCCCGTCAACTGCCGGGTAAGTGGCCATCACTCCAAGAGCTCCGGCTTTTTTTACCCCGGCGATCCATGGAGGAAGAAAAACTTCCCGCAACTGCCTTTCCGAAATCTCCATCGCTCCTCTTTCCATTCCGCTGTTTGGCTGACTCTGGCCCGGATAATGACACAGGCCGGCCACGACCTTGTCATTTGCGCTTACATCTGTTCCCTGCACTGCATTGACTATTGTCTCGGCCATACGTGAACAGAAAAACGGATCTTCACTGAATCCTTCCTGATTCCGGCCAAGCCTTGGATCCCTGTTGGGTTCAACAACCAGGGTGAACAACTGGTGAATCCCCACAGACCTTGCCTCACAGGCTGCTACCGTATACATCCTGCTGACCAGATCCATGTTCCAGGTACTGCCAATTGCCAGTCCCTCAGGAAAGATGGTTCCTCCCGAACACATCAGCCCGTGTGTTCCCTCTTCTGTCTGCAGGAGCGGAATGCCAAGCCGTGTTTTTTCAACCGCTATCTTCTGAAGCTCATTGAAGAAATTTGCCTGCTGAAGTGTGCCTTCATGCAATATCGTGTTCGCCAGGGTGAAAAAACCTCCTATGGGACCGAGATAGTCCTGAAAAGTACCCTCAGCAAGCTTTTTACAGTTAACGGTCCGGGATTCAATATCATTTCCCAGAGCAGATTCATATACACAAGGCATATTTAACTGCCCGATCTTCTCCGCGAGTGTCATGCGGGAAAGAAGATCCTCCACCCTCAGCATGACAGGCACTGAAGGATTTTTATACGGCGCTGCTCCGGGGGAAGCTTCATTTAACTGGGAAACAGCCGGAAAACCAAAGAGCATCAATATCAAAGCCATGAAAAGACTTGTTGCATGTTTCTGGAACGGTTTTTTCATTTCAGTATAAGGTTAGTTTGATATAAACATACATAAAATCATTTGATTAAAAACAGGAAAACAGCAGTAATGGTCAATTAATAAAAACGAAATCCAATATTGCGGGAGCTCTCATGTCGCAGCAAGTTTATGATAAAAACAACTTCAGGAATAATGTGACATAAAATTCATTGTATTTTTAATTTTTCACACATACTTCATACATGAAAACCCTGATACCTGAGAAGCTGCTGGAGGTACTGAAGCATGAGGGGGTTGTAGCCATTGCAATGCTTGACGATAACGGCATCCATATGGTAAATACATGGAACAGTTACCTGAAGGTTACCACCGGCGGAAAAATTATCGGTCCGGCCGGCGGCATGAGAACTACAGAAGCTATTGTCCGAAAAAACAATAAGATCGTAATGACCCTCGGAAGCAGGGAGGTTCAGGGATTCCATTCCAAGGGGACAGGATTCCTCATCCACGGTACACTGGCTTTTATCTCGGAAGGCGATGAATACAACGAATTGAAGCAAAGGTTTCCATGGGCCAGGGCCATGTTCGAAATACAGCCCGATACGATTACCCAGACCCTATAGACCTTGCAAAATGAAAAGAGGCATCGGTTTTTCCCGACAAGATCAATGATCCCGATATAACCAATCAAATAATTTCAAAGGAAACAATGGAACTTAAAGAAGCAATCCTTAACAGGAGGACAGTGCGCAGATTCAACTCCAAAGCTATATCAGACGAAACGTTGCTGGATATTCTTGAAGCCGGTACCTGGGCGCCATCGCATGGGAACAATCAGCCATGGGAATTCATCCTTGCAGGCCCGGAAACGCGTGGCAAACTGGCAGTGGCATACAGGAAGGCCATGGAGTCAGGGCCGTTGCTTAATCCCGACTTACCTGAAGAGCGCAAGCAGGTTATCCGCAATTTCTCCATGAACTTCGGCGATGCACCGGTTATACTGGCAGTAACCTGTGCTCCCGCACTTACCGATCTCGACAGATATGACTTTCCGATGTCGGCTGCAGCTGCTATCCAGAACATTCTCCTTGCTGCATGGGAAAAACAGATAGCCGGCGTATGGCTCTCATTCGGAAGCACACCTCAGGCCCGGTCATTATTCGGGATCCCGGAAGAGGGAAAAATCGCAGGGATCCTGGCTCTCGGATATCCCGAAGTGATACCTCCCGCCCAGCCCCGGATAAGCGCAATTAACAAACTCAGCAAATTGCCCTGAAGCCAGGAATCAAAACAATCCGCATACTGTTAATTAATTAACAGTGCTTCAGGGCCCGGCCGGTATTTGCAGTGATAGAAAACGTAACGGCCAAACGTTCCGATGAGAAATGATTAACTTATTCCTGACTGTATTTAACAAGGCGCAAATGCTTATTGATTATTCCGGGAACAAATTCAATTCTGTGGGTTACATAGATCAGGGTGTTGAGTTCCCCGCTGCAAACATTGTCCACCAGGCAGTTGACAGTCTGTGCCGCAGTCCGGTCAAGACCCTGGCAGGGTTCATCGAGGATAACCACAGGGGGAAGTTTTACCAGCGCCCGGCAAACCAGTGCAAGACGGCACTGACTGAATGAAAGGCGATACATAGGCACCATCCTCAAAGCCGACAAACCGGCTGCCTCAATCAATCCGTCGGCTTGCCGGTAATGTTCCGGTGTAAGATCATTCCTAACCAGAAGATGGTTGCTGTATCCGGTTAAAACTGATTCATGAAGCGTCAGATGACGCGGAAAAAAATTCTGGAGTTCCGATGAGAAGTATCCAATGGGTTCCTTAATTTCCCATATGGTTTCCCCCGTTCCCCTCTTTCTGTCAAAAAGAACGAGATCATAGGCATAAGCCATGGGATTATCAGCATAGATAAGACTCATCAGCGTAGTTTTTCCCGATCCGTTGGGGCCTGAAAGCAGCCATTTTTCACCCCTTCTGATTCTCCATGAGAAATTTTCCTGGACAATGTTGCTGCCATACCTGATGGTAATATTTTTCATTTCAGCCATTGTCATAAACGCACGATTGAAATTGTCAGGAACATATCTTTTCAGTCCGGGCGGCTTATAAGGCTGCGGAGAATCAGCGTTCCGCAAATTAAAAAGCTCCGCCTCCCCCGCATATCCAACCCGCTGATTCCGGAGATATAAAACGTGACTTACAAAGTCTGGCGGACTGGTATCTGTACCAGTTACCAGGACAGCTGCCTTCTTTTTAACCAGGGAATGAAGGGTATCCGTAACAAGTTGCTTACCTTCAGGATCCAGGCCTTCGTAAGGATCATCGATGCAAATAACCTTTTTGCCGCTCAGCCATAACATTAACAGCAAGATTCTCCGTCCTTCTCCTGTCGACAATGAAACAATGCGTCTGTCAAGCAGCGAACCAAAACCAAATTCATGAGCGGCTGAACAAATATCTTCTTTTGAAAACCCTGTTTTCTCATGAATCAAGTCCAAAACCCCGGGAGTCTCTTCAACTCCCGGGGAAAAATAGCGTTGCTGGTAAAAACTGGCCGAACCGGTAAACCATTGATACAATGAAAAGTCCCTCCTGACAATGGCAACCGATGAATAGAATTCCGAAACGGTAACATTTTCCGGCAGGATCATTTCACCCCCGGCCAGCCGCTGCTTCCCGGCAATGATCTCGAGTAAGGTGGTTTTTCCAGTTCCGTTGGCCCCGCAAACCCACCAGCTTTCACCGCGGTGCACATCAAAGCTCAGATCGCCTGCAAGGAGCTTTCCGTTGCACATGATTACCGCTCTCTGAAATGAAAAAACCAGATCAGCCGACTTCATTAACTATAGAACATCTTTTTCACGTTAACAAACAAGAATCTACGGAAAGAAAGGGATTTAATTACCGGAATACCCTGATTACCGGCCCTGTATTCTCATATGCATCAGTTCTGCTTCTGCATCATCATATCCCTGAGTGACTTGTACGGGATTCCCGGCTTCCACTCCGGGAAGTCATCAGTGTTGCTGAGATCATAGCCAATCTCAAAATATACACGTGTATCTTCAATCATCCCGCTGAAATCCCATTTGTCTGGCTCGTAATTATCAGAAGGCTTGTGATAATTATCCATGGTCCATTTTTCGTTCTGGGCCAGTCCCCATTCCCTGCCATGCTCAACATTGTCGACCCCCGACGAAAGGTTCAATGAAGGAATTCCCACCTTTGCAAAACTAAAATGATCGGATCGGAAATAACTGCCTTTCTCAGGGGTGGGATCAGGAGTAGCATAACGGCCATATTTTCCCAGGACTGCAATTGCATAATCGTCCAGTCCACTGAAGCCGTAACCGGTAATATTCATGTCCTTCGTCCTTCCAAAGATGTTCAGGCCGTCAATGTTTATCACCCCGATCGTTTTCCCAGGAGGGAAAAGCGGGTTTCTTGCATAGTAATCACTTCCGAGCAATCCCTGTTCCTCGCAGGTAACCGAGAGGAACAGAACTGACCGGTCCTGCACCGGGTGAAGCAATGTGAATGCCTTTGCCATCACCAGCAGAGATGCTGTTCCGGTTGCGTTGTCAACCGCACCGTTCAGTATGGAATCGCCCTTAAAAGCGTTGTTTACACCAAAATGATCCCAGTGAGCAGTGTAGATGATGTATTCATCCGGCCTCCTGCTGCCCGGCCAGACGGCAGCGACATTGTTTGACCGGGTATATTCAGTCCTGTTTCTCAGCTCCAGGGATAGTTTCAGTTTCATATCAACAGGCTTGAAGCCCCTGGTGGATGCGGATTTTGTCAAACGGTCAAAATCAAGGCCGGCAGATCCGAATATTTTCCTTGCCGATTCATTTGTGATCCAGCCTTTGAACTGCAGGCCGGATGAAGCCAATTCATCATCTTCGAGGCAGAATTCAGGGCCACTCCAGCTGTTCTGAACCACACCCCAGGGGTAAGCGGCGGCACCTGTTTCGTGGATGATAATTACTGCTTCGGCTCCCTGCCGCGCAGCTTCCTCGTATTTATATGTCCAGCGTCCATAATATGTCATCGCCCTGCCGTTGAAAAGACTGCTGTCGGAAGTGACATATCCCGGATCATTAATAAGCAATACCACCGTTTTTCCTTTCACATCAAGGCCTTCATAATCGTTCCATCCATACTCCGTGGAATTAATCCCGTATCCGACAAAAATCATGTCAGAATTGTCAATCCTGATATGATCCTTCCTCTGCGGGGTGTTCCCGATAAAATCGTCGCTGTATTTCAGTCTGACCATATTCTTCCCCCCTGTTATGACGAGTTTCATGTCATGGTCAGCCGTTAGCTTGACCAGGGGAACTTCCTGGAAGTAGCTGCCCCTGGCAGCAGGCTGAAGTCCGATCTGCCTGAATTGTTCGGCCAGGTAACTGATAGTCTTTGTTTCGCCCTCGGTGGACGGGGCCCTGCCAAGGAATTCATCCGAGGCAAGTACCGAAATGTGTTTCTTCATGTCATCGGCAGTGATGGTCTGCAAGGCGGCCTCAAAGCTCCTGTTCCAGGTCTTGCAGCCTGATAAGGCTGAGATCAGAAAAAAGATAACAAGGTATTTCTTCATCTTTTCAGCAGTGATTAAATTCATCCAGTAAATCAAAATTATGGTTCAGGGCTTAAAAATAACTGATTTATCGGATGATCATGCATCATACCGAATTATGGATGCAGACGATTGTCATTTTTTAGGTTGATCAGGAAGGAACCCTTGTTTCAATCCTCTGTCATACCTATCCTTCCGGAATCATTAAGCACACGAAAAAACATGGCCTTCCAGGCTGCTGACACAGACCCACCAAAGGGTAATTCTCAGGCAAACAAACCTGATATCCTGCCTCCCCTTTCAATGAGACGTTCAAATGTAAGCAGACCGCGGATAAACTGCCGGGCATGATGGTAGTGTTCCATAAGGGTCACATTGCGATATGCCATCTTCCGGTCACCGCCGAAATGCCAGAATTTATGGGCCGGATTATAATATTTATCAAAAATATATGGATTTGTCCTTTCAAAATGTCCGATTGCCCATTCATCACCGGTGTGTTCAATCATAAACAGAGTACCGTTGATGACTTCCTGCTGGCACCAGAGTGATTTTTCCGTGCTCCAGATGTTGTTATCCACCTGCTGCAAGGTATGGAAATATCCGCCATAGACGTGATCGGTGCAGACATCTACAATTTTCCTGAAAACTTTTTCCGCAGACCGAAACAGTTTCCCGTCCCTGCGACGGCCTGCCTCGAACATGACAAAGGCAAGGGTTTCCAGACCATGCCCGGTAATTGAATGTTGTGCATATGCGTTATCCGGCAGGCTGAAATCATGGTTCAGAACCTCGTTCGTAAGTCCATATTCCTTGTTGACATGATGATTCAGGATTGCATCGACGCATCGTGCAGCAAGATTTTCAAGATCTTCATCAGGCTCATGCATGAGCATCTGTGTAGACAGGCTCAGAAGGATCATCCAATGACCCAATATTCTCGGTCCCTGAATTGCAGGTGAATTTTTCAGGTAACTGCCTATACTGTAGGAATAGTCAGGCTGATCGTAACGCCTGACACAATCAAAAATGATCTTCTTTGCCATGATCCTGTATTGTTTCTCCCCCGATGCCTCAGCATATTCCGACAGGCCTTCCGCAACAAACAAACTGCCATATATGTCCCCCGGCCCGGAAAGAGGCACACCTTCACGGGTAAAACTTTCGGTCCAGAAACTGCCGTCAGCGGGTTGAATTTTCAGGAGCAGATCCTTTGATCTGGCTGCAATCTCCAAGAAGCGGGCATTCTTTTCAAGATTATTGTACATGTATGAATATACCCACAATCCCCTGCCAACGTACCATGCGGTTTTATTCATGTTTTCCAGTTCGCCCGTGCGGATATCCATCGAACACATTACTCCTCCGTATTCATGATCAATCGCGTACCGGTCCATGTTGGGAATAAAATTGTCAAACAGTTCGGCCCTGTACTGATCCCGCAGCTGTTCGAGAGTCATTCCTCCCAGAGTGTCTATCTTTGCCCGTTGGCCTACGGTCATGGAGGATCTTTCAAAGTCGCGCCTGCAGCCGGATGTGTTTGCAGCGGTCAGCAAGCCGAGCCCGCCTAATGAGCTTTTGGCTAAAAATTCACGCCTCGAATAATCAGTCGTTTTCATACCTGATATTTATAACTTTCCACAAGAAATAACTTTATGCCGGATTTGCTGAAATGATGCAAACAAGTGCAACCATATGCAACCTGACATGACACTCAGAATAACCTGTCCCCAATACAGCATAAACGTGTCATTCTGATATTGCCTGGAAATTTACTCATTATTACTGACATCATGACACATTAATTCCAACAGCCCTGTCGTAATCACACGGTCTGAAAGGTTCTTTTCCCCGGCCTGAATAACTTGCTGAATTCAGATCAATAATATTCGGCTTATCTTTAAGTGCATGAGGATTAAAATTCTGACGGTAACATCATCACTCCAATGTGATCCGGAGAATAACAACGTATGTATGGGAAAATAATTTAAATAATAATCCCGGTTATATGCCTTTAAGGCGGTTTAACATGGTAAATTTCTGTAAGTTGCCTGAAGATGCGAAATTCCCGGTGAGAATCTTATAAACCAAACTTCGTAGGAGTGAGTTGTTTGCAGAAATGGTTTTATTCCCATATTTTAGCTTTGCGGGAGCAATCATAATTTGACCTGACACAGTGATTTCAAATAAACCTACAGTATGAAAACAGAAAGAAGATCAGTACTCAAAAAATTATTCGCTGCATTTATAGGTGCATCCGGAGCAAGCCTGACAGCAAGGGCAGGATCAGGGGAAGGCATGGAAAAGGTAACTGCGGAAGCGGTAAATTTCCAGGATCAGCCTTTGTTTTCACCTTTTACCAGGTACGGTAATCTTGTATTTGTTTCAGGTCATGGAAAACGGCTTGAAGGTGACATAAAGGTACACACCGACAATGTCCTCAAAATGATTGAAGGCGAACTCATCAAGGCGGGCTCTTCGATGGAGAAGGTGCTTAAGGTAACCGTATTCCTGGAAACCATGGATGACTATAACGGGATGAATGAAGTATACAAGGGACGGTTCGGAAAGAATCCCCCGGCCAGGACAACCGTAGCAGTCCCCAACGGTCTGCCTCCCGCAGACCACCTGATCCAGATGGATTGCATTGCCTATATCTGAAAACAATAATTCATCAGCTCAGGTTATTGGCAGCTATTCCTCAGCATTGTCACCATTGTGATTGATCCGGGACCCCCCTGTAAATCTTCGTTTTATTCCATTTGTAGACATGTGATTGCCGGGTATCCGCAGTTTTTGTCGTACATAAACGAAATTGACCGGAGCTTTCAGTCCCAATATTCATTTCCCTTGCCGCACAGAGGGAATGCACAGGAGGAATAAGTCGTAACAGGCTGATTTAATATGGTTTATTATTGTCATTTAAACAGCTCAATATGATCTTTTACAAAGAAACATTGAAACAATTGTTTAATTCCCAACCCCGGATGTCAATAGGGCAAAAGCGTTGATATTTTTGCTTCTATTTTATCTTTTGATAAACGGAGGTGATATATTTTTTAAATATAATTAGTAGAATTGTGGCTTGCATTTAAAAAACACGGCAGAATGATTAAGAAACTTTTTTTCATATGGGTCACCACAGTGATTGCCTTGAATGTAAATTCACAGCAATCAAAGGAAATCGACAGGATCATTGAACTGGGCAGAACAGATAACCGGACCATGCATCACCTTGATATTATAACAAACCGGTTCGGAGGCAGGCTAGTCGGCTCCGATGCCTATGAAAACGCAGCCCTTTGGTGTGCTTCGGAATTTAAGAAGTGGGGTATGGAAGTGATTCTGGATGAAGCTGGAAGTGTTCCTGTAGGCTTTAATCGGGGGCCCTGGTTCGGAAGGCTGCTTGCGGAGAACGGCATGACACTTCATTTTGCCACGCCATCATATACCTCCGGAACAAAAGGAGTTCAGCGGGGGCATGTACTTATCGAGCCCAGGAACCGTGAAGAATTTGAAAGGATGAAGGGCGCCCTCAAAGGGGCCTGGGTACTGATAGGCGGCAAAAACGACGGCTGGCCCGTGGACTATTCCGCAAAAGCAGATTCTGTCCGGGCAGGGATAATAGCATACAATGACTCCATCGGAAAGATTAACCGTGAAATCATGTTCTGGAATTTTGCGAATCGCGGAAAGCCAGCCAGGGAACTACATCAGCTTAAGGAAGAACCCGCTCTTTTCTACCGCGAGATGCGCGAAGCAGGGATACTCGGCATAATCCAGTCGTCGGCTGTTCCGATAAGGGCTCTCTACGACAGGAAAAACCTGAATAAAATGACCTTTGACAACCTGCCGACAGTTTGTGACATAAAGCTTGATGAGCAGCAATATGCCATCATCGAAAAAATGGCCAGGGAACGACGCTACTTCCTCCTTGAGTTCGACATCCGCAATCATTTTAAACCTGGCCCGGTCAGGTTCCATAATGTGATCGGGATCATCAGGGGCACGCGTTATCCCGATGAATATGTTATGATGGGAGGCCACCTGGATGCTTTTGACGTTGCAACGGGCGGAGTTGATGACGGGTCGGGTGCAACTCCGGTCATGGAGGCCGCCAGGCTGATAATGGCAGCCGGGGGCAAACCCAAAAGAACTATACTTGCATGCCTGTGGGCTGGAGAGGAGTTCGGGCTTCTCGGGTCAAAACACTGGGTGGAGTCAAACAAGGACAAACTTCCGAAAATATCAAACTATTTCAACCGCGACGGCGGTCCGACAGTGGCATCAGGCCTGGAAGTCCCCGAAGCCATGTATGAGGATTTCGAAAAAGTGTGCAGGCCATTGAACAGGATCAATCCTGATTTCCCTTTCACCCTCACCAAAAACACCAATCCTCCCCGGCCGAGACCGGCAACTGCCGGCAGCTCCGATCATGCCTATTTTGCCATGAACGGGGTCCCGACACTGTCGTTCGACACCCCCGATACCAAGGGTTACGATTTCAGCTACATGGAAATATGGCACACTGAAAAAGATACTTATGACAAGAGTATTGCAGAATACCAGGAACACACTTCGGTGGTTACGGCGGTAGTAGTATACGGGCTTGCAAATCTCGACCACCTGCTTTCAAGAAAGGGACTTTACCTGGAACCGGAAGTCAAAAAAACAAAGTGAAGGATAATTATCGTTTACCCTCACCTGAATTTAATCCGGGTGATAACTTCTGATCCGGCTTTCTGATTCAGCTTGTCCATCAGTTCCTCCCTCAGCATCATAAGTTCATTTCTGGCAACCGACGAGCTGAGATGTACATACAAAACGCCATCCTTAATGTATATTTTTAATGTTCTTGACGATATGGCCCTTCCAACTACCTCCTCCCAGGAATTGACAAGACTGATCTCACGCAGCTTGTCCTCCAGTTTCATTTCACGCAGATAATCCTTCATGGCATCGGCCAGCGATATCGTTTTACTCCGCCTCATCAGTCATATTTCCGTTTTCACCATTCTGCAGTATCTCTCCTATTCCCGATTCGCCGATCCTGAAAAGCCTGTATTCTATCCCGGTCTCATTCAGAATAACCTCGAGCCTGTCCTGATGTGTGTCCGTGATAAAGATCTGTCCGAATCTGTGATTGCCGACCAGTTTTATTATACTGGTCACCCGGCCGGCATCGAATTTGTCGAAAATATCATCAAGCAAAAGGATCGGGGCAAATCCTGCTTTTCTTTTAATATAATCAAACTTTGCCAGTTTAAGGGCCGTCAGGAATGATTTCTGCTGACCCTGTGAGCCAAGGGTGCGAACGGGATAACCATTCATTTCAAATACAAGCTCATCCTTATGGATCCCCGTTGTCGTATATTCAAGCAACAAATCCTTCTTCAGCGCAAGCTTCAGGGTCTCCCCAAAATCACCCTTAATGAGGTGCGAATTGTAAATCAGCCGTACTCTTTCCTTATTTCCTGAGATCATGGAATAATACTCCTGGAAAACAGGGCCAAGTTCTTCCATAAGAAGCTTTCTCTCTCCAAAAATATGCTCCCCGTATTTCATCAGCTGTACGTCCCACACATCAAGCATCTCGGTATCGAAATCTGATCTTCCCGCGAAATCCCTGAGAAGTTTGTTCCTCTGCTGAAGTGCCTTGTTATAGTTGAGAACGGAGTCAAGGTAACCCGGATTGTACTGGCTTATTATCTTGTTCATGAACTTCCTCCGTTCCTCACTCCCTTCATTGATCAGTGAACTATCAGCGGGTGAGATCATTACGACCGGATATCGGCCTACATGATCAGATAACCGCTGATATTCCCTGCTGTTCCGCCTTAAAACCTTTTGTTTCTGCCTGTGAAAGGAACAGACGATATTGTCCTCATCCCCGCCCCTTCTGAAAATTCCCTGAAGAAGAAAGAAATCGTCACCATGCCTGATGCTTACGCTGTCGATATTGTTGAAAAAACTTTTTGTAAGGGAAAGATAATGTATGGCATCGAGGATATTCGTCTTGCCGACACCATTGTTGCCGACAAAACAATTGATCCTCGGGGAGAACTCGAGATCCGCCTGGGCATAATTCTTGAAATTGGTAAGGGTCAGTCTTTTAATATACATAAATACCGTTCCTTCCTTTGAATTAAAATATTCAGAGCCACAATCATGTTTCGTGAGGCAATAAGCCGATTGTTTTATTTGCTTCCCTGATTCAAAAACATAACTGTATCAGATTGCAAATATAACCTAAAGATGGCCTGGCCGGTACATCCGGCTGACCATTTTAGCCGCGGCGACGGAAAATATAAATATGCGCAAATCAGCAGGAATATTTTCGGAACAGTGGAATCAGGCCTAATGCTGCCTCCAGTGATTGGTCAGCCAATTATCAGTGGCTGCCTGCGTGTACTTTTCCAGATTGATTTTATGTATTCCGGGTTCATTATCTATTCCGGCATGAAACCTGCTGAAATCATTTCTCGGGCAGATCCGATTCATATATTTGATATTCAATATATTATTATCGAATCCCTATCTCATTGAATTTTTAATTAATTTTTTCATAATAATTTTAAAAGAACTACTTTTGCGGAGTTAAAATTTTAAGTGTTTTAAGGATAAACTGTTATGGCAAAAGGCAAGAAAAAAGGCGAAAATCCGCAGGGCCTGAAGAATGTTGAGGAGACATTGACCAAGACCGAACAATTTCTTGAAAGTAATTACAAGGCATTGCTGGCAGGTCTGGGTGTGATTGTCCTGCTGGTGGGATTGATCTGGCTTGGAAAACTCTATCTCAACAACCGGAATGACGAGGCACAGGTACAAATGTACCAGGCCCAGAGATATCTGGAATCGGATTCTTTGAATCTTGCACTGAACGGAGATGGCAACTATCTTGGATTCATCGATATTGCCAATGATTACAAGTACACCAAGGCAGGGAATCTTGCACGGTACTGTGCCGGGATCTGTTTTCTTCATCTCGGGCATTATGAGGAAGCAATCGATTACCTGGGAAAATATTCAAAGAAGGATAAAGTTATCGGGTCGCTTGCCATTGGAGCCATCGGCGATGCCTATGTTGAGCTGGGCGATACAAAAAAAGGCCTGTCAAAGTATCTTGAGGCTGCTGAATATGCTGATAATTCCTTCAATACACCCGTTTTTCTGATGAAAGCTGCCGAACTTTACGAAATGGAGAACAATTATTCCAAAGCATTGCAGATATATCAGAGGATCAAGGATGAATATCCTGAAAGTACCGAAGGCACAACAATCGACAAATACATTGCAAGGGTAAAAATACTTTCTGAATAATGGCCACGGCAAACCTTTCCGAATATGCTCCCGGATCGGTGCCCGATGCCGGAAAAATGAGGTTTGGCATTGTTGTATCGGACTGGAACCATCAGATTACCGGTTCGTTGCTGAAGGGAGCAGTGGAAACATTAAAAAAGCACGGGGCTTCCGAAAGCAATATAATCGTAAAGCATGTACCCGGAAGCTTTGAGCTTACGCTGGGAGCTCAATTCCTTGCCGAATATGAGGATCTGGATGCAATCATCTGCCTCGGATGTGTCATACAGGGTGAAACACCTCATTTCACATACATCTGCCAGGGTGTAACCCACGGGATCACACAGTTGAATCTTGATTACAACATACCTTTTATTTTTGGCGTCCTGACAACCCTGAACCTGGAACAGGCAGAAGAAAGGTCGGGGGGAAAGCATGGCAACAAGGGCGATGAAGCTGCAGTAACCGCAATACGGATGGCTGCACTTCAGCGTGAAATGGAGTGATATCCGCCCCGGTTACAGTTATCTTTTACATAGCCTCCTGTATTCACAGTAGGAACATTTCCCCACCCAATCACGGGTCATGTAAAATGGTTCGTCAATACCGAACATGGCCTTTATTGTTTTTTGCAGTCCATCAAGATATTCATCCCTTATCATATTATAATCCCCGACTACAACCTCATCTGTTCCCGGCACTTTTATGCTCAGCATCTCAGCCGGCCTGTCCCCGGGAATTCTTCTGATCTTGTAGATTGCAGGTGCGACGACGGGATCGGAACTTCCTGAAATGTACCCTTCGCAGTACAACAATGCCTGCAGCCAGCAGTCAATGTCCCTTTTCCTGTCATCCTCGAAAAGCTCCCCTATAGCTTTTATATGATCAGCCACCGAACCGGTCTTGTAATCGACTATTCTTGTTGTTCCCCCGGTACTGTCTATCCTGTCAATAATACCGCCTACCAGGAACCCGGCTTCTCTTTTTTCTGCTGGTGATCCAATCCTGAACTGAACAGGTTTTTCCAGGGCAATGATCCTGACAGGAGCATATTTCCTGTCAGTTTCCAGGATTCTTGAAATGTAGGTCATAAGTACATTTTCAGAGATCAGCTCATTAAGCGCTGAATAGGAATCGCTGTTATCCGGAAAGTGCTCCCTGACAGCGGTATCTATCAATATGCCCAGATATTCCCTGTTCTTCCCAAGAGCTTCAAAACCCGAAGCTTCGATTGTTTGTCCAAGGTAGGGCATATAAAGTCTTTTGGCAACATCATGAAAAATACTTCCCAATGTTGCCGGATCTATTTCTCCCTTCTGCTTCACCGGTTCCCTTATATCATTCACATAACGGTACCAGAACTTCATCCTGCATCCGAGCCAGACGTTTATTGCCGAGGGGGAAATGATCTTCGCGCCGGCGTTACCGCTGAACCTCGACATTAGTTTCAGGTTCATTGTCTCCGTTCTTTCCAGGAATTCCCCGGGGGATGCAGGATTCCTTATTTCAAGATTCAGGCTCAGATGGTCAGGCTGTGCTACAACAGATCCGTACTTCATCTGCAGAATAAACCTGCTTATTTCTCCGCTCCTCAAACCTTCTGAGCCGGAATTGTAAATAAATGTCACATTCCGGGCCCTGTGAAGAAGCCTGTAAAAATGGTATGCATAAACCGATTCCTGGTGATTGATCGAGGGCAGGCCGAATGCCTCGCGCAAGCTGAACGGAATGAATGAGGATGCAGTTGTAAGAGATGGCAGAACTCCTTCATTAACTGAAAGAATTATAATGTTCCGGAAATCAAGGGTTCGGGTCTCAAGCAGTCCCATTATCTGGATCCCTTTAAGCGGTTCACCGATGAACGGTACCGACTGGGCTCGGAGAATCCTTTCAAGCATGGCCGCAAAGGTTCTCACCGTAAAATTCACTTCAGGATCACCCGTGAGCGTCTTCATCCGGTTAATCGAAAGCACTGCCCTGTAAATAAATTCATTCCTTATTTTTTTTGTCATGAATGTTCCGGGCTGGTCCGACATTTCCTCAGTATCTTCCCTGGCGATAAAGAAAAATATCTTTCTGAGATATTCCGCCAGCATCGGAGGATCATCCTGTTTTTCAAATATAATCCTGGTAAATCCCGATGAACCAAAATAATCAGAAGGTATATATTCAGAATTGCCGTTCGCAACCTCCCTGGCCAGTAACTTCCCCTCCTTTCCGATCAGCGGTGACACAAGACTGTTTTCCAACACCTTCATTACGTCTGAATGATGAAAGCTGACACGGCCGTCTTTCTCCCTGGCATTGGACTGTAAATCGAGAAGGCTCTTTGCAAGCTGATAAACCGGCGTCTCCCTCATAGGGTACCCCATGGTTACATTCACATGATCCCTCTTTTCAGGAAGGCTCGATAACAGTGGAATCAGCAGATTTTCATCAGCAAGGACAATTGCAGTCTGATGATCAGAGCCCTGTTCCGGATCATCCGTTTCGGCAGTGAGACGGGAAACCAGTTTAACCTGTGCAACGTCGGATGATGTTTCAATCACGGTCCGTCTTACAGTACCCGATTTATCCGTGAGAAGCGTATCATAGCTCCAGTCGGCCGGCATATCGTTGCCAAAGGACAGGATGTTTTCTCTGAGAAAATATCCCGCTGAATTCACATCCTTCGAACCGAGGTATGAATTATCATAATCCCAGTAGAACCTGGCTTTTCCGTTATTTTTCAGACTGCTCATCAGTGTCTTTTCACACTCATTCAGCGCATTGAATCCTGCAAAATGAATTTTGTCCCACCGGAGTGCCTTTGGATTCTGCCACCCTTTCCTTTCAACGGCATCCCTGAATATCATACCCTCATATGCAAGCCTTTTCTGTCTGAGAGCCTCCCTGAATGCATTGTAAAGATCGTTCAGTATATACCAGGTTTCTTCAAACTGTTTTTTCTCGGGTGTTGGTTTACCGGGTTCAAAGTTCACCCAGAATTTTTGCACTACCTCAGCCTGGTGCTGACTAAGGCCGCCGAACTGACGATCGATCATTTTAAGATCACGGACATTTCGAAATATTGAAGCCGGATCTGCCAGGTATTTGTCAATATCGTCAAAATCGTTCAGCAGCATGCCTCCCCAGTAATAAAAATCATCAAAAGTTTCTGTCGTTTTTCTGACTGACCGGAATGCCTTGTAAAGCTCAAAAAGAAGGACTTCATTATCCGCAAGCCTGAGTGGGGAGAATAAACGGAATAGATCATTTATTGTCATTACCGACGGGGCCCAGACGGGTTTATCAACCCTGTCGGCAAGATACTTCATGAAAAACAAACCTGCCCTCCTGCTGGGGAACACAATGCACTGTGTATCGAGCCGGTCAACGAAACCGTCGGTCAATATCCTTGCAATGCGTTCCAGAAAGTATTCCATCTATTATTCAGGATAAAACATCATTGATCAGTTCATCGTTTTGCAGAGTCGCCCCTGCCAGGTGTCAAGTTCTTCAAGCCGTCTTTCCACGAGGGTAAGGATCTGTTCAGACCGGTAATTGCCAAAGCCTTCATTAACCCTGAAACGCGGCGGAACTTCTCCAGTGAAGCGTTCCACTACTATTGCCGGATTCAGCATCTCCAGGAATTTCACAATGAAGTTTATATACTCCTCCAGGGTGAAAATATGAAAATCCTGTATCTTGTTCCTGTATTCCTTCTCCATCCGGGTGTTCTTCAGTATCTGCAGCTGATGGAACTTCACTGTTCTGAGGGGCAGGGAGGAAATTATCTCAGCCATGGACAGCATATCTTCAACAGTCTCCCCGGGCAGTCCAAATATGAAATGGGCTCCTGCAGGGATGCCATATTCCGCGGTCTGCTTAAGGATTTCGACAGCTTCTTCAAAACTATGGCCCCTGTTGATCCTTTCCAGAGTCCTGTTATAGCATGATTCTATTCCATATTCAACTGTAATATAGTGATCTTTTGACAGTTCCCCCAGGTATTCCAGCTTTTCCTTTCCGATGCAATCGGGCCTGGTCCCGATTGTCAGACCGATCACACCCGGATAGTCCAGGGCTTCCATGAACAGCTTCCTGAGATGTTCCAGCGGGGCATATGTATTCGTGTATGACTGGAAATATGCCAGATATGATACTGCCCTGCGATACCTCCATTTGTGGAATTCTATGCCTTCCTTTATCTGTTGTGTTATTGATTTCACAGGATCACAATAAGATGGATTAAATGCCTGATTATCGCAGTACGTGCATCCGCCCGTACCTTTTTTCCCGTCCCTGTTCGGACAGGTGAATCCCGCATCAACCGATACTTTCTGTACCCTGGTGCCATACAGCTGCCTGAAATAGTTTGAGTATGCATTGAACCGCCGTTCATGCCCCCAGAGATATATCCTGCTTTCTTTGTTTTTCTCCCGCATCAGGCTTTTTCTATGAGATTTGCATCAACATACCAGATGTAGGCATCAGTATTCCGATAGCCCATCATTACAAGTAAATTACGATACAGGCTGATTTGCTCTGCATGCTTAGGATCCTTTTCACCAAACTTAAAATCAACAATCGTAGCATTCCCGTTTCTCAGGATAATTCTGTCGGGTCTTTTTATACTGCCTGAAGGAAGCAGTATTTCCGCCTCTTTCATAAGAGTATTCCCGGGATCGAACCAGGATGATACTGCCGGATCCGATACGAGATCCTGTAATCGCTTAACAAGCGCCCCGGCTTCATTTTCCGTAATTTTTCCCTCAAGCACCATACCGGCAACCGCCTCCGGAATATCTTCCCTGCATGATATCCCTGCAAAAACCTCATGCATGATCAATCCATAGTTCGTCATTTCCCTGAGCCGTTCGCCATCCGTTACAAAATAATTCCCGGCATGAAGTTTTAGTCTCAGGGATTGCGGCCTTTTTCCCGAATGGTAGGAAGTCAGGGTTATTGATCTGCCGGCTTCCCTGCCATGTTCCTGATTCAGTGGTACTTCACCCAGTTCAAATACCCTCCCCTCGTTGTCGGACATTTTGCTCATAACAATACCCGACAACCCTGCCGGGTTCAAATCACATTGCATCGCTTCCCTGATATATGAGGCAATTCCGCCGGATGACACCGGATTAAGCGGAACAAATCCGTATAATGCATCAATAGCCCTGGTCATTGCAACATAGAGCAGGTTAAGGTTATCAAGGAATGAATTAAAACGTTCCTCATGGTATTCAACGTTAAAAATCGTTTCCGATAAATCCTTGCTGTATTTCAGTGGAACGATTCCGATGTCATTGAAAGGAGGCCGGCCGGGCCGGGCCCAGATCACAGGGCGCCTTGAAGGACGGTGATCGAGGTTCCATGAAAGAAAAGGAAGAATTACAACCGGGAATTCCAGTCCTTTCGATTTATGTATGGTCAGCACCCTGACTGCATCCATACCTGACGGAAGAGACAGTGACTTTGACTCGCCGCCGGATTCCCACCATTCTATGAACGACCTGAAATCGGTATTCCTTGTCCTCGAATACTCGAGTACAATATCCATGAAGGAAACAAGGTAGGATACGTTCCATGAATAGTCCCCGACACCAAAAAAGTCAATTATTGCCTCAGCAGCGTCGTAAAGAGTCATCTTTCCCGCTTCTTCAAGAAACAGTTCATAACCATCCGGCAAATACCCTGCTGATCCGCTTATGAGATCTTCCCTGAACAGGTTGATCCGATCAGCACCGGGTACTTCCTTTGCAAAAAGGTAATATCTTGTCATCAGGGCCCTGCTTATCTGGTCCTCGGGATTGACTATCACCTTTAGAGCAGAAATAATGAATGTTATCACGTTCGATCCTGAAAAGACCAGGGAATCGTTTGAAACAACCTTGAACCGATGCTGCCCCGGGCTTTCCTGCAGGCTGCCGGAGTATCCGAGCAGTGTCTTCATTACTTCCGCACCCTCACGGCCATCCCTTACAAGTATCCCGACATCGGAAGCGTTATAACCTTTATCAAGGATTGTTTCAATAATACCCGGAATTTTCTTAAGTACTTTTGCTTTCCAGTCATTGCCCTGTTTTTTCCCTGTATCCTTGTTAATACGACCCTCTGTATCGGTCATCTGTTCTCCTTCCGCATCGTCCCCTATGAACTCAATCCTGACGTAACCACCTGTTGAACGGCCCGGGTCTGACTGGACAGCTTCCGCATACAACTTTACAAAGCTTGTGTCACCGGGACTTTCGGAAAAAACCCGGTCGAGCAACACGGGCAATACTGAAAAAAAGGAATTATTGAAAGATATGATGTTCGATCTGCTCCTGTAATTCCTCCCAAGTGGTATGCTTTTAATTCTATTGTTATCTGTCTTCTTTTCAAGCATATCTCCCAGGATCTTCCAATCGCTGTTCCTGAACCTGTATATGGATTGTTTGACGTCACCCACAACCATATTGTCGTTGCCTTCCGACATGCTGTTTTCAATAAGGTGCCGGAAATTGTTCCACTGAAGAACTGAAGTGTCCTGGAACTCATCAATCATGAAGTTCTCATAACGTGATCCTATCTTTTCATAAATGAACGGGGTCTGATCATTCCCGGTTATGAGACTTAGAAGTTCCCCGGCATCAGACAGCAGGAACATGTTCTCGCCTGAAACAACTTCATGGACCTTGGCGAGAACGTCGGAAAGTATACCCAGTGCATAAAAATTCTGAAGGATGGAACCAGCAGTGTTGTAATCTGTAATCGTTTCATCAAAGAGTCTGACTGCTTCTTTAAGAACACTTTCAAGGCCTCCGGTCACAGCACTTAGCAGATGGGGATGCGGATTACCCGTGGCCCATCGCGGCGGATTTCCGAGGGCAGCCCTTACCTTCTCGCCAGGTCTGACAATCCTGCCTTTTGACAGATCCCTGATAAATCCCGGTACTCCCCTGCTCTTATTATAGAACATATCATCAGTTAGTCCAAATTCTGAAAAGATCTGTTCCGCCTTTTTCCCGAAGGAGATCATTCTTTTTTCAAAGGATGACCTCAATGTACTTAGTTTTTCGATATACCTGAGCAGGAAATTCTTATCCTTCAGATTGCCGATCTCACCCGAGGAGAGTATCCTGAACTTTTCCCTGAACAGTTCTTCCGAAAGCCTAATAATCGAATCCTTAATGTTCCAGCTTTTCTCTTCATCAATATTTGAAAGGATGTATCTCATGAGCCAGTTCCTGAGATTCCGGTCTTTCGCGGTTGAAGCTATCATTTCATCAACTGCGGTTGTCAGAATGAGGCTGTGATCAATTTCAAGGCTGAATGCCGAATTAAGACCGCACTCCCTGGCAAATGCTCGGATAACTTTCTGGAAAAAGGCGTCTATTGTAGAAACCGAGAAACGCGAATAATCGTGAAGAATTGACGAAAGGATCTCCTTTGCAGCCGCCCTGAGGTCTTGCTCTGATTTGCCCGTGGCTGCAACAAGATCCCCGAGATATTCCGAATCCCTGCCCGATGCAAGCCTGTCAAGCTGATCGAGGATTCTTCCCTTCATTTCAGCTGTGGCCTTATTGGTAAAGGTCACAGCCAGTATCCTGCGGTATTGGTATTTTGATCTGAAAAGGGCAGCAAGATAACTGGACGCAAGCCGGAATGTCTTTCCCGAACCGGCGGATGCACTGTAAATTGTTAATGTCCCTTCTCCCATAACCGGATAAAGGTATCAATTTTAAAGCCTTTTAACTACCTTTGCCTGGTGAAAAAAAAGGTTGTCATCGGATTGTCGGGAGGTGTTGACTCCAGTGTTGCCGCCTGGGTTCTGAAAAATGAAGGCTATGAAGTTGAGGCCCTTTTCATGAGAAACTGGAATGATACCACCGGTTTGCTGAAAAGTGACTGTCACTGGGAAGATGATCTTATGTTCGCTGAAATGGTGGCAAAGAAGCTGAAAATTCCATTTCGTTTTGTCGATCTGAGTGAATCGTACAGAAAACGGGTGGCCGACTACATGTTCAGCGAGTATGAAAAAGGAAGAACACCCAATCCCGATGTACTCTGCAACAGGGAAATCAAATTCGATTCCTTTGCCCGGGAGGCTCTGAAAACAGGTGCTGATTACATGGCAACCGGGCACTATTGCCGCAAGGATGCCATTAAAAGGGATGGCAAAATCATATTCCGCCTGCTGTCGGGCATGGACAACAACAAGGACCAGAGTTATTTTCTATGCCAGGTCAGCCAGAAGCAGCTGGCCAAGGCGCTGTTCCCTATAGGCGAAATGACAAAACCCCGGGTACGTGAAATAGCTGATGAACTTAAGCTTCCTACAGCCCGGAGAAAAGATTCACAGGGCATCTGCTTCATCGGTAAGGTTCACCTGCCAACCTTTCTGAAACAAAAACTCAAATCAGAGAAAGGTGAAGTTATCAGGATCCCGGCCGAAAAATGCATTACCCGGTGGCTCAGGGGAATTCCCGGCCCCGAGCTTGATGACAGCCTACTCCTGATGAATACCACGCCCCCGGTTTACAGCCCTGAAACGGGTTCTGTCGCGGGGGTGCATGAAGGAGCTCACTTCTTCACCATCGGGCAGCGGAAGGGATTGAATATAGGCGGATCAAAAGAGCCGCTTTTCGTCATCGGTACAGACACTTTAAACAACATTGTATTCGTGGGAGAAGGCGAGGCTCATCCCGGGCTTTACCGGAAAGGGTTGAGGATCAGACGGGACGATGTACACTGGATTCGAAAGGATCTTGAGCTGAATGAAAATGAGTCTCGTTTATACATGGTCAGAATAAGATACAGGCAGCCGCTCCAGAAAGCCAGGTTGTACAGGAGAAATAATGATATTCACATCATTTTCGACAGATTGCAGCGGGGCATTACTGCAGGGCAGTTTGCAGCATGGTATGACGGCGATGAGCTTATCGGATCGGGGGCAATTGACGGTTAAAAGGTAAGCCTGCCTGTCAGCTTAACCTTCCCTTGTAATCCTCATATCCGAACTGACGTAACAGCCGGAAGCTGTTATCAGCAGTCCAAATTCCGATAGACGGATGCTGTACCCCGTTGAAGGTTGTTGTCTTGACCATGGTATAATGGATCATGTCGAGGAATATTACCCTGTCACCCGGCCGCAGGGGCTTCTCAAACGACCAGTCTCCCATCACATCACCCGAAAGGCATGAATTGCCGCCCAGCCTGTATACGGGTTTTCCAGGTTCAGGATCACCTGCACCCAGTATTCCGGGCTTGTAGGGCATCTCGAGACAATCGGGCATATGAGCGGTAAAAGAGACATCCAGGATGGCAGTCTTAATTCCATGATTCTCAACTATATCTTCAACCGTCGCCACAAGTTCTCCGGTTTCCCAGGCAAATGCGCTTCCCGGTTCAAGAATGATATGTACCCCATACCTTTGCCTGAAATCGGTTAGCAACTTTACGAGGTGGGCCGTGTCGTACCCGGTCCGTGTCATCAGGTGACCGCCGCCCATATTAATCCATTTGAGCCGTGGCAGGAAGTTACCGAATTTCTCTTCAATGGTATTCAGAACTTTTTCAAGGGCATAGGAATCTGCTTCAAAAAGTACGTGAAAATGAAGTCCTTCGATACCATCCGGAAGCCCGTGCCGGATCAAATCTTCGGCAATGATTCCCATGCGTGAACCAGGTGAGCATGGATTGTAAATATCATAACCGGTCAGGGGTAATTCCGGGTTTATCCGCAAGCCTGCCGACACTTTCCGGGGATATCCGTCCAGGAAACCTGCATATTTGTCGTATTGTGCCAGGGAATTGAAAGTAACATGGGAGCTGAATCCCAGTATATGTTCGAATTCACTCTCCTTGTAAACCGGTGAGTAAGTATGGGCAAGGCTGCCCATTTCCTCCATACAGAGTCTTGCCTCGCTGAGTGAACTTGCTGATGCTCCCCGGATGTACTCCCTTACAACCGGGAATACTCCCCACATTGCAAATCCCTTGAATGCCAGAATGATTTCTGCTCCGGAATCATCAGAAACCTGCCGGATGAGCCGGAGGTTCTTCCTGAGTCTCTCTTCGTCTATTACATAGCACGGAGACGGTATCCTTGAATAATCCACAGGCATACAATGACCCCCGGGGGTTAAAGTTCAAGGTCCGTATCATGAAGCTCAACCCATGGTAATCCAAGCCTGTTAAGCTGCTCCATAAAGGGATCGGGATCAAACTCTTCAACATTGAATACACCGGGCTTCTTCCAGATTCCGCCCAGGTACATCATTGTACCTATTGCTGCCGGCACACCGGTGGTATAGCTGACAGCCTGTGCTCCGGTCTCTCTGTATGCTGCTTCATGACTGCAGTTATTATAAACATAATATGTTTTTTCCCTGCCGTCTTTGGTTCCCTTGATCCTGCAGCCTATTGATGTCCAGCCCTTGTAATCCTCGCCCAGCTCCCCCGGATCAGGTAGTACGGCTTTAAGGAATTGAATGGGTATTATCTCGCGTCCATCAAACATCACCGGCTCTATTCCGGCCATGCCAATATTCTGAATAACACGAAGATGTGTAAGATATTCCTGTCCGAACGTCATCCAGAACCTGGCACGTTTCAAGGTGGGAAAATTTTTAACGAGCGATTCGAGCTCCTCATGATAGATCAGATAGGAGTCCCTGGGACCTATGTCGGGATAGGTTAACACCTTCCTGATCTCGTGAGGCTTGGTGTAGATCCATTTTCCGTTCTCCCAGTATTTGCCTTTCTGGGTAACCTCGCGAATATTGATCTCGGGATTGAAATTGGTTGCAAAGGGTTTGCCATGGTCGCCGGCATTGCAATCAACAATATCGAGATAATGAAGTTCATCAAAGTGGTGCCGGGCCGCGTAGGCAGTAAATACCGAGGTTACCCCCGGATCGAATCCGCAGCCCAGTATTGCTGTTAATCCGGCATTCTTGTACCTGTCGTGATAAGCCCACTGCCAGCTGTATTCAAACCTGGCCTCCTCAGGGGGTTCATAGTTTGCGGTGTCAAGATACGATACTCCTTCGGCAAGGCAGGCATCCATGATATGCAGGTCCTGGTAGGGAAGCGCCAGATTTACAACGATATCGGGGCCGAAGCCTTTGATAAGCTTTCTTAATTCAGGAACGTTGTCGGCATCAATCTGTTCGGTACTTATCCTTTTACTGCCGGTTCTGGCCTTAATTGCATCGCATTTTGATTTTGTACGGCTTGCCAGCAGTATCTCAGTGAATACATCCGGGAGAGAAGCCATTTTCTGAACAGCCACAGAGGCAACGCCGCCTGCTCCTATAACCATTACTTTTCCCATTTGCACAGTGTTTTTATGTCTGATCCAAAGATATAATTTATATGCCATATCGCGAAACAACAGGCACATCCCTTTTATTCGGAGAATTCCGCATTAACCGGATTCCCTTTGAATCCTATTTCTGACTATATTTATCCCTGATTTCTTCCACAAATGAAACTTGTCAATCCTTCGTCGGTCCTTCGGATCCTTGGGAACATACTTCGGATAGAATCAATTGCATTTCTATGCTGTCTTCCGGTTGCATTCATTTACAAGGAAAATCCGGGTCCGTTCATATTCTCAGCACTCATATCCATCGTCGCGGCAGAAGGACTCTTCATGTTATCAGGAAAAAGAAAGATGGAAAAGATATCGACGAGGGAAGGCTTTCTTTCAGTGACCCTTGCATGGATATTCCTGACATCATTCGGTACCCTTCCGTACCTTCTGAGCGGCGCCATACATGATTTTCCCGCAGCATTCTTTGAATCCGCTTCGGGTTTTACAACTACGGGATCAACTGCCGTGGCCAATGTCGAAGGCCTGCCTTACTCGATACTGTTCTGGAGAAGCTTTACACACTGGATTGGCGGACTGGGTATAATCATGCTGGTAATAATCATAATGCCGTCGCTCGGGATGACAGGAGGGCAACTGATGAATCTGGAATCATCGCTTAAAAGCAAAATTCATCCGAGGACCCAGGGTGTGGGGCTCAGGCTTCTGTATGTTTACCTTGGCCTGACCATTATCGAGATACTGCTTTTATGCCTGGGCGAAATGAACCTGTTCGACAGCATTTGTCATACTTTCGGTTCCGTGGCAACAGGCGGTTTTTCAACCAAAAACACAAGCCTTTCAGGATATTCAGCCTACAGCCAGTATATTGTTATGATCTTTATGTTCCTATCGGGCATAAGTTTCGTGGTTTTCTATTACCTGGTGAAGCTCAACTTCAGGAAAGTCAGGCAGGATGAAGAGATGTGGTTCTATATTCTAACTGTACTGTTTTTTGGAACACTGGCAATGTCAGTCCTGGTCGCCAACACAACCAGATCAATCGAACCCGCGTTCAGGGAAGGCTTTTTCCAGGTCATCTCAATAATTACCACAACAGGATACATCACCACCGATTATCTGCTGTGGCCCCCGGCAGGACACGTGATACTATTTATACTCCTGTTTGCCGGGGCAAGTACCGGATCGACTACCGGGAGCATAAAAATGGCAAGGCACCTTGTGGTTATAAAGAACATAAGAAATGTGATGACAAAACTGATCCATCCCAATGTCATTACGCAGATAAAACTCAATAACAAGCCCCTTTCCGACACTGCAAATATTTCAATGCTTTCGTTTATAACACTTTATGTATTCATCTTTATTATTGGCACAATCCTTCTTGTAATCCTTAACATTGACCTCATAACTGCAGGAAGCGCCGTGGCCACATCCCTCGGAAACGCCGGCCCGGGCTTCGGATCAGCCGGGCCCATGTTCCATTACGGCGTTTTTTCATCCCCGGTCAAACTGATCCTGAGCTTCCTGATGATCATAGGTAGGCTTGAAATAATCACCGTATTTGTATTGTTCTCAAAATCGTTCTGGAGGCTCTAGGCCAGATATTCCCTGACTTTTTCAAGGTTCTCAGGGGTGCCTACATTGAACCAGTAGCCGGAATCGTGCCTGTAAGTAAAAATATTGTGCAATGGTGCCAGTTTAAGATAGAGGTCGACTACGGTATAGATCCCCTCGATCATATAACTGAATATTACGGGATCAAGTATCTGAATTGATGAGAAGCCGATTTCGGTCAGGGGAGCGGAACCGGGATCACCGGCAAGAATTCTCTCTCCCGTGGCATTGTTGCACCACCCTTTAAGCATTCCATCGCCGTTTACAAGGAAAAACCTGCTGCCTTCTCGCTTTCGCACGGCAAGTGTTGCAAGTCCATTCTTTTCCCGGTGGTAACGTAGAAGTGTAGAGAGATCGAGATCGGTCACGATATCGGCATTGTATACGAGGAAAGGATCGTTATCGAAAAAATCCCTGGCCTTGAACAAGCCTCCCCCGTTTTCAAGGAGCCTCTCCCTTTCATCAGAAACCGACAATCTGAACCCAAGTCTTCGCAGCCGCTGAATCTCTTCCTCCACCTGATCGGCCAGGTAATGAACGTTTATTATAATATCATCAAACCCAAACCGTGAACAGGTTTCCACGGCCCTCTGAAGAAGGCTCTTACCGTTTATGTCAACAAGAACTTTGGGAATGGTTTGCGTTATCCTCCCGAGCCGTGTTCCTTTTCCGGCGGCCATTATCATTGCTTTCATCCGCAGGTCATGATTTTCTTGCTTCTGCAAGTTTTTTAAATAATCCCGAGCCGGGTATGGCCCGGATCGTTCCAAACAGTTCAGGGAGCCTGATATGTTCCTCGGCATGACTGATGATCCGGTTCAGGATACCCACGCCCGGAACAATACTGTCGGTGAAAGTAGGTTTTTGTTCATACAATCCCCTGAACCCGAAAGCGCCGAGAGCCTGCATAAGGCGTATCATGCTGAAGCCGCTGTAGTGTCCCCTGAACCTGTATTTTTCTTCCTCCGATCCTGAACAGAACCGGCCTATATAATATTCAAGAAGCTCAATGCGGCTGCTGTCGGGCATCGGGATTTTTGCATCATACAACAGGGAAGCCACGTCATATTGCGGTGCGCCTTTCCTTCCTCCCTGGTAATCGATAAACCACGGTTCGCCCTCAATAACCATTACATTCGCCGTCTGAAAATCGCGGTAGAGAAAATAATCCTGGCCGGTTTCAAGCAGGTAATCGGCAAGAGTATCAAAATCATGTTCCAGGCGGCGCTCGTTGAACGGAACAGCAAGAAGCTTCAGAAACATATACTTAAAATAATTCATGTCCCACATCATCGATTGCCGGTCGAAACTTTTGTGTGGATAGCATAGTTCCAGATCAAGCCCTTCTATCCCCCGGGTCTGAAAAAGAATGAGCTTATCGAGTATTTTACGGTAAAGGGTCATGGTTTCATCGTCAAACAACGATTCCGGCGCCTTTTTATGAAGCCATGTATACAGATTGTCATCACCAAGATCCTGCTGGAAATAAACATATTCATCGGGAAGATACCCGAAAATCTCGGGCACGGGTAAAGATTTCTGCCTGAAATGACCGGAGAAGCCAATAAAGGCCTCGTTTTCTTCCCTGTTGGCGTTATATGTACCAATAACACTTTTTCCCGGTGTTTCTATCCTGAAATACCTCCTGTCGGAACCTGACCTGGGCAGAGGGTCCGCTTTCAAGATGGTTGCCCCGAACAACTTTTCGTATCCGGCAGAAACTATCCCTATTATCTCATTATCTTCCATTTTTTAAATATTATCAGTTTTGTATTCAGGCTGGATAATTAAACCCTGATGAATATTTTCTTCCTGTAGAGAAACAGTGTCAGGAACCATATAAGAAGCATCTGGGTCATGGCGAAAAGCAGGCTGCCATTCATATTGCCGGCAACAGGTACGAAAATTTTCTCATAAGTCCAGTTATACAGGTTTGTAGTATTGTTTCCCGAGGGTATTTTAATTACATAAAGTATCAGCTTCGTCCAAATTCCTGACATGAAAAATGCAAAAAGAGCGTTGGTTCCGAAAACCTTGAAAAATGAACCCCATTTTTGCCATTTGAGAACATCGGCTAAATAATACACAACAGCCAGGCAGGCCATTGCGATACCGGAAGAGTAGAGAACATATGAGCTGGTCCAAAGCGGCTTGTTGAAGGGAAAGAATTCGTTCCACAGCAGCCCCAGTCCGGTAAGGGATACACCGATAAGCAGCAGTTTCAACACCGTTTTGGTACCCCCCTGTCCTTTCCCTGCAAGCTCACCGGCATAAAACCCAATTATCACTGTACAGATCGAAGGAATGGTGCTCAACAGGCCCTCAGGTTCGAAAGGTATCCCGTAGCCCCTGTACATATGGCTCTTTCCAAGGACAGCCTCATCGACCTTGATCGCAAAATTGCCTTCAAGACTGTACGGGTCGGAACTTCCGAAGAAATAAAGGACCCCCCAGTAAAGCAACAGTATGACAGCAGTAACGATCCAGAGATATTTCCTGTTCACGGACAGGCAGATCAGGGCAGCGAATCCATAGGCAAGGGCAATCCTCTGGAGCACTCCCATTATCCTGAGTGTAGAGTAATCCCTGGAGAAATAGGGGAATATTGCAAGGAACAGGCCCAGTGCAAAAATGGCAAGAGTGCGTCTGAATATCCTGAAAACGGAAGGTCCGTTCAGTTCATGACCATATTTTTTCATCGAAAACCAGATGGAAACACCCACAATAAAAAGGAAAAAAGGGTATACAAGATCTGTTGGAGTGCATCCGTGCCACTCCGCATGCTTAAGCGGAGGATAAACATAATTCCAGCTGCCCGGATTGTTTACTATGATCATGAAAGCTATGGTAATTCCCCTGAATATATCCAGGGATATCAGTCTTCCTGCCTTTGCCATTTCTGAAATACAACTGCAAATAACCCCTGCAATTTAATAATTTGACCGCTCATGCAATGGATTGTCTGAATTTATTTACGTTTTTCCCGCCCGGGGCAATCAGTCCCTTGTCCTGTGGCAGGGGTGATAAAAATTTGTACATTTGAGTTCATTTATAATAATTATCCACGATCAGTATAAGTTTCAAACTCCATGAAAAAGACAATAATCAGATCTCTGTTCGCAATCAGCTTAATGTTCTGTACCCTTTCGTCACCGGCGCAAACGAAGGAACCTCCTTTTCTGAGGTATCTGAATCACCCCTGGGTCGACTCCGTTATGAAAGGACTGACCCTGGAACAACGGATAGCGCAATGCATCTGGGTAGCAGGATATTCAAACAGGGATGTGGCACATGAAGTTGAAATAACCGAAACTATCAAAAAATACGGGATTGGCGGTATTGTATTTTTCCAGGGCACTCCTGAAAAGCAGGCCGCACTGACGAACTATTACCAGGGTGTTTCCGCTGTTCCTCTTTTTATTGCAATGGATGCTGAATGGGGTCTGGGAATGCGGCTCAACAATGTTGATAAATTTCCCTATCAGATGACTCTGGGCGCTACTGGAAATGATCTGCTTATTTACAGGATGGGTGAAGCCGTTGCCAGGCAGATGAAGAGAATGGGTGTGCATGTAAACCTGGCTCCCGTGGCCGACATAAATAACAATCCGCTCAACCCGGTGATAAACTACCGGTCGTTTGGCGAGGAAAAAGTGAATGTGACTTCGAAGTCGATGATGTATATGAAAGGAATGCAGGACAACGGGGTGCTGGCATGCATCAAGCACTTTCCGGGTCACGGCGATACAAAAACCGACTCTCATCTCGACCTGCCGGTCATACCACATTCCATGACAAGGCTCGAGAGCATCGAGCTGTTCCCTTTCCTGAGCCTCATCAACGAAGGCGCAGGCTGTATCATGACCGCACATCTTAACCTTCCCACACTCGACCCAAGACCCGGATTGCCTTCATCACTGTCGCGCCCCATTGTAACCGACCTTTTAAAAACACGGATGAATTTCAGGGGCCTGGTCATTACCGATGCGATGAACATGAAGGGGGTTACAAACTACTTCAGCAACGGACTGGCAGATGCAAAAGCACTTGCAGCCGGAAACGACGTGATCGAATTCGTAACCGATGTTCAGGCTGCAATAAGTGAAACCATGAAACTTATTGAAAAGAAGGAAATGACAAGGGGAGATATCGACAATAAATGCAGGAAGATCCTTGCAGCCAAGTATTGGGCCGGCCTTGGCAAATTCCGGGAGATACCGGCAGAAAACCTCACACACGATCTGTCAGATCCTTCCGCCAAAGCCCTTATCAGGGAGCTTTATGCCAGTTCCCTCACAGTGCTGAATAACGAAGAACAACTGATTCCGGTGAAAAACCTCGACAAAATCAGGGTTGCAACACTGGCAATAAACAGGAATAAAACATCAGCCTTTCAGGCAAGACTCATGAATTATCATCCAGCCGATGCATTTACGGCAGACCCTTCCAATCATGAACAGTCAGAGGAGCTGATTAGCCGCCTGTCAGAATATGATCTTGTTATAGCAGGAATATACAATACGGATCAAAGACCCGGCAATAATTTCGGAATCAGCCGCGATCTCAATCCTTTCCTCGAAAAGCTTGTCAACGGCGCAAAAACCATCTTTGTATACTTCGGGAACCCATATGCACTTGACAGACTGGAAGCCCTTCAAAAATCGGCGGGATTAATACTCGCTTACCAGGAGAACAGCATTGCGGAAGACCTTTCGGCCCAGCTTATCTACGGGGGTATTTCCGGAAAGGGACATCTGCCGGTCACAATAAACGCAAAATGGCCCGCAGGCTTTGGGCTGGCGACACCCGGTAACCTACGCACAGCATACGGCCTCCCTGAAAACGCAGGCGTATCATCTGAATTACTGACAGCCAGGATCGATTCAATCGCCACTTCAGGCTTAACAATCAGGGCCTACCCCGGCTGCGAGGTGATGGTCGCCAGAAAGGGAATAGTCATATTCCACAAAACTTATGGGTATCATACATATGAGAACAGGACACCCGTAATGGAGGATAATCTTTTCGACCTGGCTTCTGTAACGAAAATATCATCAACACTTGCCGGACTGATGTTACTTGATACCCGGGGCCAGTTCTCCCCCGAAAAAACCCTGGGGGAATATCTGCCGTTTTTCAGGGGATCGAACAAGGAAAACCTGACCATGAAGGAGCTCCTGGCACATCAGGCAGGACTGACCCCTTTTATTCTTTTCTGGAAAGAGACCATGAAAGACGATTCAACATATAAAAGGAGCATAATAAGGCATGAGTATTCTTCAAGATTCCCGCTTAAGGTTGCCGATAACCTTTATATAAATGAAAATTTCAGGCACAAAATGTTCGCAGAAATAAAAAAGAGCCCGCTGGGAGAAAAAAAGTATGTATACTCTGACCTGACATTTATTATTTCTCCGCAGATCATTGAACATCTTACCGGGGAAAAATGGAATGAGTTTGTTGAAAAGAATATTTACCATAAGCTTGGGGCCTATGATATCGTGTTCAATCCGTATCTGAAATATCCGCCTGAGAGGATTATTCCAACTGAATATGACTCTGTCTTCAGGAAACAGCAGCTGCTGGGAACTGTTCATGATGAAGCAGCATCGCTTCAGGGCGGGATATCGGGGCATGCCGGGTTATTTGCCACGGCGGGCGACCTGATGAAGCTGATGGAACTATACAGGAGAATGGGACGGTACGGAGGAGAACAGATAATAGCAGAAGATGTGCTCAGGGAGTATACGAGGGTGCAATTCCAGGAAAACGATAACAGGAGAGGACTGGGATTTGACAAACCTTTCCTGAACAATGCAGAACTTCCGCAGGAAGAAACTTATCCCACCAGGGGAGCTTCGCCCGAAAGCTTCGGACACTCTGGATATACCGGTCCTTTTGTCTGGATAGACCCGGTTCATGAAATAAGTTATGTTTTTCTTGCCAACCGGGTCTATCCGACACGAAACAACAACAAAATATCTGAAAACAATATCAGGACCAATATCCTGCAGGCAGTTTATGATTCTATCACAGACAAACCCTGATATTCATTTCCTTAGCTCTGTCAATTGGATGAAGGACTGCAGCTTGTTACTCTTGTCATAGGATTCTGACCTGATCAGCCCTATGCCCTTCGCATACCAGTCAAGGTTACTGGTCTTAACATTCATCCCCATAACCGTGGCACTGACATCACCTGAAAGCTTATAACATTTAAAAGTACCGGCAGGTACGGTAACATCCTCAATTGCATCCACTTTCCTGTTTGTTATGTCGGCGGCCATCTTCATGCTGACAAATCCCATCTTCATTGCCATGACCACAGAAGCATCGGGAAGCGTCTGCCCGGGCTGAATACCGACCGGAATTTCCATTTTATTCCCTGTTATCTCAAGTTCTGCTGGGATTTCTCCGTCCTGCTGGAAAGCAGCCTTGTTGACCATATTGCTCATATCCATGTACAATCTGCCGTCTCTCTGCTGAATTGTGATTTTATCCGTATAAAGAGAGGCTCCGCGGGAGTCAGAAGATTCAACCAGATAGGAAATATCCATATCATTGCCGCTGATGCTCACTTTTTCAATGGTATACCTGATGGAACCTGTTTCCTTTGATTTTTTATCAAACGTTTTATAAACCAAAACTGTTCCTTCCTTTGTGGGGAAGAAGGTTTCCTGGCCGTGTGCGGCAGCCATGAAACAAATTAGCACTGTGAATACCAGAATTTTTTTCATAAACGGATTGAATTAAAGATTTACGAAATACTAATAATGTATAAGGTTTGAGCAAAAATTGTGCTGCGAAATGATACAACCTGCCGGGCTATCCGGCCAGGCAATTTAACTGGTGAAAATGTACTACAAAATAACAGTTTTTTTGTATTCCATGAACACCGGCCACTCAATAATTTATTTATGATAAACCATGTGCTGCTGATACGGATGCACACATTAAAATCCTGTACTCCCCTCCTTCCCGGTTCTACCGTATAGCAGGCTGCGGCTCGACAAGTCCCGGATTTACTGATATTGCCGCTGTCGGGTTGTTTTGATTCTGACTGACTGCAGTGTCATTCCACCCTGATACCCGCTTCCGGCGAACGGGCGCCTTCCCTGCCCTCTCCGTTGGTGAAAGTGGTGAAATAGAACCATAACTCCCCTTTCTTCACGATCCCGTCCTCGTATCTTCGCTCACCATGACTGAAGCGCTTCAGGAGCGATGGTTTTTCACCCCGCCGGTAACGGTAGAGGTTTGTCTTAAGGCCAATGTCACCGGTTGACTCCGCCCATTGCACGATAACCTTTCCAGCGGCCTGGCCGAGCCATACACCGGGAGGAACGGGAAGATACAACTCTCCTACTGTTAGCGTGATAACAGCCATGGATTCGCTCACGCCGCCCAGATCATCAACTGTCTGAACAGCATACTCGTAGCTTTTCCCGGGTAACACGGTCTTGTCAGTGTAGAACGGTATATCCACTGCACTCTCGCCCGGCAACAGGCTTGTAAACTGACCACCTGGCAGCTCGCGCCGGTAAACATGATAGCCCCGTGTGGCCCTGTTCCTGACTTTTACATCCTCCCAGACCAATGAGACTCCACCATCCTCATCCGTTGCTGTCAGCTGGTTAGGTGAAGGTGGAAAAGTCCGGATGGATGGATGAATGATGAGAGTGTCTGAAAAAATACTTTCTACGGAACTGGTATTTACTGTTGTAGCAGCATAGAGGTAGCTTTGGTCACCGCTGAGGTAGCTGCTGGTATCAACATAAACCACCTCATTATCTGTCAGTTTCAAGATGCCGGTGATGGGATACAACGAAGAAGTTATGCCGTCACCGCGGTAAATACGGACACCTGCCAGATTAGGCTCGCCCGAGGTCACCTTTATAGCCACGCCGCCAGGTACCTCTTCACCGCGACTGACAGAAGGAAATACCGGTTGAAGCCTGTCAAGGGCAGAACAGAAAACGATACCACTCCTCCTTGGTGGATCACCGACATCACTTACAGACTCCAGATAATAGTAAGTGGTCTGATCAGGTTTTACTTCCCGGTCAGTATAGCTGCTGTCGGAAGGAGGAAGGGTCGCAACCAGATCGTATGGCTTACCGTCATATGAATCGCTCCTGTAAATCCTGACACCCCGTAAATCATCAGCACCCCGCGATTGCCAGGTAACAACTATGCCATACCCGGTGTTGTCGGTCTTGGCTGAAACGTTGCGGAAGAATGTCGTACCCGGCGATTTGCCCGAAACCAACACGATATCAGTGGCTTCACCCCTGTTACCCCACTTGTCAAGCGGATTCAGGAAATATTGCCGGTCTGAACGGAAGCTCTGCAACGAATCCTGAAAAATGAAGTAGGTCACATCTTCTATCCTGTAGGTCGCGGTAGTACCTTTGGCCTGGTGAAGTTCTTTTCCTTCATAATATCTTACTTCAAAATAGGGAGCAGGATTGGCCCCCTTTGATTGCCATTTCAGGTAACAGATATTCTGATCAACGTTTTTTTCACTCAGCGTAACAGCGTCATATTCCGGGATAAAAGGATATTGAACAGGCAGCGACAGACTTTCCGAGACAATCTTTCCGTTCTTCAGCGATCTAACCCTGTACCTGGCCTGTTTGTCTTTTGTCACATCCTTATCATAAAAGGCCAATCCGGCTGCCAGCCTGATTGCAGTGGCTGAAGCCCAGTATCCCATGCTGTCAATTACACCCGACCTGGCACATTTTTCCCATCCCGTTCTAAGCACGTCATTGCCTGGGAGTCCCTGGAAGCCAAAATCGGATTCCCACAGCCGTATGGCAGCATAGAACTCATCCCAACCTGCGGGTGAATGCATCTGGGTAACGTTCTCCCAATTTCGGCCATCATTCGAACGTTCAATGCTGTAGGACCCAAGACGCTTACCATCAGCAAGCTCCATACCGGCGAATACCACGATACCCCGGGGCGCCGGCACTGCCAGTTTAATCTCACGCTGCCCCCAGGCAGCTGAATGCAGCAATAAGCACAATACAAGCAGGAGGCTGATCCCTGGCAAATATCCCTGATTTCTTCCTGATATTTTCATTTTGTTAATGGTTAACATGTCCATAATTACCTGCATTGCTGATCACAGCTGCTGGTTGTGATTCCCATTGAGAAACCCTTCACATTGTCAAGATGTACTTTGGCGCCAATGGTAAAATCGGCAAGATCAACCGACACGCATGGTCCGCAGTCGACCAGAACCGGAAGGCACTGGCTGGCCGATATTACCAGGTTAACGCTGGCACAGCCATCTATGTTGAAGACATTTGTTTTGGTGTTATAATCACCGCTGACTCCAAACTGAAGCTTAGCATCAGCATTGGCCGATGTGCATGTCGCCGGGCATGAGCCCCCGAGGTAAGCATGACCCTCTGCCAGGACACCCATCCCGAAAGTTGTTCCCTGCCCGAATTTCATGAATGTACGAGCATTGACACTCACGTCTACGCCGGCATCAACGGCAACTATACCGTAATCATAATGTACTCTCGGCAGTATCTGTTTTGTAAGTCCTGCCGAGATAAAGAAGCCGTTCAGGTTGGTTTTGAATCCCGCCGGAAGACAAACTGCATCGCCTATTTTAGACGATACCTCGGCAGGCATATTCTGATAGTTGCCGAACAGCCCGAAGAGGTTCGCCCCGCCTAAACCGGGTATCTCTACCAGCCCCGACGCGGTAAAAATCCATCCCTGGCTGTCCATTACAGTATTTACATTCCCGTTGAGCTTCATACCAGCCAGGTTCATATTCAGTTCAGCGCTGCCAAGGAAGCGTGAATTGGGCATGTCGTACGTGATGGAAAGGCCTGGGAATGACGGGATATCACTAACGCTTATCTGTTGCCCGGTGGCTTTCACTTCGCCCCTGACCTCGAAATTCATCTTCTGCCCGGGATTGATGTTGTTAAACCCTTTCAGATCTCCTTCAAAACGCAGCATATCCCATGCCTTGCTGACTACCTTTATGCCTCCGTTCAGGTTTGCCAGCTCCTTGCCCGGACCCGTTGCCAGCGACTGTCCCTTGTCAATATCAATCCGTGTTTCATTTGACCTGTGAGTCATCGTCACTTTAAGCCGGGGGAGATGTCCGGGTTCCTCTACAGTACCCTTGACGGTAAAAAGGTCGTTAGTCAGTTTGTAATCGTTATCGAGGTGATAGCGAACATTGTTATGGGTAAAGTTCACTACATCCATATCCATCATTTCAAAGGCAATTGTGTTGCCCTGCCTGATATATGCCATGGCGCCTGAAGGTCTTAAGTACTCCGGTATACCGAAGTCATATGTACCCTTGAGCTTCAGTGAATTGGTTGTAACATACATCCGGGTTGAAGGATATGGTGTGAAATCAACGAGATTGAAAAGTCTGAATTTACGACTGTTTAGCACGAGGGTGCTTTCATCCTCGCTATTAAAGTCTACTGCTGTGAATTCTATCCTGTCAGAAGGTGTCAGCCCGGGCATACCCTGCAGGGAAGCTACCACGCTCTGGCCATAGTCAGGGACAGCATAGAGACTCCAGCCCCAAACACCGTCATGCAGGTATTTATAGGTTAAACCTTTACTCGTGGTGCTGATTACCACTTCCTTCACGCCAAGCAGCTTTATCTTGTCAAGATGAACAGTGGCAAAACTGGTTACAAGTGCATCTGAAGTGAACCTCAGGTTTTCAATATTTATATCCACGCCTGTTGACAGAAGGGCGTCAGACACTGTTAATCCATCATCGGTCAGCAACCACTTGTTACAACTGAGAGACCATTTTCCCAGTTTCACCGAGAACGGTTTCGGATTGACACTCTTCAGCCCCTGTTTGCTTATACTTATTGTCCCGGCATCTATTTCAACACTCGAAGGATTCAGGTTGGCAATATCAGCTTTCAGTTTTGTCTGCAATGTAAGTCCGTTCTTGTCAAAGAACGATTTATCAGACTGCACCAGGGCTTTATTGGTAAAACCTGTTATGCTGTAAACCGGCGACTGGTTCTTACCGTCGGTGATATAGAACCGGTCCGTACCATTTACAGGAGCGCTGACTGCTCCGGCGCTGCTGTAAACGGTTATCTCGCTGCTGACAGCATCGGGTTTGGAGGCGAGCCAGAGTGCAGGCAGTGTATATCCTGCACCTCCGAAATTGCCATTGAGCTGTCCGCCGCCGGGTGAATCGCTCACCTGTACGCCTGCAGTCATTGCACCTTTAAGCTGAGCCTGGTCGGCAAGTTCGATCCGCAGCCCCGAAGCATCAGTGATAACCGCCTTGTAGTTGCCCTGTAAAGAAACAGTGATATTGTTGACATCGGTCACGAACGGCAGAATGGCAGGTATGAGAAAGGTTTCTCCACTACTGTTGGTAAGACTGCTTTTGACCATCTCTGCATTTTTCACTTCAATCTCCTGTGTACCGAAATATTTGTTTCCTGTAAGAGTAAGAACCCCTGTAAGCAATATCCTGTCTCCGGCCATCTCTTCGAAACCGGTAGGTGCGAACGGGAATCCCATGAAACTGGTTAAATTAATACCGTCAACTGACTTAAGATGAAAATCTTCGGTCTTACAGGTTGAACCACCGGCAGTCAAAATATAGTTGTCATTATAATATCCTACATAGTTGGTGCCGCTTTTGCCTGAGCTTACCATCAGCCTGATGGGCTGGTTCAGGGGCAGGTTACGGAGCTCGTAGTGTCCGGAGGCATCCGTTTTTACCCTGATCGTGTATTCTTCTGCCTGTCCGCTTATTACAGCCTTTACATCTATGCCTTCAAGAGGTTTGGCAGTGCCATCCCCGAGGTAAACGGTCCCCGAGATACAGCCACCCGGCGACATGGTAAACCGGTAACTGCTGCCCATGACAGATTTCTCATACGGTATGCTGACCTCGGTGATAATGGCAGGGTAATTCTCAGGCGAACCCGGAGCGTTGGTTATCATAAGCCTGAAACGATCACCCTGGCCGCCTTTGAAATAAAAAGCAGCATAACCCTCTTTATCGGTAAGCTCGGTATATGGATTCATCCCGTCCGCGATACTCATCTTGTCGAACGCGTTTGTCCCTTGCGGTGAGAACGATGCTCCGTCAGACAGGGTAATATTAATTTTACCAAGGACATTTGACTTGCTTTCACTGCCCTGCTGTTGAGATTGTTGCAGCAACGGTGCCAGTTGTTGCATCGCTGAATGAACAGTGCCGGTTGTTACTTCAGGTGAGACCTGGTTAAAGAATGTAGCCGGGATAGCAGTATTGACTGTAGCTGGAACCTTGATCTGCGTCGCCTGACCCGTGCCGCCCGTACCTGTCTTCCAGCTTTCCGGGACATCAGGCAGGCTAACCACGGCTCCCTCCAGCCAGCCCTTGCCGGCCCATACCTCAACATTTAGCAGGCGGGCTTTTGGAAATAGCTCAAAGTTGTAAATATTCTTGTCCTTGTCAAGCCTGATATTCACCGTATCCGTAATATATCCCTCCCCGGCTATCACTATTCTGCGCGGCGTGTCCAGTTTACGCGCTTCAAGGTAGTAGGTTCCGTCATTACCGGTAGTCGATGCTTTTGACATCTCGCCAATAAGGATCAGTGTGGCATTCACCACGGGCTTGCCGGACATCCGGTCAATAACCTTGCCGGTAAGGCTGGCCCCGTAACGTAGTGTTATGTTCATCTCGTACCTCTCGCCTATCTTGAGCGGATCACCGTTTTTTACCTGGAATGTGGTATCTGCAAACCCGGGGCTCTTTACCGTTACGGTCCTTTTCGGTCCAACCACCCGGTTTGGCGAATGTGCAATCTCGAGCGGAATGTCCCTTAGTTCATAGGTGCCGGAATCACACCACACCATCGGAGTGTAGTTAGTTTCATCCTGTTCAAGGATCTTATAATAACTAAGACCACTCCATTTCAGGTTACCTTTTTCAAATTTCTCCTTCAGGGTCACCTGCGCCGGCTGAGACGCGTTTAGTTTTTTATTACCCTCTCTCTGACGTAGGACTATCCGCAGGGTGGGGAATTTAGGTTCAAGCTTTATGGTTAGGCCGAAACTGTAATTTTCCCAGTTCCTGGCAGAACGTTCAGCCAGCAAAGCCTTATAATTCTTCAAATTAACCGTGATGCCGCCATCCTGGTTTTTCTGGCCTTCACCGTCAATCAGTTTTTTGAAATCAAGCAGTATCGGTGAACCGGTCTCGTAAGAATAATCATCAGGATTATTGACATACAGGTAATACTGGTAGGTTGGATTATCATTGAGCACCAGAAGCTTTAATCGTGCCAGACCATTCTTGTCTGTCTTTGCCTTTCCGACGCAAACCATCCCGTTGCTTTTGGGTGCCGGAAAATTATCTGTTTTGTCGGGAGTTACATCATCCAACGGGAAAATAGAGGGATAGTTGAAATTTATTTTCCGGTAGACATAGACATCCATGTTCATCAGCTCTTCTGTCCTTTGTATTGTATAGTCGCTGGTTGCTGCTTTCACTGTAACATCCAGATCAATGATTCTGACCTTTGTAACAACCTCTCCGACATTTTTGGTTTCTCCTCCTTTTATCTCGAAAAAATATTTGTCACCATTATCAGGGTCGAGGTAATAGCGGGCATGCTCACCGTCGATCCTGATCTCGTACGCCCGAAACAGCTTGCAACCTGATTTATCATCATTAGACATTTCAAAAACATCGTTACCGGTAAATGGACCACCTCCCGGGTTTGTCCAGGCGAGATCTGCAAAATAGTTCTCTTCATCAATGTAACAGGGATAAATCAGGTCCGCTATTTTCTGGTAGCAGTCAACATCTCCAAGGGGATCGGCGGTACTGGCTGCCATAAAATTAAAAGCAAACTCCCCATTATTACCCGTGGTGGTTATAGCTATCTCCAGGCCATTCTTATATTTATCATTCAACCAAGAGTTGAACCTGTATGTCATATCTTCATTGAACCTGCCGTCAGAATATTTTACAACATACCGGGTAACCAGCCTGATCCTGGCATTTGACAGTGTATGTTTCTTCGTGCCTATTTGATACAATAGTGTCCCTTTCAGGGTGGCAGGCAATAGAACGGAAGGAGTTACTACCTTGATACCCGTTCCGGCCGATACAAGATTGAATTCGCTTTTTAACCCTGACGCGGGCGGAGTAACAGGCGGAGTAACAGGCGGAGGCGGGGCGTTTGTTGTTTTCATGGGTGAAGAGAAAGTATTCACCTCACTGAAGCCCCCGTTTTTGAAATTTACCTTTCCAAGGGGATCTACGGCACGGACAACAAATGCATAGGTCTTCCCGGGTTTGAGTGCCGGGTTGGCAATTGTATAAAGATATGTCGGTGTTCCGGTAACAGTGGTTTCAAAGTAAGCCGGGTAGGCCTCGGTGCGGAGCATGTCGCGGTAATTGGAGCCGGGATCATTCACCTCGATGATCCTGAGTTTATAGCGAGTCCCGGCGGATGCACCCGGGGGCATAGTCCACGTGAAAACCAGCGTCTGCATCTGTTCCGGGTTAAGCTCGGCACTGTTCTGCGGGTGTATTATTATAGGCGGCTCAACAGCTGTCATCGCAGGGATTATATTGAAGGGTGCACTGCAGAACGGACCCTGTTCCATGTAACCGTCGCCAAATGGATCCATGTATATGGTGAAGCATACACGGTATAACCCTTCAGGCAATCCCTGTTCTTCAACCTGCTGGGGGGAGATACCCCTGTATACAAGATTCTGCCGGGCAAAGATCTGTTGAAGATCATTGTAAGTCAGGGTATAGGGAGGCCATGCCACGGGAGTCCCGTCGGGCCCTAGCTGCGCCCTGATGGTTAACGGGTTCGAGGGAACAAAGTCGGGGCGGGTACCTATCCTGATGTCACCGTCGTCGTTAGCACTCTCGATATATCCGTGAATAAAAAATCTGTACTCACGGGTATCCATCAGACGGGGTGTTGTTATAACACTAACAATACGGCCCGGTGTATTGAAATAGTCTGAGAGTCGGTTCGTGTAGGGAGGTAGTACCTGAACAGTCTGGTTTATCCAGCTTTGTGCACCGGCAACGGCAAACATCAGAAGGGCGAACACTGTCAACACCAACTTTGGTCCCGGCCTTTTGTCAGAAAGTGAATACATAGCCAAAATCTCCTCTTAATTCGTTAAATGACGGAATTGCTGAACCATCGGCAAACTGATTGCTGATAAAGTTAAGGTTCAGGGTGAGCGAATGTTTCTCATGCAGACGGTAAGCGGCACCCAGGGCCGAGTTGATGATAAAGCCGCTGTCAGAGTTTATCCTGTTCATCATGGCACTGTTGTTCAGGCTCAATGACAGCCTGTCAGACAAAAGGCTTTTTGAGATATTAAGATTCCCGCCGGCCAGCCTGTTCTCGAAATTCTTGTTTGTCATCATGGTATAGTTAAGACCGGCCGATATGTTCAGTTTCAATGCAGGCAGCCCCAGGTTATAGATGAGCATGGCCATCCACGTGTCGGTCTCGGTCATGTCGGATGTGGCGCGGTTTTTATCCTCAAGTCCGCTCATGTTGAGATTGAGCATTACCATGTGTGACGATTTTTCAGATGCCTTCAGGAACCGGGGTGACAATGTGAATGATTTGTTAACCTGGTAGATCAGCAGAGTGTCGTGTGTTGTTGTTTTAAAAGCCCGCTGATTGGTTGAGAAGTTAGTAAATGAGGCATCAACGGCCCAGTTCTGGCTGATATTGTAATTGGCAGTAAAGGCGCCGATAAGCCTCAGGGCCGTATTCTCTTTTGCCCCGTTAAGATTGTCGTGCTGAACACCAAGGGAACCGCGCAAATTCATTTTGTTTTTTAACAGTGCCAGGCTCTGGTTCAGGGTGATATGCTCGATGTCGTTGTTGAAGAAGTAACTGCCCATTGAACGAAAGCCCGGATCAATGCGGCGGTACTCGATCCCGGTAACAGTTGCCTGGGTAAAGCGGTAACTGAGACTGGTTTTAAATGCCTTGAAGTATTCGCTGGTATAGTTTACCCTCATGAAATTGCCTGCCAGCCGCAGCAACCCGTCATCAGATGGCTGGCTGGCTGTGATGGTCCGATTGAAGGTGTAGAAGCTGTACGACCCGTCGAACTTGAAGATAAGCTTATCGGTTATATCGAAATGCGAGGTGAGTCCAAGCGCCAGGTTTTGTTCCGGCGCCGGTATTGCGGGATCGGTATTTGCAGGATCATAGTTTTTGGTATTGTCACCAATACGGAGGACCGAGAGGTCAACAAAGCGTTTGTCTGTACCGTATCCAACCTTGGCTGCCCATCCGGTACGGGTCATCCGGGGAAGGGAGTCGGCCATGGCCAGATTATAAACCGAATTCTGGTTGAACTTGCCGTACATAGCGCCCAGGCGGAATTTGCCCGGTTTGGCTTCAACACCGGCGCCAAGAAACGTGTATCCGCTGAGGGTGAACTCCGAAAAGGAAAGATTCCGGTAACCAAGGTGAAGGGTCAGCCATTTATACGTGGGACTGATACCGAACTGGTTGAATGGCTGGTGGAATCCTGCCTTGTTGTTATTGTACCACGAGAATGAAAAAGGCATTGCAATGCCATAAAGAGTCATGGTGGCGCTGGCATTCACACCATAGGCGAAAGGCGCCTGCCTGTCGGGTATGCCGCTTACGGAATAAAATGAGGTGTTTACTCCAACATTACCGGTGATGGCAAATGGTTTGGTGTTTTTCAGATCAGACAGATCCTGCGCGCTGACATGTTGAATAAGTATCAATGACATGATTAACAGGGCGAGCAGGAAAATCAGGGGTATTTTTCTTTTGTCTGGTGCCATTTCAGGTCCACCGTTATTTTAACTTTAATATGAGCGTTGATATAAAAAACTCAGGTATTAAACTGTTTTTTTAGCCGAATATTATCAGGATTAAGCACAAAATGAATGCATTGTTCAATATTTTCAGGATTCGGAAAGGTAGGGGATAAAAACTTTTTAGGCTTTCCCTGAGTAATTAATTATTTCAATAACCCTTAACGCTGAATATTTAGAAATTTAAGAAAGCGCCGGTGCATCTGAATGACTGGGAACATCTGCGAAATGACAGACGGGAGATCCACGGAGCGCAACCCCCTGTGCCCCGCTGTGACCTCTGTGGTGAAAAAAACACTCACCACGGAGAACACGGAGATCCACGGAGCTAAATCCTCTGTGTCTCTCTGTGACCTCTGTGGTGAAAAAAACACTCACTACGGAGAGCACGGAGATCCACGGAGCTAAATCCTCTGTGTCTCTCTGTGACCTCTGTGGTGAAAAAAACACTTACCACGGAGAACACGGAGATCCACGGAGCTAAATCCTCTGTGTCTCTCTGTGACCTCTGTGGTGAAAAAAATACCACGTAGAGCACGGAGATCCATGGAGCTAAATTCTCTGGGCTCCTCTGTGACCTCTGTGGTGAAATAAAGTTCTTTTTTTAATAGTTTTTCTTTCTGATCTTTGATTTGAGTTTATGTTTTTTACTGTATATTAACATTCGATATGAGAAAATTCAGATTAATAATTATCGGCATTTCTATCTTGTTTATTTTCATGTTCCTGTTTTTTATAGACTACCAGAACTTCCTGTCAAGATCAAATTTGGCATCATACCTCGGAATATTAGCCATGCTATTTAACATACTGGCCATGCACTTATCAAACAAGCATGAAGCAAGACGCTAAAAAATCATCGACTTGGAAATATTAATGAATTGGAAGTTCTCTTATCCCCGAAAATAAATAACCCGGCCGGATATTCAAGCTGGTTAAGTATCTTACCACGGAGAGCACGGAGATCCACGGAGCTAAATTCTCTGTGCCCCTCTGTGACCTCTGTGGTGTAAAATAACTCACCACGGAGAGCACGGAGATACACGTAGCGAAATCCTCTGTGACCCTCCGACCGAACCAGTCGCATGGAGGGCTTTCCTGCCTGCATCCGGCTGATTCCGGCCAATACCGGCGTAAATCGACTGGTAATATCCTGTTCACAAAAGAAGGAAGCCGAAAATCAGCCTCCTTCTCAGCAAATAATAGTAAACCTCAGTTCTTAATTTGCAGAAGACTGTTTGACGCTTATGTCATCAATGTTGTACCATACATCAGAGGCCCACTGCCCATCCCAGTAATGGATGGCGTCAAATTCTATCACCAGGTGCTTGCCCACATGTGTAGCGGCCTTTGCTGCAGGAAGAGTGTAGGTTCCAGTTTTAGTCAGCCAGGTGTTGTTGTCCCATCCGGGGAACAAAGGTTCCTCGAATTTCACGGTATCTAAGGACACTCTTGTTTTAGGATCATCCCCACTGTATGCACTGAAGATTACTGCGGTAATCTGCTTATAGTCATTCCATGCATTCCACGTACAGGTATTTTTAAAACTGATCTCATATTTTGTCTGTCCGGGAGGTACCGTTCCTACAACCTGGTAAAGGCTTTTCGACCAGTCTTTATACCATGCATAACCAGTCTGTCCTTTGTAGCTATCATATGCCTGGCCAATCAGATCAAGTTTTCCATCACTGTTGTCATCGGCTGTTTCATCTGTTTTCCAGGGTATGGCTTCCAGAATTGATCCATTTCCCGATGTTGGTGTAGAAAAACTGCCATTGACAATCAGTTCGGTCGAACCCTGAGTAGTAAAGGTGACCTCTTCACCGTAGTAAGTCACAGAACCAACAGTCGCATATGCTCTCACATAGTATGGAGTATTCGACACAAGACCGGTAAGAATGCTTGTGAAAGAGCCGTCTCCCGTTCCGTCTTCTGTTTTGTTGCTGAAAATGGTAGGATTATGTGTTATTGCCCAGCATACGCCTCTGGCAGCAATAGTGGCTGCATCTTCATTCACGATTGTGCCGCCTCCAACAGCCGAAATGGAAGTTATCTCGGTAATCTGCGCGGTGGTAACTGTTACCGATGGTTTCTTTTCGCATGAGGTCATCATCAGAAGACCAATCACAAGAATCGTGGTAATGAGCTTTTTTGTGCACATGTTATATTGTTTTTAAGTTATTGGTTAATTCTAAGGTAAAATTACTGTTAATTTCACATAAAACCCTGATATAAATATAACTCAGAAGGAAAGTGCTATAATCAGGTAAATTCATGTTATTGCCTCCCGTTTCAATATGAATTATTTGAAAGGGTGTTATTCGGCCCGGAGCACAAGGTTGCTGTCGCTCAATCCTTCTGATGATACCGTTAGCCTGATATCTCCGGCCTGTCCGTCTGACTTGATAATTACGAGACATCGTCCCTGCCATGCCTTCCTGTGTGGCAGTAAAAAGCTTTCAGTGCTGATGGGATTTGCATTGTGGACAGCGACAATCGAACCATTACCTTCCACACTGAAGTTCAGAAGTGCATCGGCTTTCGGATTTCTGAATCCGTTTCCGTCTGTCATTTCAACGGTAACATAGCACAGGTCATTACCATCAGCCTTAATCACCTGTCTGTCAGGTATAAGATTTATTGCCCGCACATTACCGGCTGTTTGCAGGCGTGCCGCATTAACTCTTTTCTTTCCTGAATATCCAACAGCTTCTATAATACCCGGAGCATAGGGAACCTCCCATTCAGCCATATATTGGGTACTTCTTGCCGTGTTTTTTTTGCCAAGGGAGCGTTTGTTCAGGAAAAGTTCAACCGTTTCGCATGAAGAATAAACGGTTACTTTCATCGGCTTACCTTCCATCCCTGGCCAGTTCCAGTCTGACGCCACATCGTACCATTCCCACCTGCTCCACTCCTGTTTGTTGGGATTTAGCGGAAAAGTGGGGTCAGGCGGTGTGACAAAGAGAGACAGTTTATTCTTCTCCCATAAAACATCACGATAGAATGATTGGGGTCTCTTCCAGCCGCATATATCAATATCACCGCAGTATGCAAGGTTCCAGGGGTAGAAATTCTCCTGCCAGTATCCGCGCCAGCCGATGCTTGCTTCTCCTATATAGTCAAATGCTGTCCAAACAAAATCACCGATAACAAAATCATTGTCGAGAACCAACATCCAGGATGTAAAAGCAGCCATCGGATAGGACTCAGAACCATACATAATGCGATCCTGAACCCTGTTATGGTCAAACTGGTAGATATTGGTGATGCCGTGATCACCGGATGCTGCATAGTTATAGCCGCATATATCAAGACAGGCAAAAAAGGGATCTTTCTCAGGCCTGAGGTGATTAACCGCAGCAGTAACCGGTCTCGAAGGATCAAGTATCCGGACACGGGATGCAAGTCTCTTTGCCACAGCGATTACATCAGGGTTCTCCATTTCTTTGATTTCGTTGCCAATGCTCCACATTATCACAGACGGGTGATTAAAATCACGACTGATCATATTTTCAATATCTTTCTCCCACCACTCATCAAACCAGAGGTGATAATCATACGGATTGTTTCCCAGCCGCCACATATCGAAAGCCTCATCAATGACAAGCATCCCCAGTCTGTCGCAGGCATCAAGAAAAGCCGGTGAGGGCGGATTATGTGCGCAACGTATTGCATTATACCCGCAGGCTTTCAGCAGTTCAACTCTTCTTTCCTCCGCCCTGTCAAACGCCCTTGCTCCAAGCGGCCCGTTGTCATGATGCACACAACCTCCTTTCAGTTTCAACTGTGAATCATTTAACAGAAAGCCTTTTGCAGGACTGAATGCAATTGACCGTATCCCGAAATCAGTAACCTGATGGTCAGTGGGACGTTCGTTACTGAGGAGCTCGGTAACAGCTTTGTACATAACGGGCGACTCTGTTGACCAAAGTCTGGGTGATTTCAGAATCGTATCACAGGTTATGGTCTGATTATGTCCCGGCTCCAGTCCGGCTGAAGAAGAGATTCTAAACACAGTTGTGCCATCGGGGCCGATCAGTGTGGTCACGAGCCGGACATTGGCATAGGTGCCTGATTCATTTTTTACACTGGCTCTGATATTCACTGAGGCTTCCTGCGGGGAGACCTCGGGTGTAGTGACCCTTACACCCCACTGTTCAAAATGAACCGGATCGGTGACCCTGAGCCAGACATGCCTGTATATACCTGAGCCTGAATACCAGCGGCTGTTCTGACCCTCATTCTTCACCTGCACTGCAATAACATTCACTTCCCCCGGTATTAGCTGCCCGGTCAGATCATACCAGAAGCTTGTATAGCCGTACGGGTGGTTTCCCAGATGTCTGCCGTTCAGCCAGACATCGCTGTTCATATAAATTCCGTCAAACTGGATGTAAACCTTTTTTCCCCGGTATGTCTCCGGCACGGTGAATGATTTCCGGTACCATCCGGTACCTCCTGTTGTATAACCACCGCTGACCTGACTGATAGCCAGTGAATCAAATGGAGACCGGGTGCCCGGTATGTCTTCAATACTCCAGTCATGAGGCAGATCCAGAACCCTCCATGAGGTATCATTGAAATCCATTGCCTCTGCGCCCTGCTTTCCGCCCCGGTGAAAGCGCCACTCTTTGTCAAAGAGGAGTACCTCTCCATAGCATCCGGTAACAAATGCCAGGGCCAAAAGCATCAGAATCATCTTTCTCGTCATATCGTCCGTTATCAGTTATTAAAATATATCAGGTTATTGTCAGGATCTGACGGGCAGTCCCTAATAACGACCCGGTGAAACAGGAACAGTATATTTACATGCCTGGCCATTCCGGATCAGTTTCTTAAGCGATTTAAAAGCCTTTCTGCCAGCAAACGGCCCCATTTCCCGGAAACATGCACACCGTCAGGCAATTTTTCAGCGGTGCAAGGGCCGAACCATTCATTCATATCCCAGTATTCCACCCCGCATTTGTGCGCCGCCTCAGGGAAGGAGACGGTAAGATAAAGGGGAAGAAGGCCCTGCTCATCGCTTTTATCAGAATTGACGGTGGAGAGGATCATGATCCTGGCAGAAGGAAGTGCAGCCTGAATTCTTCTGACAATCAAAACAAGATTATTCATCACACTGACCGGATCCCGCTGATCGAGATTATGGTCGTTGGTACCGAGCATAATTACCACGGTTGAAGGATCCAGCTCCCTGAGGGCTGAACCAAAAACCATGCTGTCAATCCTTGCAAACTCCTCCGTCGATGCCCAGCTGTTTGCCCATTTATGAACAACAGCTCCCGGTTGCCGGTAAGGAAAAACTGTGTGAACATTTAATCCGAACAAAGTTACTGTTCCGGATTTTATCCTTATATCCATCTGGTGATTACCGGAGGGTAAAGTGCCGAAAGAAGCCCTGGCTGTTTCCGGAACCGAAATACTGCCTTTTATTTTCGCTCTCTTTTTTCCATCAATGGTTACTTTAAAAGATCCCTTTGCTTTTCCGTCGAGGTAAAAAAGATCTGCTCCTGTCCCACTGAACTGAATCCTGACGGCAGCATTCCTGACAGATGAAGATATGCTAAGTCCGTCCGGTGCCAGATAGGGTGGCGTACCGGGAGTCCATCCGTCCCGCATGTCATTCATCGTCCAGCTACTGTCAACCACAATGGATAATTGCTGCGGCATCTGACCGGTACTGTTTGTATTCAGGGTGCAATAACCAGTGCCCTTGTTACCAAAGATACTGTCGAGCATCATTTTCAGAGGAAGGGTTATATCACCTCGTTCAGTATTGGAGTCACCAATGATAAGAAGGCTTATCTTGTCTGATTGCGGTTGCTGACGAATCGTATCATACATATTTTCATCAATAACCCTGATATTGACAGAGGCCATCGGTAATCCCGGGGATGAAGCCCGAAGAGTCATCGTTCCTGTTGATGTATCGGGTCGCAAAATGGCCATGCATCTGCCCCTGAAGGTTGCGGTGACCGGTTTTGTAAAGCTAACCGGACCTATGGGGTTGGCATTGCCTGATGCAACAATAGTGCCCGGACCATCGAGGCTGAATCGGACTTCCCTCCCATCCTCCTGAACAATACGACCTTCATTGTCAGTCAGTTCAGCGGTTACATATACAAGGTCATTGGTATTCCCCAAAATACTCTGCCTGTCAGATTTGAGTTTAATTGCCTGCGCTTTGCCTGTGGTTACAAAAGAGACGGTGGCAACCTGTTTGCCGTTGATATAGCCGGTGGCTGTTAGTACGCCCGGTTCATATGGTACATCAAATGATGCAGTCAGAAAAGTTGAGTCAGTGACATTTCTTATCCCAGCCAGCCGGCCGTTTAGTTCGAGTCTTACCTCGCTGCACCGAGAGTAAAGATTTACCTTCATTGTTTCTCCTTCATGGCCTGGCCAGGTCCAGCTTTGCCTTTCATCAGGCCAGCCCCAGTAACTCACTGTTTCCTTGCAATCAGTCGGTAAAGGGGCATGAACTGCCATTTCCAGGTTACTCCGGCGCCATACTACATCACGATAATATGATTGTGGTTTTTTGGCTCCTGTCAGGTCAATATCGCCACACCAGGCATTGAACCACGGGTATGGCATCAACTGACCGCCGGATTCGCCTTCACAACCTGTATGGCCAATCCCGGCCTCACCCAGATAATCAAGTGCGGTCCATACAAAATCACCGATAACCCACGGTAGTTTTTCAACCAGCTGCCAGTTCTGGAAAGCATGAACAGGAACCGATTCGCTTCCCATCATAATCCGCTCGGGATACTTCACGTGATCGGGTTCATATTGCCACCACTGATAATTATACCCGCCTATGTCTGTCTGGGCGAATGCCGGAGCAGTCTGATCCCATGGCCTTCCTGGATGATCCCAGAACTCATTGACAGCAAGAGTAACAGGCCTTGTCGGATCAAGCCTGGCAATGAGCTTCCTGAAACGCTTCATTATTTCAATGCCAGAAGAGTCCGCTCTCTCTTCTATCTCGTTTCCCATGCTCCACATTATTACAGAAGGATGGTTTCTGTCACGCAGGATCATTGACGTCAGGTCTTTTTCCCAGCTGGCATCGAACCAAAGATGGTAGTCATCAGGATTCTTGGGCTTCTGCCACATATCAAAAGCCTCATCGATCACCAGCATGCCAAGGCGGTCGCATGCTTCAAGGAATTTTTCAGACGGGGGATTATGGGCACATCTTACTGCATTGAACCCGTTGAGCTTAAGCAGTTCGACCTTTCTTTCTTCCGCCCGGTCATCGGCTACGGACCCAAGCAATCCATTGTCATGATGAATACATCCGCCACGAAGTTTGATGCTGCGGTTATTCAGGAGAAAACCCTTACTGACACTGAAGCCCAATGTGCGTATCCCGAAGTTTGTATCATTCTCAAAAACCAGTGTATCTCCACGGTAGAGAGAAATTATCACCTTGTAAAGAACCGGATTGTTTACCGACCAGAGCTCAGGATCTCTCACCTGCAGTTTGACAGAATGCATAATCCCGGTTTGAGCAGGCAAATTGAGTACTGTTTCATCATGGTTAACTTCTGAACTATTCTCAGTCACAATAGAGATTACCACCCTGACTTCCTCAGATTGGTGCCGATCATTCCTGATCATTGCCGAAACCATGACGTCTGCAGCGCGTGAATCAGTCAGGTCAGTTGTCACAAAAAGATTCCACGGTTCAACGTGAACCGGATCAAGAACAATCAACCAGACATGCCGGTAGATACCTGAACCGGAATACCATCTGCTGTTGCGGCCTTCATTACGCACCCTGACAGCAATGGTATTCTCTTCACCGAAAACAAGACCCCCGGTCAGATCATACCAGAATGAGGTATAGCCATAGGGATGATTTCCGAGATGCAGGCCATTGATCCATATATCAGAATTCATATATACGCCCTCAAAATAGATCAGCACTCTCTTTTCATGAAAAGAACCAGGTATCCTGAATGATTTCCTGTACCATGAAGTTCCTCCCCTGGTGAAGCCCCCGGCCATTCCGCTGACAGCATCAGGTGAAAACGGACTTTCACTGCCCGGGATGTCTTCAATGCTCCAGTCGTGAGGCAATCTCACCTGCCGCCAGTCAATATCATTACAGGTCTTCTGATGGGCGTTTTCAGCATCACCGTAATGAAATAACCATCCGTCGTCAAAAGGCAGTCGCTGGGCACTGTTCCTGCCGGTGGCCAGCAATAACAGCACTAGTACCAGGATGATCCTCCTATCGTTCATACCCGATGACCTGAAGTACCGGAATATCGGATCCATTGACCGGTACGGTTTTGCCGCGGAGAAATTCCACGAGCATATCCCATCCTTTGTCATTCTTGTCATACCATAAGCCGTGGTTTAGATTGCCATCATAACTGACAAAACCAGGCGTTTCTTTTCTCAATCTTCCGGTATATATATTACCAGCAATAAAAGTGTTTTTTGCCTGGCCCGGAACGACAGCCCGGTGTGTTTCGGCCAGACAGAAATAGTTATTCCTGAAGAAAGTACTGTCTGGGTAACCATACCAGTCAGTGAAGCTCAGCAATGTCCTGTCCGTTTCCTGGTTTTTCTTTGGCATTATGCAAAAGATGTTTTTCTCGATGATTGTATGGCTGACAGGTCCGGTTACATGAACCACCGGCGAGAAATACTCTGATTTTCCCTGTTGTAAATAATCCCTTATTCCATCATTAATGCTGACATTAAACCTTGCTATTGTACCATGGTTTCCGATACTCCACGAAGCAGGCCAGCCTCCCGGATTACATACCAGCAGAAATCCGCCATCATTGTTGTAGCTCAGATTATACTGGAAAAGCGAGCCGGTCGAGTTCCAGTCAGAGTCAAACCCGTAAGCGTCCACATGTGATTTGTGGTCGCTTACTATATTGAATTGCACAATCGCACTGTCACAGCTCCATGGCCAGATACCGTCACAGGCTTCCGTGGGAGGAAGCGTTCCAGGACAGTCACGCATTACATTGTATTCAATTACAGGACGGTGAGCGGCAGATGCCATGATACCGTCGCCGGGAACTCCTTCAATCAGGTTATGGCTGATGACAACATTCAGGCTTGGGTCCCATTTGCTCCTGATCCAGTTACCCCACATTATAATGCCATTTCTCTGACAATCACGTATGTGACAGTTTCGAATGCAGAGACCGTCAAAATGAGATGAAACAGAAAGAGTATCCTTTTCATCGTAATTTCGGATCATCATGGCATTCCCGCTCCCTTCCTCCTTTACCAGGTTGCCGTAGACGTCATGAATATACAGTCCGTCGATCGTGATATCCCTTGCCTTCCCGAAACCCTTCAGTTCAACGAGCAGGCCGTTCAGGCTGGTTACAGGCACAATGCCGCGGTTTGAGATCTCGAGATCACGTATAACCAGGTATTCGGAATTGTAAACATGCACGGCAGCCAGCTTTGAACCGTCTCCTTTTATATGGGGCAGTGCATCGCCCCCGTATTTCCCTATCACTATATTTCCGTGGTAATCACCCCTGGAAGATATAAAGAGCTGTTCCGTAAAAACCCCGCCTGACTTCAGCAGGATACTGTCACCCGGTGCAAGATCAATCTCACGGATCTTTGCAAGGCTTTTAAAAGCAGTTGCCGGCGAAGTGCCCGGTCCGGTGTCTGTTCCAGCCACCGGGTCAAAATAGTAGCGAACAGACTGGTCCTTGGGCCGTGAACAACATGTCAGGCACAAAATGATAATCAATAAAAGATAATCCCTGGTCATTTTGCGATCACCGATTCTTTTAAAGTTAGAGGTCAATAACCCGGATTTTGTATCAGGGCGGTATTCTTCTGCATTTCCGAGAAGGAGATCGGAATGAAATAGGCACGGTTATTCCAGGCTCTTGTCTCATAGACAAAGGAGCTGTAGGCATGACCGGCCGGATCGTAGTGGACGCCCCTGGCCTCGCTATACGCTTCCTCAGCGATCATCCATCTCCTGACATCAAAGAACCGGTGTTCCTCCCATGCAAGTTCAACCCTGCGTTCGTTCCGGTATTTGGCCAGCAGGGCTTCACCTGTCACCGAATCAGATATGTCAGGCATGCCGGCCCTTCTTCTTATCTGGTTGATAGCGTTCCTGGCCTCACCTTCCTGACCCAGGCCCAGGCATGCCTCGGCATAATTGAGAAGTACTTCCGCATAGCGGATATGAATATAAGGCTGCGGCTGGCGTTTACCGTAATAATAATCATTTTCGGCCGGAGAGATGAATTTTTTTATATAATAACCGGTTGATTTGTTATTTCCGTCAACTCCTGCTATGTCTACATTGTACGGAGTTAGGTTTCCCCATGAATTCATATACCATGGAGCCCCGTTATACAGGATTGTGGCATAGAAGCGCGGATCACGGTTACTGTATGGATCACTGATCTGGGCTTCAAAATTAAACTGTGTACCGTCTGCATTCTCAAATGCATCAGCGAGATTACCGGTAACCTGGTTCAGACCCCATCCTCCATAACCCGGGGTCCCGTAGACCCATGCAATCCAGTCAGTGCCGTAGTAATAAACCTGCACCTTATCCATCTGGTATATGAAGATCTGCTCATCGGAACTCATTTCCAGGAATAGCTTCTGGAAATTCTCCGACTTATCGGGATAGGCATTGTAGAGAGAATAGAGACCCATGTCAATGACTTTCCTGGCAGCGTCTTTTGCTGCCTGGTATCTTTCATTCCGGTTGCCTCCGGTATATGCTATCAGTTCAGGATGAGAATATCCTGCCGCCCAGCTGCCATTGTTATTATAAAGGTCGCTGGCTGCCCGGATCAGTACTCTCGACTTGAGAGCAAATACTGCACCCTCTGTGGCCCGCGTCTTGTCGGTTTGACCCGACAGTCTTCCATCCCTGACGGCTTCGTCAAGCTCCCTTACAATGAAATTAACCGTTTCCTCGAACGTGTTTCTCGGGATATTGTAATCTTCGCCAACATTCATCACCCGGTCAATTAGCGGTACACCTCCATATTGGCTCATCAGCAGGTAATAAAAATAACCCCTCAGGAAATGAGCTTCTCCTTTCATCTGCTCGCGTTTTGCCTCGTTTGATATTGAGGCTTTTTCTATTTTCTGAAGAAAGAGGTTGCAAGCCCTGATGTTTGAATAAACTTTTCCCCACCACCAGTTATCCATGCAGTTTGCCCAGTTGTCGGCAAAAGCCGCCTGCTCTTCCGGTGTCATGGTACTTGTCAGTACTCTTGTCACCACACCGTCATTCTGCTTAGGCACTGCCTCGTCAACCAGTGATGCACTGACATACCATTGAAACGGGTATGGGATCCCCTGGTAAATCCTGAAAAGAAAGCTTTCTGCGAGGTTTTCATTGTTCCATATTGTTGCATCATCATACTGGTCGCCCGGCTGAGTGTCGAGGAAACCCTTTTCACAGGCTCCCAGAACCAGCAGAATTGTGATAGTTATGAGTGAAATTATTCGTTTCATGGCTGTCTGTTTTTAAAATTGAATCGTAACTCCGGCTGTAACAACTTTTTGCAAAGGGTATCCAGCACCTGCAAAACCGTCACCCTTAGGTTCCAGTTCCGGATCATAATCTTTAATTCCGGGTGACCATGTAAGCAGGTTCATTCCACCCAGGCTGACCCTCATGTTTTGCAAGCCAATTCTGCCTGTGAGCTTTTCGGGAAGGGAATATCCCAGCTCAAGGGTTTTCAGCCGCAGGAAGTCGGTTTTTCGCAGCCAATAAGTATTCGGATTGACTGAACTCACCCAGTATTCATCATTCCGGTTGTATGTCCTCGGATATTTAGTCGATGGATTGCTCTCAGTCCAGCGATTGTCATAGAATGATCTCAGGTAATTCTGAATACCTTTTCCTCCGAGATCCTGGACGTAACGTACAGCGCCTGCCTGGGCCTGGAAAGAGAGGACCAGTTCAAGGCCCTTATAGCTTCCGGTGAGATTCAGTCCGCCGGTGAACGTGGGAACAATGTTCTTATAGATCCGTATCATGTCATCACCGGTTATTTTTCCGTCACCGTTGACATCCCTGAAAATCACATCTCCGGTACGTGCCTCATCGAGATGGGGATACCTGTCAAGATCGGGAGCGGTGGAGAAAATACCGATAGCATCATAATACAGACCTGACTTCATTGGATGTCCGGTTTGTTGCTGCCATGGAAGGAATCCCTGGGCTTCGTCAAAGAAAAGCACCTTGTTTCTTGCATAACAGGCATTTATTCCGGCCCGCAGGTCAATACCACTGAATCGGGTATTGTAAGCAAGGTCTAAATCAACGCCATGATTTCTGACCTTGCCTAGGTTTACGTCCGGCAGGATGGAGGCCATCCCTGTCATCTCCGGTACCGAAGCGGTCCGGGTAATAAGTATCTTCGACCTCAGGTTGTTGAAATAATCGGCCGTGAATGTGAGGTTATTGTTCAGGAATGCCAGGTCAATACCTGCATTTATCTGATCAGCCTCCTCCCACTGGGCCCTTGAATTACCTGCGTGACTTTCACTGTAAGTCTGGTGATATGCCTGGTCTTCAGTCACAAATGAATAAAACACCTGGCGATACAATGAATAGAACTGGTAGGGTGCAATCAGATCATTTCCGGTTTTGCCCCATGAAAATCTCAGTTTCATGTTGTCGACTATTCCGCCTATCCTGCTGTTATGCCAGAAATCTTCCTGCGAAATCCTGTATGCCAGTGAAATGCCCGGGAAGAAACCCCATCTTGTTTCAGGGGAGAACTTGCTGGAGCCCTGGTATCTCCATACGAATTCAGCAATATACTTGTTTTCATAACTGTAGTTGACCCTGCCGAAGAAGTTAAGCCATCGGTTTAATCCGGGGTTAGTTCCGTCGGCATACTGCTGATTTGAATCACCAAACCGGAGTTCTTCAGGGTAGTTGTTTGCGAAATTTCGTCGTTCCGCGGTAAACCAGTTTGATCCGTTCTCTATCACTTCAATTCCGCCGGTAAGATTCAGGTCATGCTTGCGGGAGAAGCTCTTCCTGTAATCGAGTATTGAGTTTACCAGGTATGACTTATCTATATAAAGGTGCTGCAGGAGATTTGAGGATCCATACTGTGAGGATATCAGTTTGGGATTGCCGCTCTCATCGAGAGTTGATCCGTCCCATTTGTACAATGCATATCTTTTTGAGAAGTACTTGGAATAAAAGAGTCCCCTGTCGAGAGCTCCGGCTGTGGTCCAGCTGAGTCCCTCTATCCATGGTATATCTATCTTGAGCTTTCCGTTTATATTAAGAACATAATTGTCACTGTGATTTACTCCCCCTGCCTTTGTGGCCTGCACCATCGGATTATTTTGTGTGGTAGGGTCAAGAGGCGGGCCCGGCAAGCCGTTGGGCCAGCTGGCTATCTGAATGGGCAAAGCGGTCATCAGGTCACGGAAAATACCGGCAGATGTCTTGGTGGGGCTGTCCCGCTTTTCCAGCCTTGCACTGGCATCTACTGAAAGCTTAATGTATTTGCTCAGACGAAAGTCATTGTTTGCCCTGAGATCATACTGTGCATATTTGCTGGCACTGTTGTGGAAGAACCCGTCCTGGTTGCGCGCTGATACGGCGACGAATGCCCTGGCTTTTTCACTTCCGCCAGACAGTGTGATATTACTGTTTTGCTGCATCGACCATGGCTTCAATACTTCAGAGAACCAGTCAGTCGACGGATATCTCCAGGGGTCTGAGCCATCGGCATATTTTTGTATCTCGGTTGGAGTATATGTCGGACTTATCTGGTCATAATAGTCAATCTCATTTACCAGTGTTGCATACTCGGCTGCATTGCATAGCAGGGGTATTCTGGTCGGTCGTGAATATCCGAGCGTATAGTTGGCGGTAACAGTCATCTTGTCCGCGGCAGCCCTTTTAGTAGTGACCAGTATAACACCATTTGCCGCCTGGGAACCATAAATCGCGGCAGAAGCATCCTTCAGCACTGAAATGCTTTCAATGGTTGAAGGGTCAATTCGTTCCAGTGACCTGTTTGGCACTCCGTCAACCACAATCAGCGGATCATTGTTATTCAGGGTGCTTCGCCCCCTGATGAAGAGCGTCGAATAGTCCTGCCCGGGCTCTCCGCTTTGCCCCACCGCCACGAGCCCGGGTATTTTGCCGGCAACGGAATTACTTATGTTCAGTGCCGGAGACTGAACAATCTCGCTGCCTTTCACAACGGAAACCGAACCTGACATGGTGGCTTTTTTTTGCACGCCATAACCCACAATCACAACGTCTTCCAATACCGAGACGTCGGGTTCCATCCGGAGATTTATCACCGTCTGACCACTCACACTGACCTCTTTTGTTTTGTATCCTATAAAAGAGAACTGAAGGATCGCCTCAGGATTGATTATCCTGATTTTATACACTCCGTTGGCATCAGTTGCAACCGCGTTGATTGTGCCTTTTTCAACTACATGCACCTCAGGCATTGGAAGGTCGTTCTCATCAGTAACCGTACCCGACACAACGATCTGCTGAAGATCTTCAATTACAATCCCCAGATCATCAGATGCCGGCATCAGCTCACTGAAATGCTCCGCTTTTAAAAGACCATGGGCAAAAAGCAGCGGCAGCACAGCAATGGCAAAAAGCAGAATCCGTGACTTTTTTTTCATTTTGGTATGATTTAGATTTTAAAGGTATGACGCCTGCCTGACCTGCCGGGCAGGGAGCCCACATATTGAAAATCATATTGCCACAAGTTTGTGAATGACATGCATGCGGGTTTCATGGTGGCTCGTTTTACTAGTTCCGGAAAAATGACATCGGTGTTCAGGGTCTAACACTGATATCCTAACAAAGCTATTCCATAAAGAAAAAAAGTGATAACATAAAAGAATCTATTAATAGCAGGATTGAAAATTGCGTCTTAAAACCTGATCACCGGACCACTTTATTTGTGTACATTCGGATCAGAGTTCGGTTAAACTTCGGGGCATGATCTGTTGAATAGCATGAAAACCACAGTTTGTATCCTGGTAATGTTGATCTACTGTTTCAGGCTGAGCGGACAGGAGTTTGTCCATTACGACATTACTGAAGGTTTGTCAAGTATTGAAGTTAATGATATCATTGAAAATGATAATTTCCTGTGGATTGCCACCACTGACGGGTTAAACCGTTTTGACGGAAGGAACTTCAGGGTTTACAAACGGGAAAATGGTGCAAAAAACAGCCTGGGTGAAAACAATATTGAAACACTGTTCCTTGATTCCTCTGGGCTCCTGTGGATCGGCTTCAAGACCGGCGGGGTTGACATATATGATCCGCGTCACAATGTGTTTCTTCATCTTGATGAGCTCATTGACCAGCCTTGCCCTTCAAGAGTGATATGCATCAGGGAAGATTCTGCTCACAATATCTGGCTGGGCACCTGGGAGCAGGGTGTCTACCGGCTGACACCCCGGCCGGGCGCAAAAAAATCATTCACTGCTGAGGTCAGCTTCCCCGGATATATAGTTTCTGCCATTTTGGAAAAACCTGCCGGCTTTATAAGGGTGGGGACCTATTCGGGCATTTACAGCTATCAACTGGAGAAAAACAGCTGGTCTGATACGGCTATTTATAATATGGCTGTCACCCAATTCCTGGATACCGGTAAGGACAATGCATTCTGGTGTTCCACCTGGAGCTCGGGCCTGAATGAGATATCATGGGGAGCAGGCAAACCCCGGAATATGTTTGTGTCCCGATCATTTACCGGCAAAAACTACATGTCAATTCACAGATTGTTATCAGCAGGTACGGACAAGTTTTTTCTCGGAACATGGGGAGGGGGAGTCAGAATCACTGACATTAACCATCCGGATGATATCTCTCCGCTGTCGCCTGAGAAATGCAAGGCTCCGTTGGTTAACTCACTTTACCGCGACAGGCATGGCAATGTATGGATCGGCACGTATGGCGGAGGTTTGTATAAATACATACCTGAAAGAAGCTATGTGCGGCATTTCCCGGCAGACGGCATCCTGCCGTCGCCTGCAGTATCACTGGCCCGGTTCGGGTCAGGGCTGCTGCTGGCAGGGACCCAGGGAAAAGGAGTCTTTTTGTGCGACCCCGGGGAAGGCAGGTTAATTCCCAAATTTGGCAATGAGCCATCTTCAGAATTCAGCAATTATATCCTTTCGCTTTATTCCGATGACAATATTATCCTTGTGGGTCATGATGGTTACGGGGTACCTTACCTGACAGGACGGAAACGGAAGCCGGACTTTTCATTCAGAGAGGTTACGGGTGTCAGCCAGCTTGAGAAGACAACCGCCTTCTATCCCGACGGTTATGGTACCCTCTGGATAGGAACAAAACAAAATGGACTATTCTCAACAACTATTGAAGACGGATATCTCGCAGCAGATGATTTCATTCACTATGATACCTTCGGAAGGGATGAGATAACCGGTTTTGCATTACTTGATCAGGACAGACTGTTTATTTCTTCACACAACGGACTGTTCATCTTCAATACAAAGGAGAAAGCCATTGAGAAGGAAGGAAGCCTGATTGTCAATGAGCTGGTTTACTGCCTCTCAAGAGATGAACTGAATAAGACCCTGTGGATAGGAAGCTCAACGGGTCTCATGAAGTTACCCCTGGATGATCCTTATTCAGTCACCGAGGTCCTGCCGCGTGATCTGACACCCCAGGGTGCGGTGCGAACAATGATTACCGATCGCGGGGGAAATCTGTGGTTCGCTATTAGCGGCAGGCTGTTCTGCCTTGCAGATCACGGCAACCGCATCTACGAGGCCGACAGGTCATTGTTCGAAAATAAGGCTGTCATTTCATCTGCCTCTGCTGACCTAAACGGGAGGGAATTCCTTTTTTTCGGCACAACCGAAAAACTTGCAATGCTCGACCCGGCCGGAGTTCTGGCAGAAGCGGACCTGCCGGGTATCATTTTTACCGGACTCGAAATAGATCACCGTCATATTGATGTCGGAGAAATGGTTTACAGGCAGGTGGCACTGACTGAATCGTCGGAATATGTGAAATCACTGCGCATCTCACATAAATCGAAATGGATTTCCTTTCATTTCGTTGAAAAAGAATGGGGTATTTTCAGGAACAGGTATCAGTACCGCCTCAATGGATTCAGCGATGAATGGCAATACCTTGACATCTCAAGACCTGTGACCTTTTCGCGGCTTGATCCGGGAAAGTATGAATTACAGGTCAGGCAATATGATGCATTAAAAGAACCTGCGATTCTCTGGTCAGTTGATATTACGGTTCTGCCGCTTTGGCGAAAGGCAGACTGGTTCTATGGCCTTCTTGCCCTTTTCCTGCTCGCGCTGACAGGAGTAATCATTATCTTTATTGTCAGATACCTAAGGAAGAGACAATTGGTAAGATTACATGAAATCGAGAAGCAGAAGAATGAGGAACTTCTCAGGGAAAAGGAGGAGTTCTTTACAGGCCTGTCCCACGATATCATGACCCCGCTTTCACTGATCATCTCTCCGGTCAATGACTTGCTGAGAACAAGTCCTGAAGATGATCCTAAAAAGGAAAAGCTTGAAATAATCAGCAGGAACACTTCATTTCTCTCAGATATTTTCGGGACCATTCTTGATTTCAAGAGAGTTGCATTAGCTGAAAATGAGGTGAAAGAGACTGATGTTGAGATAGTTTCGTTTTGTCGGGTGATAATGAATGCATTCGGATACCTTGCAAAATCAAGACAGATTGAACTAAATTACATTTCTTCCTTAGACTCACTCAATATTCTCACAGACAATGTCAAACTTGAGCGTATTCTCTACAATCTTCTGAGCAACGCCATCAAGTATACTCCTGACGGAGGTTCTGTGTCACTTCGTTTTCACACTGACATACCTGGCAAGATGTCCTTCATCGTTACCGATACCGGCTGCGGCATGGATGTCAGAAACCAGGCCGTCTTCGAGAAGTTTTACCGCAGTCCCGGCCGAACTTCGGCATCAAACCCGCATGGTCTCGGGCTCGGGCTCTATATTGTAAGGGAGTTTGTACAACTGCTCGGAGGTGACATTAAGGTGAATTCATCACCCGGTTCCGGCACTGAGATCATACTGACCCTTCCCTGCAAGCAGAGCCAGGCTGCTGATCATGATGAGGAAAAAAGACATCCTGCCTCATTCAACGATGACCTTTCAACAATCCTCCTGGTGGAAGACAATGATGAGATGCGTGAGTATATCACCGGGAAGCTGTCGGCAGGGTTCAATGTTATTCAGGCACGCAATGGTGTTGAAGCTCTTGGGATCATTGAAAAATACCTGCCTGAAATAATCATTACCGATGTTATGATGCCCGGGATGGACGGACTTGCATTATGCCGCGAAGTGAAACAGAACGACCGTTATTCCGACCTGTTCGTGGTAATGCTTTCCGCAAGGATATCAACGGAAGACGAATTGCTGGCCTACAAAGCCGGTGCGGATATCTACCTGAAAAAACCACTGGATTCGGAATTGCTCCTAAACCAGATGAAGAATATTCACTTCACGAGACAGCGTCGTAAAAGCCAGCTGCTGGCAAATATCATATCGGAAGAGGTGAGGGAGATAGAACTTGATCCCAAAGAATCTTTTATCAGGAAGGCAATGAAAGTGATAGAGGAGAATATAATGGATACCGATTTCAAGGTCGATCGTTTTTCTGCGGAAATGTGTATGAGTAACACCGTCCTTCACAGGAAATTCAGGCTTTATACAGGAACCACTCCCAACCAGTTCATAAGGCTGGTCAGACTGAGGCGGTCGGTCATGCTGCTCAGGAACAGCAATTACACCATTGCGGAGATAGCGAACCTGACAGGCTTCAACCAGTCACACTATTTTATTAAATGCTTCCGTGAGGTTTACAATGAAACGCCGGGCAGCTTCAGGGAGAAGGGCAGAGATCGGTAATATCAGACCCTGGCTGATCAGCATTGACGCCTCCCACTCCTGCCCGGTTTAAATGTTTGATCCCTGATTTTATTACAAGAGCAAAACATATTGGGTCAAACCAATACAGATTCTTTAACAGCTGGCCGTAACTAACTGAATGACCTGGCAAAATCTGTTAAACATTTTTTTGTTGGTAATGATTATCAGGTTTTTCAATGACCCTCCAAGAAAAATAAGAAGATTTTAATAACAACTTTTTTTTGTACTGTTAATAATAAAATCATCAAACCAGTTATACTCAAAGTTTTCATAATGTAATTTCATACCATGAATGGCAGGAAAACCAAATCCATACCAAAGGCGTGGATAACAACAGCTCCCCAGTTTCAATCTCGCGATTTAATGACTTAAATATCAGCTAAAAGACCAGGAAAGCATTAATCATCAAAAACAGATTGTATGCTATTTATCCGGAAACAGTCACCGCGGCTAACGTATGTACAGGATATCCTCCGGGAGTATCCGGAGATACCATTGCCGGCTGATATTAACTTTCTTCAGGGACCAGAAATCTATATAACTGATCAGAAACTAACTAACTAACTAACTAACTAACATCAAACAATGAAAAAGTATCTGTTTATTCTTATGATGACAATGGCATCATTAAATATTGTCAACGCCCAAACCGATGCCGGTGGCTGCAAGGATCATCCGCTGTTATCCCGGCTCGAAAATTTCTACATCTCCGAATGTGAGGAAAATTACAACGAACTTCAGCTTCGCACAGGAAGCAATAAAACCGAGACCAAAGAAGGCAACCTGTTCTATATTTATTACAGATACAACTCCGATGCAGGCGTGAAACCAAAAAGTGTGCTGCAGATAATGAAGAATTACGAGGCAGCAATTACAAAAAACGGGGGTAAAATGCTGTATAAGAACTCAAGTTCGCTCGATGCAGACCTGGAAGCCACATACTACCTGTCAACCAAAGAAAAGGAATATTGGATCCAGCTTGCTTCATTTGCAGGAACCGACAATGCCGTTGAAGCATTTGCCCTGAAGATACTGGAAATAGAAGCGATGAAACAGGAAGTTGCGGCCAGTGAAATGTTCGAAGCTATCAGAAAGGATGGTTTTATAGCTTTGTATATCAATTTTGAAACAGGAAAATCCACTATAAAACCCGAATCGGCACCTATCATCAACCAGATCGTGGAAATGCTGCAGCAAAATCCTGATCTGAAAATCAGCATCGAAGGGCACACCGACAATACCGGCACAATGGCATCAAATCAAACCCTTTCAGAATCGAGAGCGAAATCGGTGATGGACGCCCTGATTTCAAAAGGTATTGCAGCTGCACGCTTAAAATCAAAAGGCTGGGGGCAGACAAAGCCAATCGCTGATAATAGTACCGTGGAAGGGAAAGAGAAAAACCGGAGGGTTGAAATTGTAAAACAATAAAATTCCGACAATATGATTCATCAGCAGGCGCCTCAGTGCCTGCCGGGCAGTATGCCTTTACTCCCGGGCCAGATAGAAAGGAATGCAGCCGGTCAAATCATTACCGCCGGCTTTGACCGAACGTTGATTTATCTGGATATTGCCGGTTTTATGTAATTTTTTGCTATAAAACAATCACATTCATGAAAATACTTATCATCGGGGCCGGTGCAATCGGTACGATTTACGGCTACCTGTTATCAGGTTCGGGCAACCAGGTCTGTCACTACGTCAGAATTAACCGTTATGAAAAGCTCGTGAAAGGAATCAATATCGACCTGCTTGACGCAAGGGAGGGGAAAAAGCCAAAACAGATAAAGGACGTTTATAAAACAGATATGAGAACAGATCTTGATGGAGTTTCTGACTATGATTTTATTCTGGTCAGCATGAAACATGGTTCCCTTGAGCCGATCCTCAGGAGCTTCAGGGACAACAATGTAAAAAACACCATCGTGTTCTTTAACGGGATTTGGAGAGATATAAGCTATATAAATGATTTCATTTCTCCGGATCAGTACTTATGGGGGTACCCAGTGGCGGGGGGAAACATGAATTATGAAAACAGTCTTTTGAAAGCGGCTGTGCTGGACCATATAGTCTTAAATGAAATTAACGGCATCAGAACAAAGAGACTGGAATCAATCTCCAATGCCTTCAGGGAAGCATCAATAAAAGTGGAAACACCGGTAAACATAATCCATTGGGTCTGGATTCACATGGCCATAAACGCCGGAGTTATAAGTACCTGTCTCAAATACGGAGGTGCTTCAGCTTTCATGGATTCACTGGCTGCGTTAAAAGAAGGAATCTTAACCATCAGGGAAACATTGAAGGTGGCTGAAGCAAGAGGTGTTAACCTAAAGCAGTTTTTAGCCGAAACAAGCTCATTCAAGATTCCGACATTCATCTCAACCAGGATAATGAAGAGACTTTTCAGAAAGAATATCCCTGTCAGGCAAATCATGGAGCTGCATAATAACCCCGACGACCTGTTTGAGCTATGCACCGATGTTTATAATTCAATTTCAGAATACAATATCAGTGCACCGCTTTTTTTCGCGAAATCAAGGTACTTCCTGAACCAACAAAGAGATCGTCTGAATTAAACGGTTGTTCATCCTTTTTTTATAAAACCATTTAAGGCCAGGAAACAAATGATGAACTGGAAAAACCTGAGTTCCGGATATTTTTTTAATAATGCCGGATATCATTCATATCTCATCCACAACATTGATTTCGTACATAAAAATGAGTTCGACTTCCCTTTTAACGGCTTTTACTACCGGTGCCGGGTGATTGCAGGTCTGTTTGTCTTCGTTCCATCAATAAGAAGTCGGGCGGCTTTTATCAATCCTATCTTCATTCAAAGAATTAAAACTCGTTGCCTTAGTTCATTTCTTTGTCAGGACAAGCAGCCACGAAAAAGTGAGCTCCTCTCGTTCAGTGCCATTATCCAGTTTCTTTTCAGTCAGTTTCCTGCCTTCCCCGCCGAAGGTGCTTTTCCCGTCACCTTTTGTAACCAAGAGATCAGGCCGGATTGTTGAAGATGATTCTACATCCCGGGCATCCATTTTCATCTCTGCCTGAGCCATCTCTGCCTGAGCCATAACCATTGACATAAGTTGTTCTGCCATTTCCCCCCTGGCTCTCTTCTTCATTGCGGCAAGTGTGTCGAGCAGGGGATTGTAACTTAATTCGAAAGAGTAAGGATCATGAACAGGATCTTCCACAGGGCCAACACGGAGTGAAGTTTCCGTTTCTTCATTTTCTGTCCAGGAGCTAGGGGGAGAATCTGTCGGCCACCATCTCGACCATCCCTCCCGTGTCTCATGATAGCTGTATTTAATATCCACATCCGGAAAGGCGAATTTCAGGGCTTTACCTGTTTTGGAGTCAAAAATCACCTGGAGTGAAGCAGGAATGTAGATGGCAGGTGAATACACAAATGATGGCGTACCGGTTACGCTTCTTGTACGGAGGGAACCGCCTTCAGACCCATTGTTACGGCAGTCAGAGCCGGTTACTTCTTCCCGGCCTTCAGAAGACTCGTGGAGCCTGTAAACAAATGCAGATATTTCAGCACTTACCGGTGTAAAGGCCAGCAGTGTCTGATTGGTCATTATCAGTGGGTTCTGGGTTACATTGCTCAATTCAGACCGTTTCAGGGATATCTTAACCCTTACATCAGACTCCTCCAGAAACTCCTTATGTGAAGAAAACGACTTACGGCAATCCTTTCCCTCTCTTACCTGGTAACTTCCCTGTGAAGAGGTCATGCGGCTTTTGCGTCTGGTGGCTGTCAGGGTCAGTTCCGCATCATTGCTGGTTATCTCCATGCGCTTTTCGGCAATCCTGGTGGCAATGGTGGTTTTGCTGTATGGTACCTTGTACTTCGGAAGTATCTCACATGCGTTGTAAATTGTGATTATCTCGCTGTTCTCATTGGTCTCTTCAGGCGCCTGGTATTGTATCCTGACAGTACCATCACCGATCATGAAAACCCTGTAATCGGGGCCGATGTCGCATTCCTCACCGTTCGTGATCTCGCCATTGCGGGCATGCACGACAATGCGGTTAAACTCCCGTGGACTCTGTCCATACCTGTCTTTGAACTCTTTTACCCTGATCTCCATCATCGCGCCGGCGCCGACCTCTTCATACTCGGGATCCACCGTGCATTCAACAGGTCTCTTCTCAAATCGTTCTATTATTTCCGTAATGCCATGGCTGCCGCGGAACTGCTCTGACATCATATTCCCGTGCCCTGAAAAAGTGGTTCCCGTATTTCGTTCGGTGGGTGATGCCGGTCTTTTCTCCTGTGTCCCCAGGGTCTGCCAGCTATGGACCATTTCACGCTGCTTCCCTTCGAACCAGAGAGATATGGTCCATTTTGACCTTACAGGCCGGCCGTCGGCACCGGTCTCATTCAATCCGGAAACAAGTTCAGAAGTAAATATGTATTCCGGAGTCTTTGTTTCAGTCCCATAACCCGGCAGGTTACCGGCATCTCTCAGGCTCCCGGTGTAGCTGTCTGCATCTGCTCCGCCAAGGTGGAAGCACGGGGTGGTTACCAATTCCGCTATCCGGGAAAAGACCGAAGAGCGGAATGCATCGGCATTAACCAGGTGCATGGGGTCAGTCAGAGTTGTACTGCCCAGAACGGCCGTCCGGCTGCAATCGGAACATCCTGCTGGCTGTGCAGATATGGTGCCGGAGAAAAAGAATAAAACACGAAACAGAAGGATGAATGCGTAAGCTTTTCTGTAACCTGTATTTTTCATAAATCTGTCGTTTAAGCTAGATCTTCACAAATTCAACTCTCCGGTTATTGGCCTTCCCCTCCGGCGTGGTATTGTCGCTGACCGGTTTGCTTTCACCCCACCCCTTCGATGTCAGGCGGCTGCCGTCAATCCCAAGCTGCATCAGGGTACTTACCACGGTTGCTGCTCTCTGTTCGGAGAGTCGCTGGTTAAATGCCTCTTCACCATCGCTGTCGGTATGCCCCTCTACACTGAATCTCAGCTCGGGATGCTCGTTCATCAGCTGGCAGATTGTATTGATCACTCCCATTGATTCCGGCTTCAGGGTTGCCTTGTTCACATCAAACCTTATCCCGCTGGCAATGATCTTCCCGTCCTGCAGAAGCCTGTCATACAGCTTCACCCCTCCTTCAGCGATCCGGATGTTCCTGATGAAGCGGTTTATCCCCTTGGTGCCGGCCGAATTGAAACCGGGCACACCGAGGGTGATACCCGTCGGATTGCACTCAAGATTGGGTATATTGACCAGGCGGGCATCATCAAGATAAACTTTCAGTGCCCGTATGTTGAATGAGAGGGCGACGTGCCGCCAGAAACTGTCGTCGTGGTGATCACTGTACCTGGCTCCCGGATACAAGGACCCTCCAACACCTTTGTAATCAACTCCATTGGCAGTTATAGTTATCAGGTTGCAGGCATCCGGCAGGTTTTTCTGGTTTTTACGGTCACAGAGCCATATATGATAGTAGCAATATTCCCGCCCTTCAAACCAGGCATCGAATTCGAGTGTGAAGACATCAGGCAGATAATCCGATTTCGGATCTTTCAGGTAAGGAACGATATATGCGTCACCTGTCCTGAAATAGATGACCTTGTGATTGTCAAACGCGGCATTTTCGATGCCCCCGCCGTAAACAAGATCCCATCGCGCAGGGAACTCGCCGTTCTGTTCGTTCTCATGATTATCTTCAAAGAGAACCATGTCGCCCGGTACAAAATCATATTTTGCCCATACGAGTTCAGGTTTCTGCTTATCCTGGGCAGCCTGTGACACCTGCTCAGTTACCTGTACGGCAGCCTGTGACACCTCCCTGTTTACCTCTCCGCCAGCCTCCTGTTTCCCGGTGTTCCCTGCTCCTGCCTCTTTGCTCCCGCTCTCTTTCCTGCTCTGCTCTTTTTTCCTGAATACAGAGACGACTCCTTCCTCAGCCTTATCAAAGACTTTGGTCACAGCCTCATCAGCTTTACGGTTAGCCCTGCGGTCAGCCTCCCTGTTTATCTTGCCTTTCACGTCAACCTTTATCTGCGAGTTAATACAGATTAAGGGCGCAAAAAGGATCATGAGAATAATTGCTTTTTTCATAACCTGCATTATCTTGTTTGTCTTTTTGTATGAAGTTATAAATCAGAAGAATAAAAGACAAAAGAATGTGATGAACTGCACAGGGAAGTGATATACTGCAATAATGTCGTGATCAGGTTTGCACCTTCCCTGGCTGTGTCTTACTGTTTTTGAGGATAGCCTTCATATGAAATTGTCGGTTCTGAGTCACCCCCGGTATTTATAACAGAGCTCCCGCGGTTCACAGGACCCAGCCTAAAAATAAAGATCAACGGACTACCAATCAATATTTTGTGACAAACATCCGCCGCGGGTGATGAAAAGCAGGCAGCGAGGGACAAAAAAGAAAGAAACTACCCGGAGGGTATCAGAAATCAATGTGGAGGGTATCCTTTATCTTATCAATAAAAAGCCGTCCGAGAGGGATGTTGTAATTTCCAACGATCATATGGCTGTACTCGATTGCTTCAATATGATTTATATTAACCACATATGATTTATGGATCTGGAGGAAAACAGAGCCGGGCAGTTTATTAATAAAATCTTTAAGTGTAGATCTTATCAGGTGTTTTTTGCCTCCGCTGCAGAATAATTCAAGGTAGTTCCCGTCTGATTTGATCCATAGAAGGTCATTGAACTTTATTTTGACCAGCAGGTAATCCTTTTTTATGAAAATACAATCATTTAGTATCTCGCTTGGAGTTTCGCGTAAACCATCATCCACATGTCCGTTTACCCGGCTTTTCCTGAAAACAGCCACTTCAATTGCAGCGAAAAGATCCTTATCCGTGAATGGCTTAACAAGATATCCGTCAGGCATCACTCTCCTGGCCCTCTCAACGGTCTCCTTGTCTGCATATGAAGTCAGAAAAATGAATGGCACTTTGTACTGATCCCTGATAACGCGCGCGAGATCAATACCGTCCCGTTCACCACTCAGCATGATGTCGAGTATGACAAGGTCGGGTTTAATGTTTTTGAGTAATTGTTCCGCCTCATCTGCCGAAACAGCCATCCCGGTTACAATATATCCAAGGCTGACAAGTTTGGTCCGGATGTCTTCAGCTATTATCAGCTCATCCTCCACTATAAGGATCCTTATGTCACCCGATGCTTCCAAAACCAGCGGATTTATATCTTAATGGCCTTATTTTGCCTGTAATCAAAATACAAATTTACTGACAAATCTATAACTACCGTAATTAAAAAGTTATTGTGATCTCGGTTCCCTCCATACGCAAAAAAACCATAACTCCTTTTATCTGCCTTACCAGGAGTGATACAAGCTTCAGACCGAGTGTTCCGGCTCCGTCAGGTGATATATGCCCGGGAATCCCAATACCATTGTCCTTTATCCTAAACAGGTATTTATTATTGCTGTTCCGTGAAAGTGAAATGAAAATGTCGCCGCTGGTTTTTCCAATAAACGCGTATTTGTACGCGTTCACAATGAGCTCGTTCGCAATCAGCCCCAGGGGAATGGCTGTATCGATATCCAGTGCAACGTTATTGCAATCAACATGATACGATATCGTGGCAGCCTTATCGCCATATCCTGAAGAAACAGATTCCGCAAGTCTCTGAAGATACAGCCCGAAGTCGATTTCCGACAACTTTTCCTGCTGGTACAGCATCTGATGTATCAAAGCCATCGATTTGACACGCTCCTGGCTCTCCTTAACGGCGATCTTTACTCCCGGATCGGCGATATTGTATGACTGCAGGCTCAGAAGGCTTGAAATAGTCTGCAGATTATTCTTGACCCTGTGATGGATCTCCTTTAGTAGGATCTCCTTTTCCCTCTCCGACTTTTTTTTCTGCCGGTAGTTCCTCCAGAGGATGACTGTCGCAACAAGCACCAGCCCGAGGATAGCGAAAAGAGCATACCCAAGGATGCGCTGGGTCCTCAGATTTTCGTCCTGTACCTTTTTTTCCATCATGAGAGTGCTGATCTCACTGTTCTTCTTCTCAGTCTCGTATTTAAGCCGGAGTTCGTCGATCGACCGCCTTTTCTCAGTTGAAAAGATCGTATCTGCCAGGGATTTGTACTGTTTATTCCAATAGAGGGCTTTGGCATAGTCGCCCAGTTTCTCATAAAGGTCGGAAAGGTGTTTGCATACCAGCATCCCCTCATGGAAATAACCCAGTGAATCGGACAGGGTTCCGGCCCTGTGAAAATAGCTAAGTGCTGGTGAATAACGCCCCTCAAGCGTGTACACCCTGCCCAGGTCATACAAATTATTGACCATCTCCTGCCGGTTATCTGTTTTCAATGCATCCTCCAGGTTCCCGAGCAGGAGCACGCGTGCGCTGTCGGGTTTGCCGGTCTTCAACATGAGCTCTGCCAGGAATCGCCGTGAGAAAAGCATTCCGTTCAAATCATTCAGCCTGGCTGCCAGGGCAAGTGATTCCCTGATGAAGAAGCCGGCCGAATCGGGGCGGCCTTTCTCACTGTAGATTGATCCCATAAAGCGTGCAGTTAAGGCTTTACCCCATATATCATTGTTTCGTTCAAAAAGTACAAGTGCCTTCCTGAAAAATGTCATCGCGTTGTCATTTTCCCCGAGATCCATGTAAACAGAGCCGAGATAGTTATAGGCATACGGCAGCTTATCGAGGTAGTTCATATGTTCAAACACCGCGGCAGATACGCTGATACTCCCTGCAGCAAGCTCATAAAAACCCATCGCCTGGTACAAAATTCCCCTGAACAAACGGATCATGCCACTCATGAACTTGTTTTTGACTGAGTCAGCAATGAACAGAGCCTCATCGTAACATCTGAGGGCGGATTCATTCCTGCCCTGCAGCCAGTGAATACGCCCAATGTTTGCGACGGCGGATATGATGATCTCAGTGAATCCGGCCCCGCGGGCCCGCTCAAGGGTGCTCTCAAACCCCCGGAAAGATTCATCAAGTCTGCCCTTCAGGAAACTTATGCTGGCATTCGCATTGCCGACCCGAAGGATCGCCAGCTCATCGTTCAGTTTCTCAGCCAGCTTAAGTGATCTTTCAAGCATTATCCCCGACGAGTCATAGGCTCCTCGCGACATGTAATTACAGGCCATATTGTACCAGGCATAGGCAGCCTCATGTTCGTTACCCTCCTTCCTGGCAGCTTCAAGTGCCTCAGTGGCAATCCCGAGGGCCCCGGAATATGAAATGTGGTTGTATTCGGCAGCGATTTTATTCAGCAGTGCGGCTTGCCGCTTCGATTGTTTCAGCAGGACACTGAGGCTGTCGGTAATATGATTGCCCTGAGGACTGGCAGGAGCGAGACAAAAGAAACCGAGCATTATGAAAAACAAAAATCCCGGATTGCTCAGGAGATGAATCCTGAAACGGGCAGAAACCACTTTGTGATCAGCAGTCATCAGCGAATCCAGTGTTTTGGAAGCCGGTTTACAGCTACAATTTAATACTATTTTTTCAGATCCGAATAATTATTTATGCCTTCCGGTATGCCCGGGGGCGGGTTATGCAACTTTTTCAACAGCATGGTTTCCGGTATATCCGCAGGTGGCATCCGGCGATTGTCAGCTGCCAATACTGCCCCGGAATGAACAATGATCCAATCCCTCTTAATGCTGACAAAAAGGAACCTGCCTGCTCAAGGCAGATCAGGAGCCGTATGGACCAAATAATTTAACCCGGCAGAAAATCCCGGGTCTTCCATTGAAAGCAAAACTGTTCTCATTTATCGGACAGGGCAGAAAGATCTACAGCCAGTGATATCCCTGTATCTCAAGGTTTGAAAGGCCCGATCTCTTTGCATGATTAACGGCATCGGCATATTCGGCCCTGGTGATCCTGCGCGATATCTCAGGATAAACGGATGCTTTGTAATGAGGACTGTATTGAGACATAAGGTTTAAATAAGTGTTTTTCGGAAGGTTTTCCGAGATCCAGTCGATCACTTCCCTGGTTCCGCTTACATTGTTCGGCATAACAAGATGACGGATCATAAGACCGCGGTACATCAGCCCGTCCGGTTCGGGTATGGCAACCCCTGCCTGGCGGTGCATTTCAAGAAGGGCCGTTTTTACAATATCCGGATACGATTCAGCACCCGATGAGTATTTCGATGCCATCTTTCCGTCGGAGTACTTGAAATCCGGGAGATAGATATCCACCACCCCGTCGAGCATTCTGAGAATTTCAATTCTTTCCCATCCGCAGGTATTATATACAAGCGGGAGCCTGAGCCCCCCTGCAGCTGCCCTGTCGAGGGCTAACATAATATGAGGGGAGTAATGGGTTGGGGTTACAATATTGATATTCTTACAGCCCGTTCTCTGAAGCGAAAGCATCATACCAGCAAGCTGGTCGATACTTCGCGTGAAACCTTCACCGCCCTGGCTGATCTCCCAGTTTATGCAAAAAACGCACCTGAGACTACAGTTGGACATGAACACCGTTCCTGACCCTCCATTGCCAACCAGTGGTTTTTCCTCACCGAAATGAGGGTGAAATGAAGATATTTCTAGCTGCGAACCGGATCCGCAGAAGCCCTTCTCACCCCTGAGCCTGTTGGCACCGCACATCCTCGGGCACAATCTGCAACTCTCCATCATTGACCATAATTCCTCCCCTCGCCGTTTAAGTTCACCATTTCTGTGCAACTTTAAATAAACAGGCTCAAAGCCTGAACCTGTTAGTTTCCTGTTTTCGTTCATATTATTATTGAAATCCTGAATAAAACCAGCCAGTCCTGCATAGCATAACAACTTTAGAGTTCCCCTTCTTGAGACCATTTCTTGCAGAAAATTAACTGACACTACAAACTTACAAATTACCAAAAAAACCGGTAAAAAGCAAATATTCAGCCATGTAAGTTCCTGATGAAGGATTATACATGAATGATCCGTTAGTGTTCTCCGTGGTGAGTTCTTCTTCACCACAGAGGGCACAGAGGGGCACAGAGGATTCTGCTCCGTGGATCTCCGTGTTCTCGGTGCTGAATGTTTTTTTCACCACAGAGGGCACAGAGGGGCACAGAGGATTCTGCTCCGTGGATCTC